>ENA-UOTX01001074-UOTX01001074.1-compost-metagenome-genome-assembly--contig:-NODE-1074-length-23041-cov-10.202970_pt1 | contig 23041 bp, 7 predicted proteins | sample MGYA00238143_ERZ746982 | MGnify/ENA primary metagenome ERZ746982 (study PRJEB28758, sample SAMN06268862) | compost metagenome | isolation source: single cell | place: USA: California, Emeryville, Joint... | reverse complement strand
AACCAGAGCTCTTCGAGATTGATCCAAGTGGTGTTATTTCCGATTGCTTCACCTCCCTTGTCACCAATCTTGTTATTATGCAAACGAAGTTGTTTGAGATTTTTCCAGGTGGTATTACTTCCTATCATCATACCTCCTTTCTCTCCTATCTCATTTGCATACAACCCGAGCTCTTCGAGATTGATCCAAGTGGTGTTATTTCCCAATGCCATTCCATCAAATTCACTCAATTTTCTTTTCCCTAAAGATATCTTCGTGATATCCCCTGGATCACCATTGTGAATCAGTTTTCTAACTTCTTCATTTAATTCTTTTTCATCTATAACTAACTCATCGGATAGTTTAATTTCTTCAGGATACGTTCTCAATGTTTCCTCACTAAGAATAACAACATTTTTCTTTCTTGCTGACTTCGTTTGAACTTCTTCATTCTGCTGCTGAGATTCTTTCTTTTCCTTCTCTGCCTCTCTGTTTTTCACCCTGCTTAACAGGAATGAAATAAATTCTTTTCGCCTTTCCGAAGGTTCTCGTTTAAGGGATATCTTAATGATCTGAATGACCTCATCGAATCGAGATAGCTCCTCCTTAGACAATTGTTGCTGTTGGATGTCTTCAATTATCAGTTCCATTATTTCATTAACGTTACGATCATAAAACATTGGAATTTTGGCGCTTCTAAGTATTTCCCATACTTCTCGTTTAATCCCAAGCATTTCGAGTAAAGTTAATCCTAATCCATATATTTCTGCAGCTGTATCTTGTTGTAATGCCAAATCATGTAAAATTTCTGGAGCAGCATACTTATTCCGTGGGTCTTTCGAGTCGGTTGGCAGCTTAGCAATTCTCTTGGGTATCTGTAGATGGCTTAAACTTACCACTGATTGTTCATTTAAATCGATTCGAGCTCCAGACACCCAATTTGTGGTAAAATACTCCATTCTTTCTGTACCATTTCCGCTAGCTAAACCTTCACTTTTGATCGCGAAAATACTCTCAGGGCGAATATCAATATTTGAGATTGCGAACCTCGTATTGATGTACTTAATCTGGTTATACACGTCTTCGATCATTTTTTCTATGTCAGCTGGACTCTTTTGCGTTCCTTGATTCCGATCTATCAATTTTTTTAATGAACGAGTATCCTTCATAACAAATGCAATTTTATCGCCTTCGACAGCAAAGTTCTTGAAATCGATATGGTTTTGATCATGCTCAAAAGATTCTTGAAAAGTTGTCTGATTTAGTCTATGAAATTCTCCAAACCTAGCGCAAAGAGTAAATAATTCCTGTAGGTAGAGGGTTAATGCAAGATCTCGATTAGATCTGTAGACTTCTGAGTGTTGGTTGAATAGCAAGATTGTATGAGGTTGACCACTACCAGCGCGGGTTGCGCTGTAAATGATATGACTCGAGAGGCTCAAAAACTGATCCTCAGTTTCTTGAGTAAAATTTTGAAAAGTATCTCTGATACTTTTGGGAAAAGGACTCTCTTTTACTTTTTCTATTTGAAGCATTTAATCAGATATCAATTTGATTATAAATCTGGGTTTTGTAGCGATTAAATAGCCAGTGGATTGGATATTGAGGCAAAAATTTAATGATTTTGAGATTTGTTCTCATCTCGCAGAATAATTAAACGAAATCTATCAGTTCTTTTAAATAAATCCGCTGATTAAAATCTAATAGGTTTTATATAAATCATCTATTATGAAGAATTCGATTAACTCGCAAATTTGGAAAGACTGGGAAATCAAAAAAATTAATCAACCCGTTTTGAGAAAATTTATGCTTCCATTTGGGAAAGAATCTTTACAAATTTGAATGAATAACTTAGTTTTTGTTTGCAGCAAACTTCAAGAGATGCTGTTGTTTATCTCAGAAAGAAATTCATTTTGAAGCATCCAGAACCCACTAAATTTTCTTAGAGACAAAAGGCATATAAATAGAGTTATTTGAGTCGGAAACTTTGATCAAATTCTGGAATCAACCTTGATTGGATTTAATTAAATTCATCACAGAATTTCTCTGTTTAGAAACTTTGATTAATAAAATACGTACTTTGGCTGAATCAGCAATTTAATGAATTTATTAATTTAATGGAACTATTGGGAGCTTTTGGAATTAATTAACCGAACTTGGAATGATCAAAAGGTATTTTTCCTAAATCGCAAGAGCGCAGTGCTTCATTATTGAAGGAACTTGAATTCACGTCTTTTGAAAGATTGAATAAGTCACAAAGACTCCAATTCTATCGAGGTAAAGAATAAAGAATTCTTCGACGTTTTCCGTGATTTATCAATTTTAGAATCGAGCTTTGATATTAGAATCTGGAATTTTTATAAAATTCTTCTTTCGAATAAATAGGATCTGATCGATTTAAAATTTATTTAAAGTTACCAGGGGCAGCAGCTACCTAATCTTCATCAGAATAATTTCAGTTATGAGTAGTTTAGCTCTAATTAGCTCGAGAATCAAGCTATTCTCTCAACATTATGAAAATCTTTGGAATTGACCTCGTAATTGAGGCTTTAGTCGTTGTACTTGGATCTTATACAGGAAGACCGTAGAAAGCTAGGCTATATTGGAAATGACTGAGACTTTAGGCTTGCAAAAGAAATTTTTAAGACTGATTTTATGGTAATACTGTAAGGTGTACCTGTGCAAAAGTTCTTCAAGGCTTAACAATTTGAAATCATCTAAAAGATAAACATTAATTCAAATATCTAGAATATATTGAAAAAAATACGTAAAGATCTGGATAAAATCCAGATTTGGCATAAGTGAAAGAAAAGGCATTGAAGGCCTCTCAAAACCAAGGTTATTCTCATAAGGAGATAGCAGGGATCAAGTTATGCGCTTGAAGTCCAAGCCTGTGTCGAGAGTGCCCTTGAAAACAGACAAGGACATCTGCAAAATTTAAAGAAATTGATTTAAGTCTGTTGTCACCTGAAGACTGTATTTGAAAGTCAAAGAGAGCGGATAGAAGGTATTGAGGATCGCCAGGTCCAGATCGAGGAGAATCAAGATCGTCTGAGGCAGCTATGCTGCATTAACTTGAAATCAGGATTTGATCACATCCAATATTTTCTAAATGGTAATATGCATAGCTCTGAACTCTTGAAAGCTGCGGAAAAACAGCTCCCTTATCTCGCAGAAGCCGTAACGAAATCTCACATGACAAAAGTGGAGGAAATGTAATCCAACGAGAATCTGCGCCACCAGACTATTGTGCGGCACAGGTGGACATCAGTCAGATGATCTCTGATCTCAATAAGAAGCTGAGACGGATCCAGCAGGATAGATAATTTCAAAACCCCCGATGTCCTAAAGGATATCTCGGAGCTGAAGGGAAAGCTACGCAAGATTGACCAAGTGGTAGCATCCTTAATGGAGGGCTTGGGATCTCCAATAAAACGGATTCGTTGGTAAAAACTCGAAGTAAATTTTTTCTCAATGTGATAGAAAATACAATATTAATCAAGTATAGAGAAGAATTTACGATGAAACAGCGATCTACGATATTTATTTATACTTCTTCATATCATCATCTTTCTTTCCTTAACTTTTATAAAATTGAAATCGACTAAGTTAGCGATTTAGTGTAATTTACTGCTAATAGTCAATATTCAAACTTAATTAACTACCATCTGTGATTGTAATCGTAGAAAGTACCAGATCTACACCGGCTTTCAAGTTTCGTATAAATTTGTAATAGAGCAAAGCCCGATTATCTACGATATTGGATTTTTATTAAAAAAACTTGCCTATTAGATAGCTTTTTGATTAAAAGCTAAATTTTCCAAAGCTATTATTACTGGGCATAACCAAAACACCACTTTTGAGAAGTTACAACAGGCAAAGTAAATAATATCGTGTCGAAGTGACACTAATTCAATTTATTTAATTGTACGAACCCGTTCTTGAAGTGTGATTAAAGTAACAAAGAATCAAAACGCCCATTTTTCAATTTTGGAGCCTTTGATATCGACATTTTTATCAAACTATCGTAACTAGGTAAAAAGTACTGTGATGATCCTCACTCATTATTAGCACATTGGCTCGACTTTGGGCTTATTAATCTTGTAAACATGCAATTCATTTTTTGTTTAGCCTCAAGAGAGAAGCTTAAAGCTAACTGTAAATGATACAATTACAATTCCAACCATCTTAGAATAAAGGCCAATGGGAACAGGATATTACGTGATAGTACGGATCTCAAATATCTGGCCAGCTTTTAACGTAAGGAATTTTATGCACTTAAACATAAGCAGATCCTTGAAGCTATTTAGTCTCTCAAAGTTAGTAGTTAAATTTTCGACTACTTCAACATGAATTTTGATTTCGGTTTGTGTTGCAAACATGAAATGTCTATGATATTCCTTGGAAACACTGCCAGCAGCATGTTCTCCTTAGAATGAAATGTGAAAAATAAGATTCGTTGACTGGGCCAAATTTAAATCAAATTCTCTTAGAAATAAGACAAGAACATTGTGAATAGCTAACAAGTGAAAATCGCTTCGCCTTCGCTTTTGTTAAGTTTGCTGAAAATAATATGAAATTTTTTCAACGATTTTTGACTCGCTAAGTTTTCTATGTTTTTATGTTTTTAGAATGGGGTTATTGCGCAAGCAGGACATTCAATATCAAACTTGATAAAGGTTTTTTCTGAGTCTCTTATGATCACGATTGAATCATCTTTGTTTAGTCATCTATTTTATCCCTGTCCTATTATTGCAGTCATTGCTTCTTCATTCCAAACCACGTGAAGAAACTGAGAAACTAGAATGTTCTAGGTTGGGTAATCATGCAGTGTTCTTTCTTGGTTTCATAAAGTTGAGATATTATTCAGTGAGGATGCTAGCCATCGTTACAAAAATTAATAAATCCAAGACTTTAAGTAATCTTAATCTGTGCTATGTAAGTTCAATTTTATTAAATGAAGCATATAATTAATCTTTTCGATACGAAAATTTGAATCAAAAAAGCTTGATTCAAAGCAAGGACGCTTTGTGAATTAACGAAAGCGTCTTTTGTAGAGTTGAGTGGTTAAGTTTTAAAGTTTGCTAAGCATCTTCTCCTAGTTAGCCCTACATTGAATAGTTAGCTCTCGATGAGTTTTTCTTTACTTTTTACCCGCGGAAAGCATAATTGTTTGCCTAAAAACGCATGATAATGCTGTCAAGAAGGGCTAATTGACTTATCCATTTGGTTAGAATGCCGAAATTGAAATTCTGTTTGTTATTATTGCCATTAATCTTTCAGTATTTAAAGGCATAATAGTACGGCCTCGCGGTGTGCTTGGCAGGCTAATATTTGAAATAGTGCAAAGCCTTTAATTCAAGTTATCATAATGTAAATGTATAAATATCACAATTCTTTAACACAATGTAAGATTCCGCTGGGTGTTGCTTTTCACCACTCTTTCGAATGATGCGCATTACCAAACCATAACGTTTAGATCACTAATCCGCTGACATCAGCCAAGGTCAACCAATCAGAGAAAGAAATAAAAAGTTTCTTAATCACATCACGCCGCCTTCGGTCTGTATTTGTTCTTAAAATAGAGCTCTTGCAAAAAACATGTGAGTTTGTATTAAAGGTAGTTTAGGTCTAGCAGTTGTTGACTTCCCTTTCTGGATATTTTGAAAGTATCTTGACTTTATAATTAAGTAACACGAGATTTTAGATAGTAAAAAATTCATTCTTTTTCGTTTAATAATTTAACTGGAAATAGGAAAAACAATTTAGCTGGGCACCCATTTGAATATCGGAGGTCTCAAAAAGAATAAATATTTTGCAAATCATAAATATAGCTCAATGAAATATCTTCTTTGAGGAATAAAGTAGGTACTTTTAGAACGACGAAAGACATTCTTTAATATTATCCCATCGTCCCTTAATTTTGAGATTCGTAGATATATAGGTCTAGTAACAGGGATTTCAAAATGAACGTGGACTTGAAATTCTCGAATTAATACATAGGTCCAAAGCATTGATGTATAAAAGAATCTCAAGGTCGGACTTCATAATCTATCGATATTTAAGAAAAATAGGAGCAACAGTTTATTAGATTTAGAAATCTATGCTCAAGAATATATTGATATTGATATGTAAACATTTATAAGACTTTTTTATCTTTCAAGTTTCCAGAAAGTCGAAAGGAAAGAATGGTTCTTTTGGTCATACTCATGAAAAATGGATCGAACTAGTTTCTGTATCCATCGAATATTTTCCCTGCTTCTTCAGATTAATCTAAGTATCGTTTTTAATTCGAATTTCATTATCATTTGATATCTGTATATATAGAAGAAAGCAATTTGATAATTTGAGCTTTTCTGCAAATCTAGAGCTTAAAATTACTTCGATGATAATGTAAGTTAGACAACCGGACAACTGTTGGTTTGCTCATTTGGTTTCTGAATTCCAACGGAACTAACTATTTGAGATAATTTATATTAGGTAGATTTTTGCTTGAGTACATGGAACGTATTACAACACAGTACTATTTTACAATTTAACAAACAGAAAATTATTCTTTGTTTTAGATGCATTTTAGAAGTTGATACATCTCCTCATGTATCCTTATCGAAGTAACTACGTGTAAGAAAAGTTTCTAGCAGCTCAAGCCTACTAGCTCACCAGTATCCTTAGAGAAATCAGTAAAAAGATGGGGTTATAGTATTCATTGAATAACCTTAGGAATTTGGTGAGATTATTACTTGTTTCTCTGTCGAGATGATTCTCTTTAACTTTTCCGTTGCTGATTATGTTTCAGTCTCTCAAGAATTGCTTTTTTCCTGGCCTTCGCTTGAATTCTCATTGCTGGCTTTTTTAATTCTCATTGCTTTTGACTTAGCGCAGCTGCTGCAACCTCAACTTTACTCAGAAATCGTCTATTCCAAGTTACTTTCCAATCTCGCATGATTGATAGAAATGATATAAGGATTAACACTCTCAGTATGCTTAATGCAGATATAATTAAATTCATTATGAATTTTGGTCCTGAATATTGGAGAAACCAGTCTAAGGCGAGTTTTGATTGGTTGCTGGTGATGCAAGATACAGATCTACGCAACAACAACAAAATATGGAGAATTTTGAAGTGTGATTATTTAGTTTGCAATTTAGAAATTTTCCAAATTTTGCAAAAATTTTGTTTAATTCCTGGGTATACGCTTTCTAATCAAGTTTGGAGCAACAGAAAACGACGATCGAACTTATTATTATTGCTCGTTTGCATATGTAAGCCTTCAGATGAAAGGAACAATGCGAGTGTTTCAAATGCTATCAAATAGAATCCTAAGGAAGGTATTCACAACTCGCTATTTAGTGATGAAGAAAATTCTCATCACATTTCTTGGTTAAGAGGCTTCAATTGATTTAGATTTTTATTACCAAAATAATAAAGATTGGGCAACAAATATGCATTCTTTAACGTATAGCTGGAAAATTTCCTACAGATTTAATAACGGTATTTCTTCTGCTATATCGACTAGGCAATTTTCTTGGCTATTTTGGTTTGGTTTAGGAATAAGTAGGATGGCCGACATAAGTATTTGTAGCAGGATATTCTTGGGATGGTTGAGGTTGTTGATCGTAAGTAGGTTGGAACTGTTGTTGTCCGTAAGTATGCTGATATTGGGGTTGCTGTTGTCCATAAATGGCTTGGTTTTGTTGTCCATAGTTCGCTAAGAGAAATTAAATTAAATTAAAGTTTATAGCTGGAATATTTACTAAGTTCCACTTGTTGGATATAATTAACCGGTTGCTGCATGTACGGATTTGAGAGTGTTCCTTGGAAAGGCTGCCCCGGAGCATTGTAGCTCATTGCTGATTTCAAGACTTTGAGTTTCAAATATGAATGCTTGCCCTTACGGCGCTTGGCCTTCACTGAATATTTCCAGAACAATCCTCTGGTATTCCAAATTGTATGATTCTCTTTCTCAATTAAGTGGTTGAGTTTTTTGTTCATTTGTATGGTGTTGATGATCATGCCAATAACACATATTATGAATGAAAAGGCCCAAAAGAGACCTACAACATTCATATTCACTTTTAGTAAGAGCATTATCAGCATAATAAGAAACAAGACACCGAACAAGCCTAGCAGCCACTTTTGGGTTTTGACATTGCTGGCAATACACGTTTGCATTCTCTTCCAGCAGTCCCTGAGTTCGTCATAAGAAAGCCTATGCTGAAGAGCACTCAGATTGATATCATCGGGTAGGTGGCTATAAAGCAAGCGACTCGATATATGAATTGCTCCTGACTTATATCTGATAGAACGTAGCATCTGGAAATTTTAATAAATTATTGCAAGGATCTGAGTATGAATGCCTATTATAGACTTAATTCTTAAATAATTAGCTCAGGAGAATGAATTTATTAATGCTTTTCTAAACTCTTAATTGTCTTCTAAACGCACTAAATAAAAGTCCTAAGGTCTCTTTTTTTCAAGAGCTGACTTTCTCAAATACATTGCTATTAAAGTTAATCGCTTTCAATATATCATATCGTTTTGAGGCTGTATCGAATGTTGTTTTTACTTTATAAAGCAGGTATTCAAGAAAATCAAGATCGTTTAGAGAAAAGTGGGCATTTTAATTAATTCCTTGAAAATGAGAAATTAAAATTGGAACAATTAGTGGACTTTATGGACTCAGCTTCAATTATATAGCTTTTGTTTGCTCATTGCGATCAAGCTTGGCTGAGTCCTAATCAAGAAAAAAATATGTAAAATAAAAACTTCCAGATTAGTGTATTTTCAATTGGTTGGGATACCTTAATCTGATTATTTAATTTATGTAAAGTTATCATTGGTTTGAAAACACGTAACTCAACCGGCCACCGAAATTCAAAGTATAAAAGACCTTATTAAGAACAGATGTGCTTGATGAATTACATACAAATATAACCCAGCCGAGAGTCAACATGAGGAGCTAAGCAGTTACTCTTCCCAATTATTTGGGTATTTCAGGGTATTGAGAATACAATGGTATTTCTTTTCTCTGTTTTTTCTTTTCGAATGGTATGATTGCCTGCTTAGTTATGCGTAACAATGTCTTTAAGAAGGGTTGATCAAATTTTTCAAAATGGCTAGAGTTTTGAATTTGAATAAATGCTTTTTTTATGTGAATGAAGCTGCATATCTATCGATAGTTAATAAAAAAGTAGTACGGCCTTGAGATGTTCTGAGCAGCTGCTATCTGAAATTATGATCAATTTGACTCAAGGGAAATTAAATGCTTAGATATCCATATCCATAGAAAAAATCAGGCCGGAAACCAATTTGCAAGAAATCAATCCTACTTGTTAGGTACCCTCTGTTGTTTTTCGTAGGTTAGCATTTATCGAATTAGAAAAAAGAAAAATCTGTATAGCTGAAGCATGAGTCAAGTTATTTTTCATATGTCAGTTTGGCATTCTTTGAAAGTACCTCGACTTTCAAAATTAATCAACTTTAATTAGGTTTGCTCGAGATTTTAGCTAGCAAAACCTCATTCCTTGGTGTAATAATTTTATCGGAATTCCGAAAATTCAACTGGCGCCGAAATTTGAATTTCGAAGATCTCAAAAAGAGCAAATACTTCGTGAGTCATAAACGAAAAACAATAAAACAGCTTCTTTGAGGAGGAAACGAGGTATATCTTAAACCACAGAAGACGCACTCTATTATTTAAATATTTCGTCGCTATTTGAATTAAAATCGAGTTTTCTTTTCGGTTTTTCTCTTTCCGGCCGACTTTTTAGTTAAGGAGAGGGTTTTGTGTCTAACATGCCAAATTAGAATTTGCTTCAGTTGATATTGTCGTCAGCTACCTCTTAAATTGGGAAAGATTTGGAAATTAGCCCTAGTACAAAGAAAATAATCCTACGAAAACATATGCCAAAACAATGGAAGGGAACTACATAATTTCACGGCAGTCGAGAAAAATAAATTGATTTAGATACCAGTGATCGAGGAGGTGAGTATATTATATTTCTCATCAATCAATCTCCTTAAGATTTGTTTCTGTTTTCTCAAATTAAACAAGTATCGCTTAACAAATCTCAACATATAACTTTCATTTCATCCTCTGACGTCTATCCTCGTAGAATAAAGCAATTTAACAATATGCATTTTATTTTCTTCCAAGTCTAAAGCAGAATTTAATCTGTTAATAATAATTTAAATTAGGTAATCTGTCCGGCTATCGTGTTGTGAATTTGAAAGAAACTAATCATTTGAGAGAACTAGTTTTTAGTTATTTTTGCTTGGTTACATTGAATTGATTCCAACGTAATACTATTTTACAAGTAAACAAATGGGAAATTATCGTTTCTTTTAAATGCATTCGTGAATAATATGGATAGAAGCCTGAATGTTAATTTACGACATCTCGCCCTTCTCTTTCTTGATTTTCTTCTTTCTTGATTTTCTTCTTTCGAATAAGAGGTGTTATATAGAGAAAAGTATCCATGAAACGAAAATAGATCTTAAATGAAACCAATGTTTTTTTGCTTTCAGAAATATCCGTTTCTAATAAATTTTCATAATAACTAAATTCTACTGAACTTATTGGCTCCTCTCAATCTTTATTGCTAACTGTAGAATTTAATTAGATAAGAAATAGACGTCAATTTCATCGGTAAACATTGTTTTATTTGCTTTCAAGCGTTCCTGCTATCAGCCGTCTAGTTGAAAAGTGTTCTCTATTATACCCACGCTGAGGAGCTCTGGTTCTTGCTTGAAATTCAAATTCCATTTGTTCGCCGCTACCCAACCGTGCTCGCTGTTGATGCCGATGTGAAGCAACGATGGTATTGGAATAAAGAGGCTTTTGTCGACTTCTACAAATATGACTCTCAGCAGAAGAAGAATCTTTTTGAGGAATTAACTTTTTCATTCGAATTGGATCTTTTGCTCCCACGATGAATGAATTGTTGTTGTTGCTGTTGATGCTGATTGGGTTATTGTGCCATTCTCTATGTTTTCCATGGGTGGTACTATTGATTTTTGATTCTTCAACATTTTTCTTCTTCATGTTTATAATTTTTTTGAAGTGACTCTGGTGTAAGTTATCTTTTTTTTCCTTTCTTCTCTTTCTGAAATCACGACAGAAATCAATAATTGCTTTTCCTATCATTCCTACACATAGAAGCAAATTGCTGGAAATTCCAACACCTGTTAAGGTAATTAGAGCGATCCCAATAGCATTCTTTTGGTCTTCAGACAATAGCGTCCATTGATCATCAAATCCCAGCACAAGAGCAAGGCATCCCATGCTACCTTTAGCAAACTGAGAGATGGAAAATGCCAAGACTTGCGATTTTTCTTTGAATGGTCGAAAAGCTCCCAAAACTATGACTCCATAGAAGATGGCGATGTATGAATATAGACCAGCTTGAATTGTTCCCCAATTTTGTAAGAAGACCAAAATGAAACCGATTATCACATTTTGTAGGGTCATTATGAGAAGGAAGTTCCTTGAATACCAATTCTTGCGCACAAATTCGTCTACCACCATATTCATGCTCTCTGGAATATCACCTATTTCTTCTTCTTCCTCCTCCTCAGAAATTTTGACTGATCTAGATCGTGCCCTTGGTACTCTTCTCGATTTTCTTAATTTCTTAGCAGATTTCTTTCTGCGGTTCAAAGCGACACTGAGGTACAAAAACAACACAAAATATGAAATCACTAGCAAGATGCCAATAATCAGTGAGATAAGGGGCTTGGCTGATTCTTTGAATTGGAGCAATGTAAACACGAAAAATGCTTGGAAGTCGCCGACATAAAATGCGAGAAAGCCATTCCATCGAAAACGGTCTCTAATGTTACAGAAAATCGAATGCGCTTTGGGATAACTTTTAAACAGCCAAGCAAGAACACTCATCAGTACGATAATAGCAATCGCCAGAAGCTCCTTATCAAGTTCTCCTCCACAATTGTCAAGAAATACTCGAGAGCACTCATATTCACCAAATTTGCCATTTGTAGAAATGACTGATTCACTCTCATCGTAAGCATTTTCAAACAGATTGGGGAAAATATTTGCACTAAAGAACTGCATGAAAACCTCGAAGTTTGCAGGGAAAGGCACATTTATATACTGGAAGAGAGCAATGTCGCCAAGAAAATCAAGAAATAGAGCCACAACACTTCCTGCAGTTGAAACTACAACTGGAATAATGATAGTCGCTATGCTCGAGGCTTGAGCTACTGCTGATGCAACTGCAGCAACTGACTCTACCGTCTCTAAGGTTTCAGAATCCAGCTTTTCACAGGTAGGGCCTGTGCAATTTGGGCATTCAGTTGGACAACCTACAATTAAGTTACACTAAAGAGTCAATAAAAATGTGATTTACTTTCGCAAGTATTTAGCGAAGTGTTAGCATAGTAGTCGGTTGGACAGGTAGATAAGCAAGTCGTTAAGGAGGGTTGCAGAAAATAACCAGATTTGCAGGCGGAACATTGTGTGTTGTCTGGACTTGAACAAATTGCACAGGAGATATCACAGTTCTCGCAAACATTACTTGTGCTATTGAGCCAAAATCCATCTGGACAGGAGTCAGAGCAAGTTGTTGATGATGGCTGCAGAAAAAATCCCGAATTGCAAACAGTACACTCTGTGTGACTCGAACTTGTACAAATAGAGCAAAAAGCATGGCAAGGTTGGCATTGGTTGCTTTCATCGTCAAGCCAGTATCCGTTCGGACAAGAGCCAAGACATGTTGTGTCTGAAGGTGGTGGCTGAAGATAATGATTTGGGTTGCATGCGGAACATTGTGAGTCGAGAGAACCTGCACAAACTGAACAAGCGAGATGGCAGGTCATACAGGTAGACCCTTGCAAAAAATATCCTGATTTGCAAGCAGAGCACTCATTGCTATTTGGTCCTGAACATTCCGAGCAAAAACTATGGCAAACTTGACAAGATTGGGTTGCATCATCCCCCCAATATCCGTCTGGACAAGTGCTATCGCATGTTGTATCTGACGGTGCTGGCTGGAGATAATAATTTATTTTGCAGGCGGAACATTGAGTATCGGTCCCATCTGCACAATTTGAGCATGCAGAGTGACATTCAGCGCAGATGTGATTAGTATCGTCCCTCCAATATCCGGCTGGGCATGTGTTAAGGCAGGAAGTTGAGGCTGACTGTAAATAAAAACCTGTGTTGCAAGCAGAGCATTCATTTTCGGACGGCCCAGAACATCTCGTACATTGTGCATGACATGGCTCGCAAGGACATACAAAATCTAACTGGCCAATCGGCCACTTGTTTCCACCTGTATGATTGACACAAGGGCCCCAGCTATTATCATAATCTCCACCGTTAAGAATAACTGCATTAATGTCGGGAATTTTACTCAAGCCAAAACAAAACCAACCGCCAAAACTTGATAATGTTATCTGATAGCTTGTCACACTTGTTGATGTGATTTTTTCTCCAATTATGCGAGTAGTTGTAATCCCACTGACACCATCGACAGTAACACTTATATTGGAGGGGAATCCGACATACGTAGGATTGTTTTTGAAATTCATAAAGGTGTTGTCGGGATATATATTGAAAACAGCTTCTCCAACAACCATCATAATGTGATATATATTTGAAAAGTCACTGATTGTAGATAGCAAGACTCTGTTCGATGGAGAATAGATATTAAACCATGTTACTTGGCCAGAAGTCACATTGATATCAACTTGCCAGGTGTCACTCATCTTTGGAAGTTCTTCAGTTCCTCCTGAACAGGTCGCCGGAATGTATTTACCGATCCCACAGCATGTGCCTATCAAGAAAAGGTAGGAATTAGAGAGAAGTGACGTAATGAGTACCTGTCGTGAGTAAAGTAAACACAACAAATGCCGAAAGCGCAAATTTAATTCTCATGCTCTTTTATTGGTTTTAATTGAATTTTTATTCACTTCTTGAATTTGAATCGGGATATACTACTAACTCAAATAAATAAGTGATGAATGCTCATAGTCAACCCCAAAGGAATAGATCATATCTCAGCTAGGATATTCTAACTTGGCTAATTACCAGTGATTTTTTTTAGTTTCATGTTGTTGTGCTGACGCTGGTCCTCATTAGAAACATTTAATAAATTCAAGATCTCAGTTAATCTGATTCTCTGCTTAGATTTTAATTTTATCAGGTTAAGAAGCATGTTCAAGGTCCAAATTTCAAACATTCAGGTCTCTCATCAAGCAAGAATGCTTGTGAGTAGCAAACTGGATTTAGGAAAGGGTCTCTTGAAGAACCACATAGTATGAGCTTAAAAATTTACCAGTAATCCTATGTTATTTAAAGCTGCATTTTCTATTTGGATTCTCATACAGTATTTTCTTAAAGGAAAGCAGAGCAACCTTCTGCACTCCCGAGAATAACGTTTGAAAGAGACTAAGAGTGACATTTCGTTAGTTTAGAGAGTGTTGAATTCAAAAATTGAAATGTGGGAAATTAATGGAGCTGTTGCTACAGTCTTGCCCCCATCAGAAGGAAAGTTTTTCCCTAATCTGAGGAATTTAATGAGTCAATGTCTAATTTCTTGGTTTTCTTCCCAGTATTCCTGATGTAAAGACCTAATAACCACTTAAAGCATTAAAATGCGGGAAAATTCAAAATATGAAAGCATATTTCGTAATTTAGATCAAGAGAGACCTAAAACTACTGACTACCAAGGCTAAAGCGTAACTAATGGAGAGAATTTCAAACTCAATATGAATCTCTTTCAAAGGTTAGTCCTGTGAGATTAAATAATTTTTCTCTTCGAAAATATTAATTTACTACGCATTTATCATCATAGTAAAATCATCACAGCAAATTCACAGCACTTTTCTATATTAATACCTGTTGCTAAAAGAAGGTGTACTTTTTCAAAAAAGAGTTGAAATCTTGAGACCTTCTTAGAGATACTAATATCTTGAGATCTTCTTAGAGATACGAATATCTTGTAATGTTCGACAGCTCTCTCCAAATTAATTCGAAGTAAACTTTTTTTGCGTATTTGGGATTGTATTAAAGGAAAATAAAAATGAATTTAATATATGAAGTGTATCAATCTCTTTTCAAACTATCTACAAAGAATTCATTAACTTGCTAACATAAAGCACACGTTTACTAACCCGGAATCAACATAATTTCTGAGCAAAAGCAAAGCTATCAACCTATGAAATCGTTTGTTAAACAAAATATGGGTTACCTATCCAAGCTGACATTCTGTAGCTGTTGTGATCCCTGTTCCTGCTCCTGCTGTTGGCGTAAGAAATTAGGAGAAAAATGTCTAAGAGGTCTTCTTTAAAAACATTCTTTTGCGAAACTGTAACTTGCTCATTGAAACTTCTGAACCCCAGTTGTCGGTTGTATGATTATGTGATTCGATATAGCTTGACTGTTTGTGTCCTGATTCATCGTGAGTTGTAGAATCAGTTTTAGATTGAGGCTCTTTTCTCCTGCTTGCGATTCCTCATTTCTCGGCAATAAAAAGTATCTATTTCTCATCAAGACCGAGTGCAACTGCCAAGCATCCCATGATACCTTTCACAATCAGGGATATGAAAAATGTCACGGCTTGAGATTTGTTTTTGAATGGCCGAAAAGCTCCCAAAACTAAGATTCCATAGAGTATAGCAAAGTATGCATATAGACCAGCTTGAATAGTTCCCCAGTTTTGGAAAAAGACCAACACGAAGCCGATTATCACGTTGTTGAGGCACATTATAAGAAGGAAGTTTCTTGAATACCAATTCTTGCGCTCAAATTCTTCTACTACCATACTCATGCTCTTTGGAATATCCCCTATTCCCCTCTTGCTTAGTTGGATCGCTTGTGCTCAGTCGAGAATCTGACGATCTTCTAGAATCTCTTAACTTCTTAGCTGCTTGCTTTTTGCGGTTTAAAGAGATGTAAGGTATAAATACAACAAGAAATAAAAAGTTTTTGGGATTTCAAACAATAGCAATTCTTCTTGAAAAATACCATAGTTGGAAAAAATTACTTATCTTCTATCATGTTTTCAGTTTGGAGAAAAGCTATTCATTTAAGGAGATCATGTACATTATTTTGACTCGTAGAGTTGTCGAATTGGCTCGGCTCCACCTACTTGCGAGTATCGCTATTTTATTTTGCTTTTTTAGATCTCAGCAGCGAAAGCAAGACCTGCTTTTCGCACACAATGATGGTCTATTGTTGATGAATAATGGATTCAATCATTGAGAGAACAAATTTTCTAACAGGATAAGCAAGCCGCGTGATTTCGATATCTAATGGACATTAATAAATAAAAGCCTTTGTCATTTTTGAAAACTCAAATATGTAAGAGCCACATTCTATTCTCATTTAATAAATGAAAATCTAATTTATAGAAAACACCCTCGAATTAATTAAATAATTGAGTATTCTCTGTTTTTCTCTGCTAGCAAGCAAAGAGTTTCCATTTTTCGGAAAGAAAACTATTATTGATCATTCAAAGGGTATATTCGATGTAATTGGATTATTTTCTTTCTTGATGAAGGAAAGAGTACTGATTTAATACTTTTTTTGGTGGTTCGAAAGAAAGTTCAGACGAGAATCTGAGCTGAACTTATGGTATTTTGCTTCATCGATCGAGATTCATCGTCAAAAAGATTTTAAATGCAGGGTGATAATGGATAAATTATTTCGTATCACAGTCAGATGTTAACCAGCTAGGTAAACTGGGACTTAGAACGCAATCATGCTTCTTTCAGATCACTTTTTCATCTGTTGACTGCCGTACAATGAGACTACTATTTTTCGGTTTTTAATTAACAGCGTTCCAAAAAATTTAAAGGAACGCTTCCATATATTAATAACACCAACAAAACAAAAAATGATTTTCTTGACTAAATTTCAAAAGCATAAAAGAATTCGATAGTCTGGCATTATTTATTCCTTTTATTTCGACTTGGGAAAGAGTATCTACTATAAATGGCATTTTTTTGGGACGACTATCCTACATTCGTTCTTATTTGAACGAAAAATAATTTTTGGGGTATAACTAATTGTTGTCCTAATCTGATGTTATTGGAAAATTTTGAATTAGGTTTTGCTCAAATGCTGAGCAAACTACCAACCGAAAGAGTAGTTCCGAGACTTTGTTGGATTTTTTTGTAGAAATGGATACCGACAAGACTTGTAAAAGGAAATAAGGAAACGTACTTATGACTCGAGAGGACGACTTTAAGGAATATATTTTAAAATTGTATTTCTTGCATGAATCAAACTTTTTACAAAGCGGAATTATTTTTAATTTCACAAACAGGAAATTTCTCAAGCTAAAGAGCTTGAATTGAGAGAAACTTTTTTTCAGGTGGCTCAACTCCAGTATCGAAACACGTCACCTTATCATAATAATGTAGCCAACGCTCATCAGAAATTAGTATAAGATGGTGTATCAAGTTTTCATTGTGAACAGCTTGAATATAAGCTTGGAAACTTCTATTTTCCAGAAGATTCTCTTGTTTATTTCCACCTCTATGGCTAAATCAGGATAGGCTTACTGAGACAAACACGAAATTTGTAGTTGCTAAAGTCTCTGTTATTTCATATTCAAAAAATGAAGTTACAATTAATTTTTTAGAGCAACAACTAATCCTAAACTAACGATTGTTCATTTTTGTAAATCATCAATCAGTAACCATTGCTAGCATAAAAAATGTATTATTCGTGAGCTTTCCTAGCTGCAATGGTGTATCTGCTCAAACATTTCTTTTGAAACGCTTTAATTGGAGAGGGTTCTCTATGAGAAGTACGCTAAGGTGGTTTTTATTTTTGCTTGAAAATCAAATTCCAGTTGTTCGGATCAAAGAGGGCTTTGTCGACTTCTAACAATTTGACTCTCGGAAGAACCTTTACAAGGAATCAACTTTTTCATTCTAATTGTATCCTCTGAGCCTGTGATAAATGAGTAGTTGTCGGTTGGGTTATTGTTCCATTTTCTTTGAGTTCTTCAATCGATTTTTGGCTCCTCAAGATTAAATTCTTCATGTTTATAATTTGTTCAAACTGATTTCGGAGTCTGAAGTCTTTTTTCTCCCTTTTTCTTCTCTTTCTGAAATCACGACAGAAATCAATAATTGCTTTTCCTATCATTCCTACACATAGAAGCAAATTGCTGGAAATTCCAACACCTGTTAAGGTAATTAGAGCGATCCCAATAGCATTCTTTTGGTCTTCAGACAATAGCGTCCATTGATCATCAAATCCCAGCACAAGAGCAAGGCATCCCATGCTACCTTTAGCAAACTGAGAGATGGAAAATGCCAAGACTTGCGATTTTTCTTTGAATGGTCGAAAAGCTCCCAAAACTATGACTCCATAGAAGATGGCGATGTATGAATATAGACCAGCTTGAATTGTTCCCCAATTTTGTAAGAAGACCAAAATGAAACCGATTATCACATTTTGTAGGGTCATTATGAGAAGGAAGTTCCTTGAATACCAATTCTTGCGCACAAATTCGTCTACCACCATATTCATGCTCTCTGGAATATCACCTATTTCTTCTTCTTCCTCCTCCTCAGAAATTTTGACTGATCTAGATCGTGCCCTTGGTACTCTTCTCGATTTTCTTAATTTCTTAGCAGATTTCTTTCTGCGGTTCAAAGCGACACTGAGGTACAAAAACAACACAAAATATGAAATCACTAGCAAGATGCCAATAATCAGTGAGATAAGGGGCTTGGCTGATTCTTTGAATTGGAGCAATGTAAACACGAAAAATGCTTGGAAGTCGCCGACATAAAATGCGAGAAAGCCATTCCATCGAAAACGGTCTCTAATGTTACAGAAAATCGAATGCGCTTTGGGATAACTTTTAAACAGCCAAGCAAGAACACTCATCAGTACGATAATAGCAATCGCCAGAAGCTCCTTATCAAGTTCTCCTCCACAATTGTCAAGAAATACTCGAGAGCACTCATATTCACCAAATTTGCCATTTGTAGAAATGACTGATTCACTCTCATCGTAAGCATTTTCAAACAGATTGGGGAAAATATTTGCACTAAAGAACTGCATGAAAACCTCGAAGTTTGCAGGGAAAGGCACATTTATATACTGGAAGAGAGCAATGTCGCCAAGAAAATCAAGAAATAGAGCCACAACACTTCCTGCAGTTGAAACTACAACTGGAATAATGATAGTCGCTATGCTCGAGGCTTGAGCTACTGCTGATGCAACTGCAGCAACTGACTCTACCGTCTCTAAGGTTTCAGAATCCAGCTTTTCACAGGTAGGGCCTGTGCAATTTGGGCATTCAGTTGGACAACCTACAATTAAGTTACACTAAAGAGTCAATAAAAATGTGATTTACTTTCGCAAGTATTTAGCGAAGTGTTAGCATAGTAGTCGGTTGGACAGGTAGATAAGCAAGTCGTTAAGGAGGGTTGCAGAAAATAACCAGATTTGCAGGCGGAACATTGTGTGTTGTCTGGACTTGAACAAATTGCACAGGAGATATCACAGTTCTCGCAAACATTACTTGTGCTATTGAGCCAAAATCCATCTGGACAGGAGTCAGAGCAAGTTGTTGATGATGGCTGCAGAAAAAATCCCGAATTGCAAACAGTACACTCTGTGTGACTCGAACTTGTACAAATAGAGCAAAAAGCATGGCAAGGTTGGCATTGGTTGCTTTCATCGTCAAGCCAGTATCCGTTCGGACAAGAGCCAAGACATGTTGTGTCTGAAGGTGGTGGCTGAAGATAATGATTTGGGTTGCATGCGGAACATTGTGAGTCGAGAGAACCTGCACAAACTGAACAAGCGAGATGGCAGGTCATACAGGTAGACCCTTGCAAAAAATATCCTGATTTGCAAGCAGAGCACTCATTGCTATTTGGTCCTGAACATTCCGAGCAAAAACTATGGCAAACTTGACAAGATTGGGTTGCATCATCCCCCCAATATCCGTCTGGACAAGTGCTATCGCATGTTGTATCTGACGGTGCTGGCTGGAGATAATAATTTATTTTGCAGGCGGAACATTGTGTATTGAAAGAACCCGTGCAAGCTGAACAAGCAGAATGGCAGGCAGTACAGGTAGATCCTTGCAAAAAATATCCTGGGTTGCAAGCGGAACATTGAGTATCGGTCCCATCTGCACAATTTGATCATGCAAAGTGACATTCGGCGCAGATGTGATTTGTATCATCCTTCCAATGTCCGGTTGGACATGTGTTAAGGCAGGATGTTGACGTTGGCTGCAAATAAAAACCTGGGTTGCAAGCAGAGCATTCATTTTCGGACGGCCCAGAACATTTCGTGCATTGGGCATCGCATGGCTTGCAAGGACACACAAAATCTATCAGGCCATTCGGATGCATGCTTCCATATGCATTACCGGCGCAAGTACCCCAGTCACTTGAATAATCTCCGCTGTTAAGATTCACTGAATTTATGTCGGAAATTTCAGTCAAGCCAAAACAAATCCAATTTCCAACAACGGTGAATGTTATCTGATAGCTTGTCACACTTGTTGAAGTGATTTTTTCTCCAATTATGCGAGAATTTACACCAGTTGCGGCATTAACATTCATCCTGGAAGGGAAATTGACATACGAAGGATTGTTTTTGAAATTCATAAAGTTGTTGTCAATATTGAGATCGAATGTACCTCCTCCGACAGCCACCACAATGTGATACATATTTGAAAAGTCGCTGATTCTAGATAACAATACTTTGTTCAATGGAGAATTAACCTTAAACCATGTGACATGGCCAGAAGTTACATCGATATCAATCTGCCAGGTTTCGCCCACCTTTGGAAGATCTTCAGTTACTCCTGAACAGGTCGCTGGAATGTATTTACCGATCCCGCAGCATATGCCTACAAAGAAAAGGTAGTCATTAGAGAGAAGTGACGTAATGAGTACCTGTCGTGAGTAAAGCAAACGCAACAAATACCGAAAGTGCAAATTTAATTCCCATGCTCTTTTATTGGTAATCTTGAATATTTATGAACTTATTTAATTTTGAATCGTTATATCCTACTAACTCAAATACTTAAGTGCTGGGTGCTAATCGTCAATCTCAAAGGAGTAGATCATATCTCAGCTAGAGTATTCTAACTTGGCTCATTACTAAGGTTTTATTTTAGTTTCATGTTGTTGTGCTGACGTTGATCCTCATTAGAAACATTTAATAAATTCAAGATCTCAATTAATCTGATTCTCTGTTTAGATTTAGTTTAATCAGGTTAAAAAACACGTTCAAGGTCCATATTTCAATCATACAGGTCTTTCACAAAGCAAGAATGCTTGAGAGTAGCAAATCGGATTCAGGAAAGTGTCTCTTGCAGAACTACATGGGTTGAACTGAAAGTTTTTCAGAAATCCTCTGCTATTTAACACTGCAATGTCTATTTGGATATTCATACAGGATTTTCTTCTAAGGGAAGCAGAGCAAGCTTCTACACTCCAGATAACAACGGTTGAAGGAGGCCAAGATCAACGTTTTAGTAGTTTAGAGAGTATTTAATCCGGAAACTGAAATTTGAGAAGCAATTGGAGCCGTTGTTACGATCTTGCCTTATTCAGTTTTTTTTTTGTTACAGCCTCATAATGTATTAAAATGCAGGAAAATGCAAAATATTTAAGCATATTGCGTAATTTAGATAAACATAGCTCTGAAACTACTGACTAACAAGACTACAGCTTAGATAATGGATAGAATTTTCAAATTCAATAAGAATCTCTCGTAAAGGTTAATGCTGTGAGCCTAAATAACTGCTCTCCTGGAATAATATTGATTTGACACTCATTTATCTTCATAGTAAAATTCATTAACAGGAAAACACTTCTCAACATTAATACCTGTTGAGAAAACAAAGGTGCACTTTCAGGAAAAAGAGTCTAGCACATTGGCTCTTCTTGTAACAAAGAATATAGTTTATCGTTTTGCAGCGTCTCTAAATTAATTTTCAGTAACTTTTTTCGGTCTTAGATTGGATTGAAGAAGCATGTATTTAATAGTATTAATCTCTTTTCAAGCGATCTACAAAGAATTCATAAAAGTTGCATATATCTCTCAGGAGTTTACTCGAGATCTCTTACTTTCAGCTCTGAGTCTTTTGGTGAGAACTTTTCCAATATCCCACGAGTTTTCTACCAAGCCATTGTCAGCACTGCACCATTAGCAACTGATTTTGGAAATAGCTATGGTTGGTTTCTTCTTCTCCGCGTTTTTCGGTTTCCTCATATTGTGACTTTTGCAATTTTTCTCTAATTCAAATTGGTGAAATTGGTCAGCAATGGGTAATTGAGATGATCCAAATGAGAACAACAAGTGTTAAGGTCATCTCATTCTTTTTATTATTTGTCGCGTTTAAACTGACGAATTTGGAACGACACGATGGTTAATTAAGAATAAGATGTTTTGTTTTGATTGAAGTTCAACTTATCAATGAGTTAATGAGATGAGACTAAACTATTGACCAAAAGAGCTCTATTTGCAAGCTTGAATAAAGAAGTTGTATGAATTACAAGGAATAAACCTGTAAAGTCTTCGTCTGGGAGGTAATAGTTGCCTTTTATGTATTTCATCGCACTTCTCAACTTCCACTCTCCTTCGTCTACCTTCAGTATCTGAATCAAATTATCTAATCTAATTAAAAAATTTTTTCCTTCTTTTTTAACTTTGAGTTTGCCTTTCTTTGTAGTTGAATAATTGCTTTTACTGCTGTTATTGTGGCTGCTTGGCGAAAGTATTCGTAATTTGAAATTTCTACAGGAATTTTCTAATTTGTTCTTCTGGCTTCTTTAGTCGTGTGACTCTAGTTGAGATTGTAATCGTATTTTTTTATTTCACACTCTCTTCATTTTAGCGTGGATTTTATTTACCCTTACTTTAATGAAAAGAGCAACAAGAAAATTAAGTTATATACCCTTTAAATGCAGCCTTTATTTGTTTATTAAAAAGAAAAAACCATCACTAAAGAGTTATCATTTTACCTTCCATCTGTCGAATATAGCAGGAATTCGAGTCTAGTTAAGTTAATCTGTCCATTACAGTCCTGGCCAAATCGGCTTAAT
>ENA-UOTX01001072-UOTX01001072.1-compost-metagenome-genome-assembly--contig:-NODE-1072-length-23046-cov-7.118856_pt1 | contig 23046 bp, 12 predicted proteins | sample MGYA00238143_ERZ746982 | MGnify/ENA primary metagenome ERZ746982 (study PRJEB28758, sample SAMN06268862) | compost metagenome | isolation source: single cell | place: USA: California, Emeryville, Joint... | reverse complement strand
GACACTGGTGTTCATCCTCAAAAAGATATATCTGATGCATCAAACCAGCTAATCGAAAATGAATTTGAGATCCTCAAAATGGGTTTTGTTTTGATTTGATCAGAACTACATGAAGACAGGAATCCCTTGCGCCTCGACATCGTCAATGTGAAATTATCAAATCACTTTCGTACTTTTTTTCTGTCTTATTGCAAGTTGAAAAGTGAGGTTCCCTTTGTTTTTTCAGTTCTATAATAAATTTCTCTAATAAAAGCGACATCTAACAATCGGAAGCATTTTACTATAATGATATTTACGCTATTCTTTCCCATGAGCAATTAGAAGTTGGTAGAAACTCATAATGACATAATTATCTCAAAATGTGTGCAGAAGACTACTATTTTCCTATGATTCTATGGGCTGAACAATATTCACTTCGCCCTGAAACGCGTAAGAGATAGGTTGTTTTTTTTTTATTGATTTCTTCCAACAACTCCACCCAAACAACAACATGCTGGAATCCGGTATGCAGAGAAACAAATTTCAAGTGAGGATGATAAAAATCTTTCAAGTCTGTTTTGAATTTTCTCTTTCCATCTGATTTCGATTCGTTTTGCTCATTTTCTTGAGATACAACTTGTGATGTGGTGGAACTAATGTTTTCAGCTTTCATTGAGGCCCTATTAATACTAACACCAACCCATTTCTCACAAATCAATGAGCTTATCTTGAAACGTTCGAAAATAAATCCTTATGGAAAAATGCCCAAATGGTCACAGTTGCATTTTATTATCGCACTGAGCTGAATTTAAATATTCGAAAGCTAAGAATATATTTTGCGTTTAATCGGAGCAAATAAAATCCAGCATACCGCTACTCCTTCATAAATGAAACTTAACTCCTCTCTACTTCCATGCGCAGATGCTCAGAACAAAACAATGGGTCGCTGGACTAAAGAGGAGCATGAGCGATTTATTGAAGGAATACGGAAATACGGAAAAAACTGGAAAAAAGTCGAAGAGTTCGTTGGCACACGAAACGGTGCCCAGATTCGTTCACATGCACAGAAATTCTTCCAAAGAATCAAACGAGAAGAACTAATGGATGAATCAGACTCGAAAAGTCTCGGAGACAAAATCAGGTTCAGTCGCCAACAATCGGATTATTCCGAAATCACCTCAGGCCTTCTACTAGGTAATTCCCTTTCTAATTGAAGATTTTCTCATTGCATTTTCCAGAAAGCACATCGACTTCTGGAGGCAACCCTGATTCCAAGAAAGAAACTTCTCACAGTACACCTAGTAACATCATTTTTGATCTTATTGTTTTGACCCTTATTTTATAGTCCGGGCAGAGACTGCTGCAGACAGTTCGGTGAGTTCAAAGCATTCGCAGAGTAATCTCACAGAAGAGGCCCAAGATTCTCAAATTGTAATGGAAATTTATCATTCGATGAGAAAATTCCTGGGATTGTCTGAAGATCAGATCCAACTTCCGAATATAGTCTTGCCTAATTATGAGCCAAGTAGCTACTTCAGTCACTTCTTTAGGTATACTTTTTTTCTTTTTCATTGAAAGGCTCATGTGGGTTTCCTTTTGTAGATTCTGTCAAAACTTTGACGAAGAGTTGGTCAGAAAGACAAAGCTCTCGGATATTCTGGTATTCTCAGGGATAACTGAGAAAACGCAGAAAAGCTTTGAGTCATCCAGCATTAAATCTTTTAAGCTGGCATCAAATAGCACTGAAGATGACTTCGTGCAACGTAAGTTGAATCTTTTGAGAGAGGCTCCTGTTTATGAGTGCGCTGGGACTTCCAAGAAACTAAAAATAAGTATTAAACAAGATTAAATCACGAGATGTTGTCGGCCCGCGAAACTTTCAATATTTTAAAAGAGAGATGGTTCTATAACAGTTATAACTCATTATTATAGCTTAATCAGCGATCTTCGTTGCCCAATAGTAGTTATTTTTCATCGAATAATTGTATTTATGATTCGTCATAATAGTGATAGTTAGTTAGTAATAATGATGTATGGTCCATAGTTTGAGTATTTTCTGTTTTATGAGAGTTTTATTTATGCTTTTTGTTTTTCGCGGGTGCTGAACTGCTTCATGTTCCTATGTTAGTAATTTCCTCCTCTGTGTTACGTATTTGAGGACAAAGTAGAACGGTAACTATAACTTTTATATGTCTCGCATGGCCCTGACGATGGACGATTGATTGGTGTGGACATGGTTCTATCTTCAGTTGTTGTAGTTCAAAGAAGAGTGATGATCCTCAAGTTCGAATTAGGAAAATATAATTTATTAGATATCTTCAAAGATAATTAAGTTGACACGTCCTCAAATTTGTTTATTCCTTATTATTTATCGATGTTTTGGATGCTGTACATTAATTCAGTCAAGTTCTCGAGCTGATGGAGCAAAAGGCAATTACACTCCAGCGGAATCAATGGATTCAACCACTTTCTCCTTAGCTTTTGTTCAAAAAATTAGATATATTCAATGTACAAATCATATCAACTATTTCCGTTGAGTACGTTTATGGAGGATAATGCTAACGGGCGACACGTCTAACCCTTGAAGCGTCTTTATTTATTAGTCTTATTGCCAAGGAATACAATCCTTTTTTCTTTTGCTAGCACATTTCTTTAACCAACAAAAGAATAGTCTAAAGTTTTAAATATTGATTGCTTAAATATGCTGTTTGTTTGGTTGATTTGATAAAGGGTCTTCAGCCATCCTTAAATGTAATTTTACGAAATAAATAATATGAAATTTTCAATCTTTGATAGAGAGGTATATCATCTTAATTTTTCAAGAATTCCAGTAAATCGTTCATGTAGGCGAGTTCTTGTCCCATCAAGAAGGTCAAATGTCCGATTCTATACTGATGATAGGACTTCTTCGAATTAGTAAGAGCGTTAAACCAGGCTGTAGCATCAGTTGGAACAGCAAGTAAATCATCAGTTCCAACAAACATCGCAATATCCTCAGTAATCAAGTTAGGGTCGTAGACTGGAGGAGTTTTTTGTCCATATCTTCTCAAATTCTCTGCTTCTCCAAAGTCATATTTTCTGAATACGCCATTGTTCAAGAGTCCTTGTCTCCAATGCAACAGGTTCCTGACGCTGGTTGGTGAAGGGAAGTGCGCGCCAAACACCTTCATTCTCTCCATGTTGTTGACCGAGGAATTACGGTCCGCAATTTGTTGAACCAAGTTTGAGCACATCCATTTCCATCTCATGCAAACGATCTTTGCTGCTGAAGTTGAAGTCCATCCTGGAAGGAAAAGTCCGTATTTTCCCATATATTTAGCGATCTCGATCATGGTGCTTGACTTGGCTAAGAACGTGAAGAAAGGAGACTCTACATGACCAGTGTAGGCGACTGGACCTAATGCCGCGAACTTTTTCAAATTCTTTGTGATCTTTTCATTTTTTCCGGAGGGGTTAGCCAGCGCAGCGAACATTTGAGTGGTTCCTTGACTGTGTCCAATGTAGTTGATTTTCTGTCCGGTTGAGCGAGCGACAAACTCGAAAGCAGCAGGGAGATCTAGCTCTGACATCTCCATCCAAGAGAAATTCCAGAAAGCCTCAGAGGTTCTCTGGTCATAGAGTCTGTGACCGAGGGAGTATTTGGTTCCTCGGGAGTTTCCGACCCAGACATCGTAACCTTGATTGGCGAGAACAAAGGCAGGTGCGAAATTTTCTTCATTGGCGATCCAAGTGTCACCGCAGTCCAGGAGACCGTGCCACAAGAGCACAACTGGCTTTCCGGAGGTCATGATTGAGTTTTTGGCTTGAAGGCGGAAGAGTGTGAGTTCGTGTTGGTCGTCGGTGACAACTATATGGGATGCCACAGGGTAAGAGTAGCAGGTGACGTATTCCATGAAGTCCATATCAGCAAGGTATGATTCGCAGGCGTCGGTCTTGGCTACAGTCGAGGTGACTGCAGACAGGAGAGCAAGAGAGAAGATCAAGTGAGAATACTTCATCAGTCAGGAGATATTTAAGTATTTTAATCAGAGAACGTGATTCAAGATGAGTTAAATGGCGAAGCTTCAATGAGCCACGAAAGTTTGCCATGAAAGTAAGATTGAAATTGTGAGTGTAAACCCTCTCTCTTCTATTGAGAGCGTGATTATTCTAACATTACAAGGAGTAGAAGAACTCTCATTTACATAATCAAAATTAAACCGAACAAATTCATGAATAATCGGAGTTTTTTTTCCTCTTTTGTTTTCTATTTGAGATCTTTACGGTTAGCTACTGAAGTCTCTATACATACTATACATCGCTAAAACCTATGGTTAAATTTTTGGGCTTTGTGGTGAATTTCGAGTAGAACGCATAAATAGGTGTTTCACTAATTTATTTATCCAATTCATAAACCAAATTTATCATGCTCCTGAAATCCCTTGATTGATTTACGAAGTCAGAAAACTCACTTTGTCTTTCAATATTTGATGTTCAGTTATGTATTGCCTTCAATAGTAAAAATGGAGATTACTTGGAAAATAAAAAAAGCTGAGGTATTGCGTGAAAATAAAACTAAAAAACGTGAACAATTAATAAATAGTATCTGCTTATAATATGAAATAATCATTTCTCATGATCTTCTTTTTGAAAAAACAACTCGACCAATCAGGTCATTCATCGTCACATACAATTACTCACCAAAATTTATTATTACTGCCGCATGTGATTTATATTATTGTATTATTACACTTTTCATGGTTTTACTGAAGGTTTTCGGAATCGCTTGAGGAGGAGCCCATTCACTCATCGGATAATTCGAAGTCACTACATAATACTCCGGCAAAGATTTCCTTGACTGAGCCAATTGAATGAGAGAAGGGTTGCTATCTCTGTTTTTTAATAGCATCCCTATTTCTCCATTTCCAGGGGAAGATAGTTTCAATATTTCGAACTCACAAGCATCATAGAATCGACTTGTTGAGCGGGTCTTAGTCAGCTGACCTTTCGATAAATTAAGCTCGTAATGGTCCATATTGTCCCTCGTTGATTGAATATGTATTAACCCCTTATCGCAGACGTATATTACAGCGTCTGAGAGAACAGGTATTTTTGGAAGACAAGCTCTAAGGAAATCAAATGTCATCCATTTTTTATTGAGGTCATCGTAGACAGACACGCTATGACTCGGTGTCAATGGATCTTTGCTAGAGTATCCACCAACAACTACCACCTTCAAGAGTTTCTGATCGCTGAGGAAGCAGCAGCTCAATCCTTTGCCATGAGCGGATGGCATTTCTTCAATTCGACTCCATCGCTTGCTATTCATATCGTACACCTCTGCGCTTGGAATAAATCCGTTGTTTTGCTCTCCAGAGATAGCGAACAGCCGACGCCCAGAGAATGCTAGACACGGAAATTTTAAGCCTTTAATGGTCATAGGAGGCCTTGCAGAGAAGCAATTAAGACCGATATGATATTGAAAATGAGAAGGCCCAACTATCTCGATCTTGTTTTCGGCGATCGCAAGAAGACTGTAGCATTCGAGCCTCGCGATCAAATCTCTCTGGAGATTGAATTTTTCATGGGTTATGTGCATCATATTGACTGTGGTGGCCTGGGTTAAATCATTAACTAACCAAGTCCTCTTCAGAAAATTATAAGAAATGAACTTTAGGCTTGCAGAATCGAAATAAAATGCGATTTCGCAGCCTCTCAGAGGATCTATCTTGCATTTAAGACTGCCTGCTAGACTACAAGGACCGTCAGAAGAAGTGTTAAAAAGTGGGGATCGATCCGCTCCTGCGAGATCTTGAATAGATGCCACTGTCTTTGGTAAAGACATTAAAGAGCTATTTCTCGATGATTTTCGTTTAAGAACCTCTGCGTCTTGCACTCGCCTTTTGGAAGATGTGCATCCCATTTTGATGGCACTGAATTCAATGTGCGCGTATTGAGATTTATTTTTAATGAATATAAAGAAACCAAATGATTAAGACTTGGTTTTAAAAATTTAAAATCCTGAAAAACGAAACTATTTCTGAGATAGCCTTGCTTTAGAAAAGTGATCGTTGATTTAAAGTTTCATGATAAACCATAAGCAAAAATAATAAAAATTGGAATGAAAGGTCTGTGAGAATTAGAGCAGGAAGTGCGATCAGTGTAGAAAGGACTGCCAAGAAGCACTTAAGCTGAAGGTTTGAGTAGCGCGTAGGATAAATTCTTTATACTAGGGCTTAGGTGGAGCGTTAAAATAGACTTTCCATTTATATATTAAGATATTTGAAGAAAATTTTATGCATTTAAAGTCTTTTTTCACTACCTAACATGTGCTAACTGCTCTTGTGGCCTTCTGTGACTGTTTTCGTGAGAGCTGAAGCTATTCCATTGAGCATCCTAGCTTGATCTTAGAAAATTTCATATATCATATTATCTTTTAAAAATTAGTCAGGTTTACAACGCGCTTTGCTGACAGCAGGTGAAATAGCTCTCTCTGGAAAGGCTGTAAATGCAAATTACCAGAGAATTCCTATGGATTTTGGTTGAATTATTAGACGTTAACATTCGCATGCATCATTAAATGAATAACGGCAACAGCAGCAGCAGAACTAACTTAGTTGCTTGTCTATTTCGAAATGTTTTGCTTATTAAGGACTTCTCCAATGAAGGATGGCAGGTTTATATAAGAGCCCTTCGTGATTGAAAAAGCTCTTGAAGGTGAGGAATATATTAGGGATATATGAAAAGGTTGACTTGGATCGCGTTCAAATTTACAAAATGTTAAGAAATAGCCTCTCCTAAGGTAGGCTACTCCATTTTTGACACATAAATTTGATAAATAAAAAAAAATAATGGTCTCAAAACAAAAGAGATTTACACGTTTTGTTTTGAGATAAAAAAATTGTCGCACCAAAGATCATAAATTATTAGATTCTGACACCCTATCATCCTAACTTTTTTATATCTTTAATACCAAATAGTCCTTCTCACCAGGGGACTTGCAAATGAATTTTGACCTATAAGCCAAAACGAAATCTTTCTCAAGCTTCTTCTTTTGGAGAATCTCGCTTGTAGCGAACTTCGATATCTCTTTCTTTCGATTAACTCGATAGTTCTCTCTAATCTTCCCTGTATCGAGTGCTTTCTTTGAGCTGACATTTCCACCGTTCTGAATTTCATATTAGAATATACTAGGATATAAAATTTTCTCATACATTCACAATCCAAGGATGACTCATCGCCTGGAATGGTGAGAATCTTTTCTTGTAGTCCTTTTCAAGGAGATTCATTATCAAATCTTTCGCTTCGTCGGAGATAGAGCTCCATATATCCTCTTTGAATTCAATTTTTGCTTTTGTGATCTCTTTGATGAGTTCATCCGAGCTGAATGAAAGAGGGATTATATAAAGTTCTAGAAATTGTTTGTTTACTTGTCTGATTGGAATGGATGATTTCCTGATAACATCATATAGAGAACGAGGCCTGCACCCCACATGTCAACTGCTTCTCTGTAGATTTGCATGTGTTAAAAAAAAATTCATTCACGAAAATTACGTGTATTCGAGGTCTTCGAAAACTTCAGGAGCGAGATATTGCACAGTGCCTGTATACGTCCACATTTTGATGTTCTCTTTCGACATCGCAGTGTACTGCCATTCCTCATTTTCGGTAAACTTGGACACGTTGAAGTCAGTCAATTTCAAATTTGTATAATCTGTTGAATTGATGAGATGGTTAAAAGGGCAGGAATGTCATTATTTTACCTGCTGTTAACAAGATATTGTGAGGCTTCAGGTCTCGATGGACTACTCCATGCGAATGCAAGTATTGAATTGCATGTAGCAATTGCTTAAAAATGCGAGACGCTTCTTTCTCTGTATAAATTTGAATAATGAGGGGAGGCTAACGAAATCAAGCTGTACCAGTATAGAGCGAGTTTTCGCTAATCACTTCCAGCATTTCTTTTCCTTTGATAAACTCCATGACGACGTACATCTTTTTTTTAACTTGGTCTATAAACAGTTGGTGAACGTTCACAACGTTCTTGTGGTTGATCTTCATTCTATTTTTAAACTCTTTCCGGATCTTTCAGATAGATGAAATCAGTCTATCAGCAACTTAGACGATATTTTACCATATACTCGAGCTCTTCGTCACCGCAAGTGTTTACTATTTTCACTGCATATTCTTGATTTGTTTTTTTGCAGATACACCTTCTTACGATGGCCGAGGCACCCTGGCCCAAAATTTCAAATTCGTCGTACAACTCCTTGAAATTTCCGTGGATCTCAAAAACGCTGGCTTCGATCTCTCTCATTTCTTCTTGTTCTTTCTGTTGCATTCCAAAATATGATACTTTGAGGATTTATTCAGATGATTTCTAGAAAATTGTTTTTACTTGTCTTGCTCTTTGCAGTGACTCTATCCACCAGCTTGCGGTTGAAAGTAACAATTTCAGGTATGTTGAGAGAGGTGGTCGATGCCAGCTCAGGAGCATTGGAAAGTTTGTCATCCAGACTTCCTTTACTGCAAGCATTCGACTCTTGAGTTTCTAACCATTATTAGTAATCATATCCACCGTTTGAATCTACTTGCTGAATCTAAAGGAGACGGTGTGCTCTGGTTTTCGCTAGTGCTTATTTCTTCTGGCTTGAAAATTAGTCCTAGTAATCGTTGAGCGTCCAGTAGATCGAGGTCTCTACCTTTTAAATTGGCTCGAATTGACGCGAGATTTGCACTTCTTGCAGAATTAGGAGTGTTGCTTTCAGTAGAACCTGCCTTACAAGAAAGACTAATTTAATAGTGAGTGATAAACAAGGAGAAATGGTAGTGCTGTTACCTTGGCCTAGTCAAAACTGGAACGTCCGTTATGAGTTCTGGTAATACCTTCTTCTGCATTGTGGATTTTTCCTTTGATAATTGATGAGATTATAACAATTTTTGCATCGAAGCTTGCTGAAGTATTCCGTCGAAAAACTGAGAAAAGAATATACCGTGAAATAAAAGTGATGAACTGAAAGATTTATCCTACTTTTAAAATCGGAATTAATACGTTTCACTTTGCCTCAGGATTGGAGAATAAATGACTTTAATATTCCAAAATCTGGAATAAGAACAAATTAGACCGCTTCTTGGAAAAATATGCTACGATCATGAATGCCTTAATTTAGCTTAAAACATTTGCACTGCAGATGTTTCGAGGTGGTGGTGGTATTAAAGAAAATTAATTATGAGCTTCGATCTTATTTGACCAAATAGCAAGGCTTCTGGCTGGAGATAAAATAGCGAAAATTTACTGTTTGATAGGCTCACGGAGGTTGCATTGACGACGATAGAGATGAAAGTTTAACAGCATTAATACGTTTTATTAGAATAATATTTGGTTCGGTTAATTAAAAAAAAAATGTTCGCAGATCTTAAATGTTCGATGATCAACGACTTTCCAAAGAATTTTAAAGAAGCATACGAGTCAAAACAGGTGCAGATCGAGCATCAAAAGATCCAATTCTTGTTTGATGAACTGCATAAGTACGGTTGATTGATTACCTTGGAGTGTTTGAGACTGGAGAAGCTTCCTTTTCGAATCGAAGGAGCATCTTTGTTCTCGTTTTTGAGCAGACTAAAGTTCGGTTCCCTTAAATGAAAGGGGAAACTCTCCACTTACGAGCAGCATACAAGAAAGAAGCTGTTAACGGTGCTAGATTCCTGACCAGAGCCGAGCTCTCTTATTCTTTGTTCCAGGATTTTTGTTGAAAAAAGCGTTCTATTAGTTTACAGGCCTTATCTCTAGAGCTAATTTTACCGTAATTTCGAATCTAGCGAAGAATGAAAGCTCTGTTGATTCCTGTTAAGAGTATCCTCGAAATCCAACGTATGTGGGTATGTGCATGACACTGTTAAGTGTTAGGCGTCAAAATAGAATGGCGAGGATTATACTCTCTATGACTACAAGTTTCTCCAGGAGAGGATTTGTGTGAAACAATACATAACAGCCCAATATGATTATGTATACACGAAATGGTGCTTTTTCATGGTGTTTTTTAAGACGGAAGCAACAGAGATGAACATAGATTGAAAAATGATGTAGCCTATTATCCAAGTCTTCTCTTCCATTTAATATGAAAGAATCCTCAGAATAGTGTATCCCGTTTAATCAAGATAGTCTTACATAGAAAATCACAGAGCACAATGACGAACGAGCTAATCATGAGGAATCTTTTTATTTTTAATATCCATTTCAGCAATTCGGTAAGAGTTAATATTACATCAGAAATTATTTGTTTTGGGATCAATAAGGGGTACCATATGGCAGATATCCCGGAGAATTAAAGAAAATCCACTAATCGGAATCCAAATGATCAAGTATCTTTTACTCATAACATTTTGAGTGAGCATCCATATAACACTTTGTTGAAATGTCAGCATCCTAAGGCCCAAATCGTATATTGTGATCGCATTGACATATTAAAATTGATAAAATCAAAGAATGCATTCCTCCATTTCCTGATAGTTTTTCCTTTTTTACTGTCTGGGTTTATTTGTTTATTATTTCGATTGAACAACAAGTTCAAATCCGATCAGTGTTCTCTCTTCTAACAAATGCAGTTCCTTACTAAAAACGCCTTCAGGTCCGCAATGCGTATGTCTCAGTTATGCATAATGAGAGCAAAATTACTATCAACCTTTCAAATCTACAGTTTTTCCAACAATAGCAATAGCGACCTCATTACCCAAACTCAGATCAAAGACGTCCTCGAAACAAGAATGGGTTATTATGAATCAGATTTAGAGGATCCTGAAGGTTGGTTGAACTACAACGATATCACACAATTATTTCAACGATATATCCGAGTAACAGGCAAAAAATATCTCATTAGCGATACCATTAAGTTTTTAATGAGAGTGGTCGAACTCCTTCAAAGCTCAAATGCAACAGAGTTTCCAAGGAAATACAGGACGAATCTTCAGGCAATCGTTACCTCGATACCAGTTCGATTGCGAAACTCCGATCAGGAATACCCTCTCATCGGTTCATACACATACTGTGTATGGTTTCTAAAAAACGAAATCCAAGGAGAGCATTGGCTGACTCTAGCTGACCACATAGCTTCAGAGAGATTGAGGAAGTCTCCAAATGAGATAAGGAAGGTCACAATTGGACTAACGAATCTTAGTAGCGTCATCAACGACAAAGAGCTTGTGAAAACCGTCTTTGGAGTGCTTCAGAAAGAACTTGAAATGATTCAAAAAGGTTTTTCTGCTTCGGACTATGAGCTTATTCTCAAAAGTTTTGCAGGCAATGGGTTCTTCCCGAGCTCGCTTTTTACAATCTTTGAGAAACAAATCTTACAGTCCCTCAGTCGAGCATGGAACCTCGATCTTGCGATAGAAATCGCGCAACACTACGCAGTAACTAGTCATGGAAGTCGTGAGTTTTACCAAACTATCTTTGAACTCATCGAAGATGATTTGAAAAGCAAAATGCCTGAGAGCTCAGGCATTCTTCATTCCGGGAAAATGCTCGCGAGCCTTGTGTTGATGATCAACTTATCGTTTGTCTTGCATCCCGAGTTAGAAACGAGCAATTTAAGAAGGCTAGTCTCTCAGCTCTGCACTGACCCAAAAGTCAAATATTCCGTCTTGGATTTAGTCAAACTCGGAATTCACGGCAATTTAGTGTTTGAAGAAGACAAGCTTAACGAACTTATCGAGTCTAGGATATTTGGCGTCGAAGGAGAACACATCTTGCAAGATATGCTTGAATATATCGATCTATTACAGCGAGAGGACATTGATCCCAATATATTTGAAAAGATAATGAAACAGGTGGAAACGCTTTGTTTAAAAGCCCTCCGCGAGTCTGAGGCTGCATATTTGTTGGAGTTTTTAGCTCAGATCGAAGAGCGAAGAATCCTTTGGTACCTAGAAGGGTTTATTAAAGCGCTGCCAGCGTACGTGGTTCTACATATCAGACATTACGATTTCGAGAAGATGTGCTTCCTGTATTACTTTTTCCGCAAGCACGAAGACTTGCTGGACATGAGTCCTGAAAGCGAGACGAAGATGAACCTTGGGATATTGAAAGAGTACATCAAGCTGCATTATGCAAGTATCCCCAGGCATAGAATACCGATTGAGAGTAATTTTTATAAAGTTTTGGAAGTCGTGGATATCAATGAATTTTTTATGCAGCACTTATAATATATATAATACTATTCATCGCGAAAACGCCAACTCTTCCATTGAAATTTTATGTCTAGTGTACAAATGCAATTATTGATTGATTAATCGTTAATCGAAAATGAGTGAACACGGTTGACACTCTAACAAAAGAAAATTATGCTCTGTGAGCTGCTAATCTTTTCTGACTCGATGTATTTGGGGTCATCGATCTTGATGGTTTCGTGTTAGAGGAGGATACAGATGTTCTCGATGTTTTTTGCGGTTGTTTCGCTGAGCTATTGATGCTATATCTTCGAGTTGAAAGCTGCTGACTGTCAGTATCTTTAGAAGGCGAGTCGTACACCAATTTGCTATTGGATCTAGGAGACTGCTTCTTATCTGGTGAGAAAGGATTAGGAGCGATGGATTTTGATGGCTTCTTATCATTTTTGAGATTGCTAACAAACACCAATCTTGTTGACGGCTTCGGAGGCTCAAATTGTGATTCTTTCAATGCTCTATTCTCTTTTTGATTGTCTGAGCCTTTATTAGGATTCTTCTCGTCTGTCGGCGAGAGTAGACTAATCAATACGTTTACAGGAGGAGCTCTCTGAGTTTGAGAGTTCGCTGAATTGTCCAGCAGGCTGATTTGTGCCATGATCGGAGCTTTTCTATGTGTGAAAGAGGATTGCGAAGGTTTTGAATGAAGATGTGAGTCGTTTGCGGAATGCCTTGGCATAGACTGCTCGTAGTTTGAACTGTAAGTCAAATCTCCCATAGGAGAGGTTAGCCCGTCAAAGTTCATCCCTGCAGGGTTAAAACTCGTATTTACATCATATTTCAGTGAAGAGTCTATTGAGAACTCGTTGAGACCTCCAGAGAGATTTCGCTTGCTTTCATCGATATTATAATTTTTATAAACCGAGCCTGAGGTCATACTGAAGTTGATGATGGGACGATCAGATCGAGGGCTCGCATGCTCGTTGAAAGGAGAGTAGTACTCCTCGCTATCTTTTGGTTCAGGGGATTTCGATTTCTTACGAGTCGTTTTTGCGGAACGATGTATGATCTCGTATTCTTTGCTGGTATTATTCTCAAGAAACGATTCTTCACTAATGACTCTCTGAGCGTTCTGGGGATCTTCGCGCTCTTGAACCTCCGATTTTATTAAATTCAAGTCTATTGTGCTCCCCACAACACTTTCACATTCTTCTGCGGGAATGGTGCGTTTCACAGACGCTTTCCTGTCGAGATTTCTGTTATTGAAACTTGATGAAACTTCTTGAAGTGGATTCTCTTTTCGAGTTGAGGTTGGCTCGAAGGTTCCGCCTACCACGAACGGGTCCTCGTTGATAACAATATAATTTTTGTCAGGACACTCCTTTTTCTCTCTTCCATCGTTCTCTCTGTCTGCTGAATCCAACTTATCTGCTCTCAGCTGATTGAAATGGGGTTCCTCGGTTTTCCTCGCTGATGAGAGGTTGCAATTACCAAAAGTATCCTGCGCAAAACCCAAAGAAGAAGCAACTTCTTGGCTGAAGCCAGATCCTCTTTTTAAGACATCTCCGAAGGTCAACTCAGGCATTTGAGTAGTCATATGCTTGTCGAGGTCTAATAATTCTACATAACTCTTTCCCTGCTTAATCAGCTCAACTATTTCCGAGCCTTTTGCATAATACTCTTTCACAAAATTGGTCCAAGGGTTCTGTGGGTGAACTTTTTCATAGATAGTGTCATTCGGATTAAGTCGACTCCTGTTTACTGTTGAATAATTGCGCCAATCCTTCGCGAACATGCTATCCAGAGCCGTGCTACCAGAAGGGGTAGGAGTCAGGCTCTTGCTATTATCCTCTGTATACTTCAACATCTTACTCAATGACTGAATAGGATTTCTTCTCAGCTTATTCTCAGGTGATGGGTCTCTTCCAGGCGTCCGATATCCATACTTCGAGGTACCAATGTTTATTGGGCTGGAGTCATGATTGAAGGTTAGAAGCCCTTTAGGTAGTTTCGGGCCTGCTGATTGAGCGGTCGGGGATTCTTCTTGAATTTCAAAAGGGGATATTTTGAGTTTGGGAGAGGTGTCTGAGTTAGAATTGGGCTTAAAAGCGGACTCTCTTTTGGGGCTCCCGAGTTTTATTGGAGGAAGCCCCACTGCGCTCTGAATTTCAGAGGACTGATTAGAGATAGAAGCATATGAGATATAGTTTGGTGGATTTTTCCCAACAGCTGTTGGTTCGCTTTGGCTCTGGTTAAATGCGGTTTGGTACAAGTAAGGTGAGGGTTCAACAGATTGATTTTGATTTAAATCTTTCTTTTTCCCGGAAATGTCAATTCCATTGCTATGGTTAGGCAAAAAGTACTTGTCTCCTGGTCTTGGGCTGGGGCTGTTCCCGAATAAGCTTAGGGGGTGCTGTTTTGGTTGCATATTAGTCTGGTTGTGAGATTCGCGATGTTCTCAAAACAAAGAGCAATACAAATTAATTTTATATTGATCTAACGATCATTTATCTGCGTACGCGAAATTTATCAGATTATAAAGAGTTCAAACCACATGTCAAACTTTGAAAGCTACGTTATGAACGAATTTGAAGTTGTTTCAATTGTAGAAGTTAAACAGAGATGATGGTAATTACGGTTTTAACCTACAAATTTCCAATCATCATCAATCTGGAAATTCGAATTCGATAAGGCCATCTTGAATTTTCCTAGTTAGTAAATAATTATATAGCGATAGATCTTGAATCTTTTCGGGAAATCAGCTGATGGAGTAGATTTCCAAAAAATCTTTATGATTGAGCTTAACGAAGTTATTATCTAATTAGCCGTCTGACTCCTAGCAACTCGTCACAATTGTTGAATTGATTAATGGTATTGATAATACCACTTGCCAGTTATCTTCCTCAATCTCTGAAGTCCCATTTCTACATGATAGTTGCGAATTCATTTTTGCTCTGGAAAGCATCTGAGAGCTGTTGACATAAAAAAAATAAAAGCATTGTTATACCCCTTATTTTCATGGCGAATCTAGACAATTTAATTTCAAAATTTTGAGATTCTAAAACAGCAAGATAGCATCATTAGCTATTTCCAAAAATAAATTTGTTGCCTCGTATTGTATGCGTTGCGCGTTTGACTTAACAGCTGGTCTTGCAGAGAAATAGATCAGACGATCTAACACAAGACCTTCCAGAAATTATTTCTGAAGGAAATATAACCTTTTTGATTTCTTTATGTTAGCGGAAAAAATAGCTCGTTTAAATTCTAATTTTACCACATCCAAAAACCCTTGTCTTGTATGCTATAAACATTCCCACCTCACATCAATAATTTCCCAAGAGAATTTAGCACCGAAAGCTCTCCATCACAATCAGTAGAAGCAATCAGAGCTCACTTAGAAACGTTTTATGAAGTCATTTACTATTAAGAACACATTTAAGAGAACATTTAACAGCTTCCCAGGAGAAAAAAGGAATTCTTTCGAAACCCACACAGGTATGTTAAAGATGCTCTTGCTCATATATGAATGTAATACTCTTTGCAGAGACATTGTCTCGTAGAACTCTATAGTCAGATGAATGGCAATTCTTTTCACCTAATTGTTTTAATTAAGAATTTAATAATCCTTTAAATTGTCACAGTTTTTATGTTCTCAATATCTCTGTGTTGTCTTTTTCTACTCGTGCTGCTCGGAAACTTTTTCCAAGCACGCTCTGGCACTGTCCATGCTTTTGGAAGAAGTCCGATCCTCCTTTCCATAAACAACGCCGGCTATTCTAATGTGAACTATACCTTCGGTTTCACATTGGACACAGCTCTCACCGACTCTGAAAGTAGCAACCACCTTCTCTAATCACATTTATTAATTTAAACCATTTGTTTGATAGACCATTACCTCTTCATTCGATTTCCCTATCCGACGTATAGCCATCTTCCAACATCAGGGACCTGTACGGCTGTTTTAGAACCCGATGGTATCTTTTTAGCAGCACCTAAGGTTATTACAGGCAGCGGCTGTCAAATATCGGTTTTCCGGGTTGTCGGCGCGACTAGCTACACCGAATTTCAAATTTTGGTTGGCGAGCTTGTGGGAGGAAACGAATATCCGTATCAAGTAACATTGACGGGAATTACCAATCCATCGACTGCTGGTGGTACCGGATACTTTAAGCTTGAAACACGACAAGGAACCATGAATGTGTTCGATTATAATCACTACTTTGCCACGGTCGGAATTATTGATGCTCCTCCTGCTATGGCAGGGACAGTTACAGTCACAGCTGGAAATCAGATAAATGCATTGGCAACCTATGAATTTGCATTCACGACCACAATAACGCTGCCTGCTGGTGGAAGTATTAAAGTCCAGTTACCAACTGACCTCTCCCTTGGATCGGGATACACTTGCACGGTCTCTGGAATCACAGGCCTTACAACAACCACAATTGACGGCTACACCTTCAAAATTTCCGGATTCACAAGCGATGTGAGTCCGCAGAGCTGGACCATTGTCGTGACTAACGTCCAAATGCCGAGTTACTCATACACCACGACGAATAAGGTGATCATACAGACTTGGATGGGCGCTATTTATTCAATTCTTCAGGAGGGACAATTCGCGATTCCGGCTTTTGTTGCAGGTTCGATTCCCTCTGGCTCAAATCTCGTCACTACACACTTCGGATCGTTGACATATCCGCTAACGCATCAAGATACCCCGCAATACGAAGTATTTTTCAAGACAGCTAATCCTCTTCCTAACGATGGAGCTGTTGTTGTAACTTTCCCCGCCATACTTTCAGTTTCGTCAGGTTACTGCAGAGTATATGCGGGTCTCGAAGATATTTCCTCATCAAACCAAGTTTCGTGTGCAATTTCGGGAAATGTGGTAACAATCACTAAATTCCGCGCTGTAGCAGCAGGAACCTTGATAATCCTGCATGTTCGTGCTTATCATACTACCGCCAGCACCGGATACCTTCAAATCAATACGTACTTAGACTCGGCTGCAACGAAGTTAGTGGATACGCTAGCGGCCTCTGCTCACACGTACACGATTGATGGAACCTACACAACTCTGCCAACCCTCACTTATAATCCTCCTAGCCAACAGCCATCACAATCTTCCGCTTGGGTTATTAATTGGCAGCCGACTACCACAATTGACAACACTAATACCGCGTCATTCACACTCACCTTCGATTCAGGATTCTCATTCAGTGCAAGTCCTCCAACCTGTGAGTTGCAACCTTCAGCTGGTGTCTACGCTTCTGTAGCATGCTCAGTAAGTGGAACAACTCTTACGTTTACAACGAGCACACAAACTTTCGCAAATTCTGCCACACATAACTTACGGATTACAAATGTAGTCAATCCTTCGGTGGCTGGTACGTATTATGTGGAAATTACGATTGTACCGACGACAGGACAGCGTCATCATCAGACATCGTACATAACGGTCACTCCAGCCACTATCCCAACAGCGACATTTGTTCCGTTTACCATAGATCAGAACGTCAAAACGATGCTGGCTTTCACGATGACCACTCCTATCGCTCTCAGTCCTGGCAATTGGCAAAAGTACGCTGCGACTTCGACATCTCGCATACGCTTTGAGTTGAGCACTCAATCAGCCACCTTGCAGAACCTCTTCGCCACTGACCTCGGGACAGGGCTCACAACCGGAAGTTCTCTGCCTTGTTATGCAATCCTGAATATAGCTCCTTCGAACGGTCAGACTCTCACTTGCATCATCACGGTCCCTGCTGCTGCAGGTGTTTCGAATCCTGTTGTGATCGAGGTGAAAGACTACACCTCAATTCCTGTCAATACTCCTATAGAAATCCACATTCCAAACGTGAAGTATTCTGAGAGCACAACAACCGCACCGTCAGTAACGATCTACATCCAGTCAATTAATCGGCGCTTAGTAACTAACATCTACTCCAGAACGATAACTCTCTCAGCAGCCGTGGTTAATGCTGTTACAAACAACCCTAAAAATTCCGACGGTACTGGAGCTACCACTACAAATATTGCTCCGATATTCAATCCTAAAAAGATTAACTTCGCTTCTTGGACTCAGTTCAAATATACGCCTGCAAATAATCGTAACATTGCTGCTGGACAGGGACTGATTTTAATCTGGCCAACTCTGCCAACAACGTCCCCTCAGTCGTACATCCTTCCAAGAAGCGGACTGTCTTGCTATTTGGGCTACATTACAGCTCAGGTTTGTTACTCTTATCCTGAGGTTGGTTGGGTGATTTTCAAAAATCTTGCTTCAGCTATCGCCGGCTCTCCAACTGTCACTACAATTATTCTGAAAGGTTTTACCAATCCATTTTACGCTGGTGCGCCAAGTGGAACAATGAAGCTTATAACAGTAAATAACAATAAGCAATGGGAATCAGCGATCTATACGACAATGGGGCAATATTCCTACGGAGCCATCAAAAATGTTTCGATCTACGGTAATGAATACCGAGCGTCATATGTTAATGTGAATTACACGTGGATTTTCGTGACAAGTAACCCGGTTCCCAAGGGAGGAAGCATCAAACTCATCTTCCCTCCCAACTACTACGATCTTACAAGTGATCCGGCACCTTATGGAAAAGTTGTGTCAGGCCTTTCAGATCAAGATGCTTCTAACCCAATCACGTTTTCATTCGCTATTAACGTCGCTCAAATCACCAAAATAGCCCCGATCGCCGCAGGAACGCTGATTTATGTTGTAATCTACGGTGTAAGAAACCCTCCTTCGGCTGGAGTTACCGTAAACTTCGAAATACAGACGCTAAGCGCGGAAGGTTACGTTATCGACAGGAACAATACCATTCCAGGTGCGACTATCCTTACAGCACAAGCAACAGGAAGCGCAGTCTTTAATTACTTCTACACGTCTCCCAACAATGGTCTCGTGAGAGGAAACTACAAACTGAGTTACTACCCTCAAACGACCTATCCAAAGAACACTCAAATCAGCATTGCGTTCCCAACGATTGAGTTTGATTCGACTACCAGTTTCCCATCGGTGGTTCCATCTTTTTGTACAGTCTCCGGAGCGTTGAGTACCTTGAAGAGTTGCACACTCAATACAGGTACAAAATCTTACACAGCTATTACGGATACATCCCTTGAGATTCAAGAAGGTATGCCTCCTTTGATATTCACGTTCCCACATATCATGAACTATAACCCGAACTTGGATTCAGGAGTGGTTACGGTCTCGGCGATCTACGATTCGGTTACCCTTGATGCGTCACCGACTGGTGAAACCAACCGTAAAGCTACCTTCGGAAATACTGCTGGTTCAATTACGCTGGATTCGTTTTACTTTTCCCCTACGAATGAGGCCGTCGATGCTACTTACGTCTTCAAAATCACCCCATCACTAGATTTCTATTCAACTTCGACAATTCAGGTCGAATTCCCTTACGAGTTTCCAAGAGGATTAGGAACGACAGTCGCTTGCTCCATTCCGTCTCTTCAGATCAGTGCTACTGTTCCTGTACAATGCACGATTGAGGATTGGATCGTAAATATTACGAATCATATCGGTTCGACCGCTAATACTCAAATCACGATCACGATTTCTGGTGTAATCAATCCCAACAGAGAGCCCGCCTTATCAGATGGTATTGCGATCTGGATCTTCCAAGATGATAATTCTATCATCCAATACGTGACAGGAATCGGAAGCAGCACAACTTATACGGCGTCTCCGGGTGTCGTTTTCATGACTGGGTACAGTTGTTCAAGTCCATATACTCGAACAAGAGCTGACTATGCATTCGAACTGACCCTGCTCTCTACTGTGACTGGACCTGGTATGCTAGGAATTAAATTCGGAGACGACTACATCCTTGATGCGTTTTCGCCGTCTCCTTCTGTTACTATTGGGGGCTCTAGCGCTGTAACTGCAGAAACCCTCGCGAACAATATTCCTGTTTCATTTACAGGAACCTATACTGCTGGGTCAACCCTCGACATCACTGTAAGTACTCTTTATGCTCCATTGGACGCGGGAATTGCCATGTATCCTAGTCTGGCCTTCATTGTAGGATCCGCTTTCTTATCGAAAACATATTCCAATCTGAACCAGCCACTCCCTCTCGTTTACTCAAATAACGGTCAGCTAATTGTGCTAAATAATAACGCAGACCTTCATCTTATCGCAGGAAGCTCAGCCCAACTAACATTCGTTTTCCCGGCACCTGTGACGCAGTCATACACAATCATCCCTGTGCCAACAGTAAGCGACGTCTTCAATGTTGATTCCGTTGTTATCACCACAGGATCGAGAACAGTTGATATTTGGATCGGAGTTGCTGAAGGTACTCCAACTCAGACTGCCTACATCGAATGGACACTCACAGGAGATACCACAAACACTTATTGGGTAATCCGACCTCTCGCTGTTCATATCAAAAGTGGATATGTTCCAGTTACGATCAGCCCTATCGGTACCATCTACGGAGGAGGGCGGTCTGTTCCGATCTACGTCACCCTCGGACAAAGCCCGACAGTCGATGTTGTCATCCAGATTATTCAGCTGGGAAGCTATCCTACTGAAATTAACATCTTCCCTACAAACATTACATTCAAATCAGGTCAAACCGTTGGAAAATTCTGGGTTTCTGCTGGAAAGTCTGCTGAGGGTGATCAAGGCCAAATTTTGTATTTGGTTAATGGAACGAATAAAGGCGTCTTTAAAATCAGCAATCCAACTGACACTTTCTATGTGATCAAAACCTTGTCAATCTACCCCGTTATCTTGAAGAGTGAGCTCTTGGGGGTCGCAAGCCACAACTTTACAGTAAGATTCATTATGAGCGAGCGCACTACATTCCTTTTCATGTGCCTGCCGTCAGGAAGTCCAGCTCCTGCCTACGAAGACGCCAAGGCCAAACAAATCTCATACGATTACTTTGGAGGAGAGTACGTTGTTGGAGAATGGGTTGATGAAGTGTCTAACTACGATTACACGTTTACGATCGGTGGTTTGAGAGATCAGATGCAATATGATGCTTATATTTGGGCGGAAAACTTTTATGGAAACACAGCCGACGAAGTTGTTAACTACACATTCACAACGCTTGCTGACTGGCCTGTAAAGGTCAGCATTGGTTTGACAGCTTCATCTGTCACTACTGCAGATGTTACTGCTCTTCAGGAAGCGATCCAGAAAGTCATCGGCGTCAGTACAAGCCGCATGGAGTATGATCTCAATACCTTCGAAAAAAGCGCTGGTAGCTCAGCGATAAATACTACATGGGAGATGAACTCTTCAAATTCTTCATACGACCCGAATGCATACAACTCTTCGCAATATAACAGAATCATGCCTGTCACCAATGTGACTCAGTCTTCACTGCCAGCACCATCCACAGGGTCCCAAGTGATCCTTGCGATATTCCCCCCACTTGACGAGTTGAACGAGCCGGCCTCTTCGGATATAGCTACTTTACTCAACGCGAATATCGGAGCTTTGGATGCTGCAAGTAAGATTTATTTTCTTAGTTGAACTTAACACTAGCAATTTTATTTTTATCATTTTAGTGGGAACAGGCAAGATTAATGTCGGTTATCAGATCTCTTCAACGAGTTTTAACCCTCCAGACATCAGATGGCTCAGTCCGGAGCAAATGACCTTCACACCGGATGTCCATTCGATAAATATCTCGCAGATCTCAATAAACGCAGCTGCTACTATCCATGCAGTTGCCTATACCGTTAACCGAACGATCTTCCCTTCAACTACATACTCTATTGACTCTGCTATCAGATACCTATCGGAAACCACGTATTCTCCTGGCGGTGAATGCAAAGTTACTGCCTTCAATGAGTTGACCGTGATCTGCGACGGTACCAACTCTGGTCCTCCTGACTACAATAGAACTGACTATATTGGGCAAATGTTTGCTGGAAATGCGAGCTCGTACCAAGTCGTGCATAATTCTGATGGACTTTACTTCTCAGCAGACGCTTACGTTAGTATCTCCGTCGAAGTATGACAAATTATGAAAAATCTTTCTCACGGCCTGTTTTCTCTTTAGGCTAATTCAAACACGACGATAACTCTATCAAATCTAAATAATGGCACAGAATACTTGGTATTCGTTTCAGCAGTGGATGGATACTCTAAATATCCCCGAAGAATGTACGACCAATACATGATTTCGATGAATATAACTACTCTGTCTGGATGTAACATTTAATCTTATTATTTCTAATTTCTAACGAACTTTTCTCACTAGTACCGGAAGCCTTTGCTGCTCGATTAGCAGCTATTAGCATTTTGAGCCTTATCACATTGCTTCTCTGTCTCGTCTAAAAGTTCATCTCTTAATTATTCTTTAAGTCAATATTCATAGTAGCTTCAAACTTTAAGTGTTGCTATTTTCAGGCCTAAATATTCTGCTAATTTTTAATAAGAACCCAATAACTCCCAAAATATGAAATTCCGAAATTTATTACTCATTAATCATTTCATTCTCAAGATTATCCTTACATATTCGTTCATCTTGGCTAAATTTCCTTTGAAACTAGCCCGTTTAGTGTTTTAGTAAGCACTTCGCGTGCTTGCATAGTTGAGACCATTCTAAACTAACTCTTAAAAGTGGAAATTTAAGATTGTAAGTTTTTTTCAGCTGGTAGCTGAATCCCAAAGAGCATTTGCTCTTGGAGAATTAAAGGCACGAATTATTTTTTTAATTCATTTTATCCTAATTAGATTCAGTTTAAAACTCAGAAAGAGCCTGTGAATAATCTCAAATAATTAATCATTCATATTAAAATGTTTTCATTTATCTAATAAATATCCACACTAGCTTTATTTCGCAAATAATTGGTAAAATTAACTTTTCCAGGATGGACCACCACCACAATAGAAAGAGAAACGCAAACAAACTCACATCAACG
>ENA-UOTX01001069-UOTX01001069.1-compost-metagenome-genome-assembly--contig:-NODE-1069-length-23103-cov-59.086641_pt1 | contig 23103 bp, 21 predicted proteins | sample MGYA00238143_ERZ746982 | MGnify/ENA primary metagenome ERZ746982 (study PRJEB28758, sample SAMN06268862) | compost metagenome | isolation source: single cell | place: USA: California, Emeryville, Joint... | reverse complement strand
ACCCCAAAACCCCAAAACCCCAAAACCCCAAAACCCCAAAACCCCAAAACCCCAAAACCCCAAAACCCCAAAACCCCGAAATGAGTCGTCGATACTGATTTCGGAAAGACAGTTTTTGGAAAATTTGTTTCGTAAGAAACCAAACGAAATTCAAAAATTCGCGCCATAAAACGTGTGAAGTGTGAGAAGCTTCCAAATTGAAACAGTTAGAATTCTGACAAAGTTTTTTTTGAATTTAGAAATATTCGTGGGATAATCGTAAAAATTTATCAGGCAAAAAAAAAAACAAACGAAAAATGCCGATGTTTCTTGAAAAGAGCACTCAAACAGAACTTCCAATTCCACTTACAATCATAACAGAGTTTCCAGCTAAAAAAAAAAAATCTCACCTGCTTTGTTGGAAAAAAATAAAAACTTTCTCAATCATCAGCTATCCACTGTAGCTACCGAAAATAAAAGATATTTTTTTCTTCTAACTAACTCAAGGAAGATTCATAAGAATTCATCAGAAATTCCAACGAAAAATGCCAAGTCTTCGTTAAAATCAACTGAGGATAATACTGTTTTTGAGGTCGATACAGCGACAGAAGACGCGGGAGGCATGAAAAAAGGCTCTTTGAAATTCCAGTTGGTATATTAAAATCTCACCTCTCTTTTGTTTGTTCCATTCATTTCATCAATTGTTCACTGGAATTATTGCAAATTTCTTGGATTTGAATTAAAAAACGAATGATCTGGAATCGACGATTGAATTATGAGCAAGTTAAAAATTATTTTGAAAAATTTAAAAATTTCTTCTAATTCGTACTGACCGAAAAATAGAAAATAACCATTCTTATTCATCAAACAGACCAGGGGACACTCACCTTACTTTTTGAAATAGAATAGGCTTATTCTAGCCGCCCTTTTAAGAATTTTGCCGATACGTCGCTGCTCATTTCAGTCAAAGGTTCCAAACCAGATCCAACTACTTCAGATTTAAGTAGATAAAGAAAAAATTGTGGAAATGAGAGAATTATGTGACAAAAGGCTTGTAAATTTCGTTACCATATTCATATGAATATGAGAAATTACAGAGGCGATTATTTTGCTCAGTCTTTGTCTCAAATACCTTGTTTTCAAAGTCATCCCCTTTCCTCCCGGTAATAATTTCTCTCCTTCTAGGTTTTATACACTCTTCTTTCCGATTTCCTATCCGGAGAGTAATCCCTTCACATCAACTGCATTTTATTTCTTTCTTTTTCCAGAATACTACCGCAACTACAGATCGCTAACTTTGCAAGTGAAAATGAATCAAGTAGATCATGTATTATTCAATTTCACTTCTCCACTACAGCCATAATATTAATGCTTTCATTGATAATTGCAAAGTTGTTGAAGAATCACTCATCAGAATAAACGGAAAGCTCATTTGCACAATCGGCATGCCCCTTGAGGCTAAAATCTTAGTACACTTACAGCATGTTTCTTCATGCATGCACATTGTTACTTTAAACGAATTCATTTAATTTTTTTGTGATTTGCGAAGGATTATTAACGTTAATATAACCTTAGAACAGTAATTATTACTTACATAAATAGTTATTATGCTTCTACAGTGGTGAGTTCGAGTTTTTGAACTTAAAATATACCTCTACAGGTTTTTTAGTTCAATTATTAGAAGATTGCTCTTAGCATATTTCACCAATTCGCTCCATAGAGTATCTCTTGAGATTGTCTCAACATTCCCTATGAAAGAGGTGTATCAGAGAAGGGAGAGATAATAGTCTTTATTCACCAACTACAATCAATCCTCTCTTTGCTCTAGTGAACGCAGTATTTATTCTTCTACTGTCTTTGAAAATACCCAGTGAACCCTTTGAATTATGCAAAAGTTGTTGAAAGGAGCCAAAAACTATAATATATATTTCCTTTACCTCGTGATTCGATCTCACACAACTCACAATGATTAAATCTGTGAGCTTATCCTAAATAAATTCATCAAAACGAAAGTGTCAACAAAAATTTAACCAAGCATTCATCGACAAGCTCGAGTGCGATGCTATTCTTCTCCGTCTTTGTATTTGTTGCTTCAGAATCAATTGACTGAGCATCCTAAGAGAATTTCGAATATGATTGATACAGCTTAACAGAGATAAAAAGTACTTTTTCTAGTAGGTCTAATTCTCTGCGAAGTTTTCTTTTTTGTCCTTCATAAGTCGTAACGATTCCAATTTCGATCGCTTTTTCGTAGTCCTCGTGTCTGATACTTCGTACGACATTCAAGATCACATGAATTTCCCTAAGTTAAATAAGGTCACAATTAATTTAACACAAAAAGAAAAAGATTTTTTACATGGCATTGAAAAAAGAGGAACCCATAAACTCTTCTTTCCCTCTAACGTCAATAAGAGCAAGATTCATTTGCTTATTTGGCCATACGAAACCTTGAATTTGTTCTGCAGCGATATTTCCACATCCAACCCTCAATTTATCAGCATAGAATAATTTCGAGTTGAGTAGGATAAGAGATGGATGCATATTGTAAACAGTTGGAAGAAACATCGGTTCCGCTCCTTTTTGAGCTAATTTTTCAATAACGCTAACCGCGAGCCCCTTACTTCTTGCAAGCATATTGTCCACTTTCGGAGAAAGTAACTTATCGTCTCCGAGTAACACAAGCTGGTGACAATTCTTTACTATCAAGGTTAAAATAAAAATCTCCGTGAGCAAGTGGGCATCATCCACAATGATGCAATCGAATGACACAAATTTTAAATTCAGAGACACAACTGACTCATAGGTCGTGCAGATGATATTAGACTTGTACAGCATCTCTCTCAGAATCGAAAATTTCACTTCATGAGGGCCGAACTCTGAATTTAACGGTAGCGAACCTCTGGGATAATCTTTTCTGAGCTGTTGATTTACCTCCCATATTTCGCGATGATCTCTGGAATAAATTGCTATTGCTCGAATCGGAGGCTTTTCCATTCTTGTGTAGAAGAATCTCGCGGAGGCGTCGTCTTTGCAACATACCACGATCTTTTCGAATTTCTTGTTAAATATCAAATTCAGCGCGATTTCGGAAGCAACAACGCTTTTGCCAGACCTTGGTGGACCTTGGATTATCGATAGCGTTTGTTGGACTGCGGTTTTTAGAGCTTCTCTTTGATGAATGTTCAAACTAATTTCAGAAGCACAGTTTTCAGCTGCTGGCGCTCCTGCTATTTTAGATGAGCATAGCTCACGAATAATATCTCGCGGAAGGATTGGTGGAGCAAACATGACTTGCTGCAAAACTTTTGAGACGCAGGCTTTTGAGCAGAACACTTTAAGCGCAGCTGCTTGCTTGTCATAGTCACCTTTATTCCCAAGCTTTGTGATTTTCCATGGATAGCTCGTTTTCGCTAACATGGTCGCTTCTTGTGGCTTTAATAGCAAAAATAGTTTTATTTTATCTTCCTTAGTGAGTTTTCTCACGTATCCAATGAGTGAGCGCGGAAAAGGTCCATCACTGTTGTTACTTTCTGCTGAAGAAGAGCTTGTTCCGTTCTCTTCATCAGACTCAAAAGGAGCGAATTTTTTGACGGGTACTTCGCTCAGGCTGCAACTTAGTTGAATAAAATCTCCCTCACGAATTTGCTCGAGTATTATTGAACCCTCTCTGTTCGCATACTGGGGAGCATATATGACAACATGTTGAGCATCTTTTCTTCCAATAATGTGAAGTCTTCCTGAGCTGTCGATAGATTGTCCTCGGTTGTCTTTGTTGAATATTTTATGGATCAAATCTAATAATAATAAATTCAGCTTATGCAAATAATATAGGCAGGCATGAGGATAGAGAAACTCTGATTCATCCAATTTGATCCTTTCATACAGAAGTTCAGCAACGTTTAGGCTGAAAGTTACGTCTCCGTTCAACAGTAACACTTCAATCATCTCATCCAATAAGCTTGTGCTAATCATTTTATGCTTGTTTTTCTTTAACGGCGAAGGTGTAGTGTGTGTGCTAGCTTCGGAATGGTCTTTTCCGGCTCCTAATTTCTCACCCGAGGGAATCTTCTGTTCACAGACACCATTTTCGTTCGCTAGGTCTTTCCAAGGAGTACACGTTTCTGAATCAACATGTTCCATATTTTCTTTCGCAGAGGATTCTTTAGGCTTGCCTAATTGGAGATTATAATCGAGTTCTTCATTGGCAGAGAGATCCAATTCGGAAAAAAAGTTTTTCACATCAAAGTTTTCATAAGGATTTTCTGAATAAGCCCGGTTAATCCCAAACAGCCGAGACAATCCATTTAATATTTGTGCTTCCATAGTGGAAGGCTTTTTCTTTTCAAACTCAATCAGAGGGCCACACAAAATATTAAGGATTGAAACAATGCCGTCAGTTTTCTTGTGCCGAATGGCGTAAGACCAAATGTATTTTATCTATATCAGAAGTTTAGAGATAAATATGGGGAATAAATAATCATCAGTTACATCCTCCCAATCACAGTCTTTTTGGACATTGATTTGTCTGAGGCACTCAAGAGCCTCTTCAAAGAAATCTTCCCGAAGATAATCAGATATCCTGACAGAGAGATGGCTCACGAGATTGTAGATGTTACCCAACTTGACTTTCTTTGAAAGCTGTTGACTGAACATCTGCTTCTGGATTTGATTCGGATTTTCAGCTTTCAGGGATTTTTGGATATTGCTTTTGAGACCCATTTTGATTTTTCCAGTTTCGATAAGATCGATAAGGACAGCCTCGATCGCTGCGCATTTAGCTATTTTTTTACTTTTTCCGGCTCCATGTCCGAAAAACTGTTCAGAGTCATTTGGGAGTTCAAGAATAATATTGCAGTGAAACATCTTCCAAGGTGTTGTGCTTAAGACCTCTTTAATTTCGACTTCGAGCTTTGCTTTTGCCATCTGCACCCAGATATTGAAATCAGCAAAACTAGTGGCTTTCCATTTTTCTAGAAGTTTTTTCCCTTGATCGAGTGAGAGATCTTGTTCGAGCATTGGTGGTTTAGGACGCTTCTTTATGATCTTTTTGTCGAAGCTGTCTGCTGAATCAAAGTGCTGCGTGTGTGCTGTCGAGGCTCGTTCATTGAACGATAGATTCTCGTGGAGAGAATGTTTTTTATGGGGAGTACCAGAAAGGCCGCCTGATTTCATTGAGGTATTATGATAAATTAATAATTAATTTTGCCGAGTTCAAGTGAGATTTGAGCGTTTTGATTTGTGGCGGGACATTCCTCAAATTAATAGATTCTGTCTTTCAAAAAAATATAAGTTGCAACTCGATTTTTTAATTCAAAATTTAGTTTTGGTCTCTTTTAATTTTACACATAGTAGAAATAGTCTTAATACCTCCAATTTTTTTAGTGCATAGAATTAAGCAGAAACGCTCTTGTTTTTTTTGTTTGTGACGTTTGTCCACTCTCTGCTGTTTAGGTCCAGCTTCTCTTTTTGCAGGATAATTTAAGCTTCATAATATTTCACTCCTTGCCTGACCCGATTCTTGAAAATTGAGTGGGACTCACCTGGCGTGTCAATAAACTTGTTTAATAAAGTGAAGAATACTAAAAATTTTAAGAATTCTTCTTTTATCTTAATTTCACAAAAAGAAAGTTTAAATTGAAGAATAAACCTGAATTCACTTGAATGTAATAACAATTTAACGCCTTCTTCCGGTAATCTTACAATTCCAAAGAATTTCATGAGCATTCATCTAAAATTATTTGAAGAAATAATATTTGAAGTACCCAAGAGAATTATGATCACTCAGTAAGATTCGAAGAGGGATAGTTTTGTTGCTCTGTAAGACGTTTTGTAAGCTCTGCTCTGTTTTTACAATTAATTTCTTGAATTTTTCTTGGATCTAAAGCAAGTGACAGACATACTCAACACAGTTACATTTCTTCAAGATTTTTTCATCCTGAAAGATTTCAGTAATCATTCTATTAAACTTTCTTTGTATAAGATAATGATCTCAAATAATTCCCATCTGCCAACAACTTCAATTCCAGGAAAAACTATTATGAATATTGTATAAACACGTATAATTGATGACAATAGACTGTTGGCTGATCTTATCTACCATAGACAGCTTCAATCAATGACATCAAATTCTTCTTGATTCCTTTATTCATAGCTTCAATTTCTGTGTCACAATCATCATCCATCTTCTAACGAATTGCTATGATTTGAGGACAACAACAAAAAAAGTTACTAGTTCAATCGATAGACGGGGATAACATTGTTCTTTGAAGATTCGATTCTCTTCAAAGCAATCAAACAAATAGCATTTCTTGCGTCTCTGACTAAAGAGTTGGAGTTTTGGAATGCGACCTCTGGGCTAATACAGCTTTATATCTCGAAAGTAATGAGATTTTAATACCAAATGCAATATGGAAGAACTTTTCTTCATACCTTCCAAGTCTTTTGTGGTTGCATGGATATGAAAAACATCATCTTCAGTTGAAGTTAAAGAAGACTTGGCCTTTTTCATTGGAAGATCTGATGGAGTTTTATGAATTTTCTTTGAATAAGTTAGAAGACAAGAAGCTCTTTTATCATATGCAGATGAAACGGGTAGTTGATGATTAAGAAAGTTTTTATTCTTGAACAACAATCAGTTAGATATTGCTATCAGCTAAAAAACTTGTTACGAGTGCAAGAGGAATTGGAAATTCTGTTTGAGTGCTCTTTTCGAGGAACTTTGGCATTTTTTCGTTCTTTTTCTCTGATAAATCATTACTAAATAGAAATTGCGGGTTTTTAATATTATCCCGCGAATATTTTTCTAAATTCAAAAAATTTATCAGAAGTCTCAATGTTCCTTTTTGATCCCATATTTCAACTCCAAGCTAAGATGATTGCATTATTTCCGTACTAATCTGAATTTTGTTTGGGTTAGGACCCAAGCAATTTGTAAATCATTTCGAAACACCATCTTTCCGAAATCATTGGTGATTCATTTACTCAATTACAACTAGTTGTGGATAAAACTTCAGGTTGAGAATCCTTAATTTTTCATAATTTTCCTGTAGAAGGGATCTGATAAAGAAAATGAAAATTGTATTGACAATTAAATATTCCTAAAATTTCTTTCTAACGAGAAAAAGCCTGGTCCCCTCCTTTAGCCATCGACAAAAATTTACGAAGATGTAAGTTTGAGATAGCTGGGGAAAGCAAAGCCAGTACTAATCTGATTAGAGGACAAGCCACCTGTAGTATTTTGATATCAATTATAGGAAATATTGGAAAGGTTAAGAAATACTGAACTTTCAGATGGTCTACTTACAGAAATTGCGAGCTTGGCTCATGAGCTGAGAAAATTTTTTCGTTCTTAGTAAATGACCAATCGATTTCCATGCCAAATTTAGTGTTTGTAGGTTAGTCCAAGTTGTATTCTGACTCAATGCAGTAGCTCCTTTATCTAATGTAAAATTGTGAGTGAAGTTCCTAAAATGTTGTTAGTTTTCGTAGTTTCATATAATAGAAACAGCAGCGATTTCTGGCTTGAAATTTAAGATAGTTCCCAACTCTGACTCTCTTGGGTCTGTGGTAATTCCTGTGGGAACGCAACAATCACTAGGGAAATAGGCAAAAGTACAGCATCGAAAAATATATGGTTGTGATGTGTTTCCACTCAGTGATTTTAAAGAAATTGAATGCCCAAAATTTACCTACTATCAAGTTGTTGAAAACTAGATTCCTCTAGAAGATGAACAATCGATTGAGTTTCATGCTTTGTGTCGATTCATCACTTCGACAATTTTACAGAGATGGCCAAAGAGATCTATAGAGTAATAAGGTCAGGTGGATATCTTTTCATTAGAGAGCATGACTGCGACCAGAGTAATACTGAATTAGTGAAGTTTTTATAAGATGCATAAAACATTCCTGACAATCAAGGGAATACTTACTATTGATCAAAGGGAAAATTGAGGAAACTGCTAGAGGAGAATGCCTATGAATTTCTAGGAGAAGACACGGATACAACTTAAAATCCACAGCATCTTTCTCACTCGTTATTTAAGAAGAAATGAATTCAAAATTGCTTCTTTTCATTTATTGGATTGTCTACTCGATGACATTTCTACAGTCCAACTGTTTTAAAAGAAAAACAACGAAAAATCCATCTCATCAACGACACTCAGAAGAAATTTTCCTCTAGACTTCTGTGTGCAACTCAATTTAATAGTGATCAAGGAGGATAGCATTCAGATCAAGGAAGCTCAAAAGTTGATCTCATGAAAGTTTTTGGAAGAAGATGCATAAATTAAATGATTTTGCTAAAGAATTTAAAATGATTTAACTACGATTGTTCATGAAACCATCAGACAATTAAAACTCCCAGAGTGACTTCAACCGATTCTTCTTCTACCCACAAGAGTTACCAATGGCTCACCATCATCATCTTTTATTTTAATATCAACGCTGTCATCAACATAAATCATGTAAAGTCCTTTTTCTTTCGGAGTTTTGTCGTTAAGAAGATATTTAACATTAATTGCCCCTTCCTCTTTCGCTTCTCGGATTGCAGTTTCCATCTGAGATTCTCCTTCCTGACGGCTTCCGAATATAAAGCATAAATCTCCTACTGCCTCTTGTCCATAGCCAGAAAGGATTGAATTGAGAGACAAGGGTTCGATTCCTATCAAAAAATATAATTTATTGTCTCTACATTCTGCCAGAAACTTTTTGGCTTTCTTGAAGTGTTGCGGATTAGATCCAATCTTCAGATTCGATAAATCTTTCTTGAGTAGAGTGTTTTTCAGCCATTGATCAACTTTCTCCTCAATTTTTTTCCTCAACTCTTGAGTTATCATGTTGGTCTCAAACTTGGACACATTGTCAAAATCTTCCAAATCTTTCCAATTTTTATGCAGACTGTCTTCCATGATTAAATCTTGGGAACAACAAACAAAAAAGTGAGCAAATTCGATTCGAGCAATTTCTTTCAGCTCCTTCTTTGATAGATTGGCAGTTATTTTCTTCTTTATCTCCTTTATGATGTCCAATTCGGACCTTGAGAGATTCTTTTTAAGAGCGGGTAACTTTTCAAACAAGGATTTGATAGCTTTGTCGCTCTTTTCCCCGCGATCCTCTAAAATTTTGTGATTCTCTAAAATTTTGTTGCACAAGGCTGCGATCTCTACATCATCTTGAGAAACTGACTTTTGAAAGGAACTAATAGCTTCCTTAGCATTTTCCCAGCGAGCCTCTAAAACCTTGTTGCACATGCCTGCAATTTCTTCTAGTTTCTTTTTAGAGCCAGTCAGGAAAACCCCTGATCCACCCAGGAAACCTCCTGATGCAAGTGCTTTTTCGGTCGGCTTCGGCTCCATTCCAAGAGGGTATCTGAAACTGTTAATAAACCAAGAGTAAAATTTATTTAACTGCACCACCCATTCAAATACAATATTGACTGAATTTCCACTTCAAAGCTCTAGGCTGGAAATGAATCTAACAAACACGCATATTCGTGCATCAGCCTTGAACCAAATAACTCATAGAGATATTGAGTCATTTCTCCTTCCATAGAAATTTATAATCAAATACGGAGACCCTGAGGGAGATTATTCATATTTAACCGTATGAGCTCTTTTCTAATTGTGATAAGCTTTTATACTCTTTCAATGAAAGTTCCTGGAAGTGTATCTAGGGTCTGACTCCCTATCACCACCAATATATTTTGCAAATAGCTTGTTCTCATATTTTTAGTTAGAGGATGTCATTTCGTTTATGGATACGCCGAATCATCTATAGCTCTCTGATTTATTTTTCTTTTTTTCTGAAGAAATATGGAAGCATTGTCTGTGTGATTTTACTTAGCACTAATATTAGAAGAGGGGATTAGATAGCTTCTAACTTAAACACACAACTCATCTTTCAGAGGCTCCTAAGACACAATGTGATACTTCTTTTCAAATTTAGGGAACTCAGGGCGTTGCAGCCAATTATCCTTTGACCATTTTGATTTCCCGCAGTCATATAAGTGCCATGTATAAGCGTATCTTGATTTTTCGGATGTGTTGGAGTAGCTTTTATGCACAAAATGCCCTGGAAAAATGATCAAAGAACCTTTCTTCATCTCTATGGGCACGAAATCTTCATCTTTATCTTGAGGTGGAGTAATCACTTCCATATATTCTTCATTTTTCACCTCGTCATGCTTATATCTTGTGAACAAAGGCCACTTATGGCTTCCTGGAACACCCCACAGACATCCATTTTCTTTGGTAGCGTCTTCCAATGGCACCCAGAATCCCATCAAGGTTTCTGGTTCTGTGTACAAAAATGTGGCATCTTGATGTGAAGTGACTTCTCCGCCAATTTTTGGAGGCTTGAGGATCACCATTGATTGAGGGACGCATGGATCCACATATCCGAGGAATTTACATATTTCTTGAATTAATGGGGAGAACGTTATCTCAGCAAACAATGGAACTTTTTCATGAAGTGCATGCCCAATCTTGTTGATTGCATTTTCTTTTGGAACAACCAGTTTTTCATCTTGGACTGCATCTTGTTCATAAAAGAAGCTGATTTTATCAGCTGAGTCTCTAAAGTACTGACTTTTTCGTTGTTCACGAGTTGTTGTGGAGAAAACAGTCATCGTTTCTGAATCAGGCTCGTGAGCGTCAATCAGCTTCTTTAATTCTGTCATTGCTTCCTTGCACTTTTCTTCCGAGAGAAAACCTTCGATGACGAGATAGCCATTCTCGTCAAAAAACTTTTTGTTCTCTTCAGTGAGCTTTGTAGTTAAGTATCCGAGATCTTTATCAGTTTCCATGATGGATTTTTTCTGTCAATTTGAGATCGTAATAACTCTAATAACTGGATTTGGGATAGTATTAAAAACTGAAATCGGAATAATTTTGGAACTAACTCATATTTAACGCAATGAGAATCAGCATCTCTCAATTAACTTCTTTTAAATCAGTTTATTTTCTCTTCTTGTTTAATAAATTAGTCTACTCTTAATCATTGCCTCTTCCCTTTTTCTGAAACAAGATTTTGAGTAGCAATAATGAACTTTAGGTTTAGTAACAGTGAAACAAAAATTGGGCATACAACTAATTCATTGTAATTTGTTAGAGAGAAATTGTTTCGAATTAGGAGTTGAATATATAAAATAGAACACTTGGCCCCAAAAGCACTTATCTATATGCCAGATTCTTAATGCAGATTAATCTTTTGTCTCTGTATTGTTGCTTCTAGATTCATTGTTGCTGAATATTTAAGCAGTGCCTACAGATCGATCTTGTCCCCGCTTCATTGCTGTCGGGATCCGAATTTCTCGTCATTTATTCCAATTTTGTTTGCGAGTCGATGATGCTGGCTGCAAGTGTAGACTCATATAATTCAAGCGGAATGAGAATTAGTGATTCTGTCTTGTTTAGCGCACTCTTAGTAAACTTACTTATCGTTATGCAAATTAGTTGTAAATTGTTTTGGTTAGAGAGCAAAATGCACTACAGTAGAAAACAATTTCCTTAATTGTCTGAAAGAGAGATTTGAGTTAAGAATCACAATTTATTACAATATAGAACAAATCATAAGGAGAAAATTCGAAGTAAAAGACAATCAAAGTTTCAACATTTATCCATTTTTCGACACTGAGATTGAATATCGAGGCGACTCTGACTGGAACTTTTTCTTTTGAGGAGTTTCAAGGTTTCTTTTCACTAAACGCTCTTTCCTTTTCTCTTCAGCACGCATTTTACTCTGAATCCTAACTATCTCCGCAAAATCAAGATTCTTTTTCGTCGCATCTCTTTTCACTGATAGCAATCTTGTTGAGCTAGCTAAATCATCCAAATTTTTCAAAAACCTATGATGAATTTGATTTAGTTAAATCTCTAAGTATGACAAAAAAAGTCCTCACTTCTCAGGCGCAGCCTCCACTTCCTGAACAAGCGGCTTATCAGCCTCAAGCCGTTTCTTGAAAAATGAGTCATATTTGAGCTCAGTTTGAATGTTCTCCATTAGTCCGGTAATTCTCTAATAATCATAATATTTGAGAACTCAGAGAAACACGATAATCAATACATCTTTAACCATTGCTGTAATTTTTTTCCAGTTTTGCTCATTAAACTTTTGTTCAGTTTCTTCATGTCCTCCTTCATCTGTGGCTTGAGTACTCGTAGTAAGTCGTTCTGGATTTAGCTTATTTGTCTTCCTTGCATTTTCCTTTACAAAATTTGCAACCGTCTTTAACTTAAGTTGATTTCTATGCTTAAAGATAATGTCTGAAAGTTTTGGTTTTTCTTCGGCATTTATATCAGTCTCCTCCTCTTCTTCCACAGATTCTATTTGTTCTATATGGATTTTTCTCGGACTTCTCGACGGATTCGCTGTTACCGTCCGCGATACGGTCACTAAACTTGGTGATTTGGAATGATGAGGCTTCGATGGTGACTGTTTATTGAAAACTAAATTATTGAATGAGTATTGCATATTTATGGATAATATCCACTTACCTTTTGAAAGATTGACTCGGCTTTGTATTGTGTTTTCGACTTGGGTTTGTGTATGGATAAACTAGAGAGCGCATTCAGCAAAGCTCAAATAAGGTGCATTGTTTACATAGGCAAGAGTCTCCACGTCTCTTTTCTCACGTACATATTGAGGTCCACGAACATGTTTTGTGGATAGAGAAAGTGGACCTCGATATTTAACTGGTACTGGAGTTTCTCCAAGGTTTTCTTTCTGCTTCAAATTGACCATTTTATCGCCGAATTGAAACTCTTTCTGATCGAAATCCTCAGATTTTTTGAAATAAGCATATCCCTTAACAATCCTTTAATCTAGAGTCAATATCCCTTATTCGAACTGACTATACCTGCTGAAGTCCTCAGGTCTACTTTTCTGGTCTTGACTGCGGTCTATTCTTGACGCTATTTGTCTCTGGAAGAAGCTGTCAATATCTGTGTAATCTTGTGAGCCCCGACCAGATCGAGCGGTTGAAGCTCCAGTTAAGGGCCTAGTATTCCTGATGTTTTTATTCAACATGGTCATGTATCTTTGTTCTTCTTGCTCACTCAGCTGCACATGAGCAATTTTGGTCTCAACATTGACTTCTTCTCCGTATTCATTTTTTTCAACAAGTTTCCATTTTTCGGATGGAACCAAATTCCAAGATTGCCCAGAAAAATTAAATTTTTTGGGCTCAGCTGCTTTTCTACTACTCTTTGCTTGCAGTTTTAAGAAGATGTTATTACTTGCTGTCACATCGAAATCTGCCTGAGTTTTAATTTCTGCTCGGCTGATCCTCTCTGTTTTACTTCCTATTCTTTCAAGAAAGCTCTCAGAAGCGTCATCAGGCGTTGTTTTCATAGCCATTGAGTTCAAATTAAGCTTAACAGGCAAGCGCATTTTATTTAAAGTCGAGTGGTTAAATTTTTTGTAGAGCGCTTCTTGGATCTTGGCATAATTGGTATTATTTTCTTCTGAAGGATCAGTAGCGGTCTGCTTTTGTGAAGATACTAGTTTATTCTCGAAAACAATGCGCTCCATTTCTCCTACTTCCACCAGATGACTCCCATACTTCAAAAATCGGATGGATTCATATTCTGAAAAGAAATGTGAAAATTACTTCTTCTTTCGCTTTGGAATATAATTTTTGCATTCTTTTCGCAAGCTCGTCGTCAGGTTGTAGAAACTTCTTGGAAAACCAGGAAGCCAATCTAATCAGGTTTGCGAGTCAACAAAGAGTAATCATTTTTGTGCTGATACTTATAGCTCTCGAGGATTTTTATGTAATTATCTTGCAATTCATAGTTCTTTCCTGAAAGCATTAAAACTGTAGTTAATAGTCGTGCCTATTTTCCATCAAGCAATTTATTATGAAACAAATTCAGGTACGCTCTTTCGTAATGCAAAACCACCGTTATAACCCTTTCGTCCTTGAATATTTTTGTAATGCATTGTTAAATCCGTCTGAAGAATGCTGACAGCACTGTCAAGGACTTCTTGAGCATCTTTGTATCTTATTGGTAAATGAATTTTCAGTATGTTCCCATTCAAAGTAAGCAAAGTAAGCTGATACCTCTCATATTCCATATAAAATGATGCAAGCGGAATTCGTACCTTTGCTAGTGTGCGTAAAACTTGTGGACTCCCAGAATTCTCTAGTTTTTTGCCACATTCGAAACAGAAAACAAAATATCTATAAGCGGAGTTCCAGTTCTTCATTTTTTTATGGAAGAGACCCCAGTTCATCATATTCAGGAGAAAATAGCAGAAAAATTCATCCAAGTAGAAATTTACTAGATTGATAAATTATCTCTCGCATCGATTCGAATTGTGCTGCTAAATTACCATTTAAATCTTTAGCCGAAAGTACCTCTTGTCCGTGATCATTCTCATCCTCTCTCTCACTCTCATGTAGAGAGCTCTCAAGTGAATTTTCTGGTTGCAGATTATCAGGCTTCATGATTTGTACAAGAAGAGATTTTCGTTGCATTCGCAGTTTGTTCTGTGCAGGACTATCCACTCTTGCTGTACTTCTGCTATTTCTGCGGGAAGATCTATTTGAATTAGTACCAGTTGCGGCAGCTAGCTCCTCAAGAAAACCAGGAGCAATATTCAGCTTGGGATTCGTCTTAGAGATAAAATGCACTAAATTGCTATGCCATTGCTCAACATAATGATTTGCAATTGTTAGAAGCTTAGAAATTCTATCGGGTTTTTGAAGCTCTGGTTTTGCAAGCTTTCTGGCAACTAATGAAGAGATAGATGCAAGAATTCTTCTGCACATTCTGATCCGTGTAACTGTTCCCAGTTTTCTTGGTTGCGAATAGTAATCATTAATCAATCGAAAGGCCTTCTTATATCTACCCTATTACAGCATGGAATAAATACTATTGCCAAGAAGAACGCCAGATAAAAGACCTGTTTTATTAATTTTCTTGCTTCAGGTATAAAAAATTCATAATTAGCAGATGCTTCTTCACGAACTTTAGGTTGATCAGGATTGTTTTGGCTTTTCTCGGATTCGTTTGGCTCTTTGATGACAGGATTTTGCATTAGAGTGTCTGGAATTTTACTGCTGTTGAGAACCTTGATTAAACAAATTTTATTTAAAAGTAATAGCATCATAAAATCGTTACTTATTTGCATTTGTTTTGTATCACATCTGAAATCGACCACAATTTCTACTTGAGTTTAAAGTTGCATGGATTAACATTTTATGAAAATAAATCAATCGGATTTGTTAATTTAGCGAATCATAACTTTATATTATGAGTCAAATGTCTCATTGCTTATTGATGATCATCACATGCAGCATTACGCATAATATTGTCAAAAAAGACTAATGCATATAAGACAAAACTTCCGGTTAATTTTTGATCTCATTGGAAGAGAAGTAGGGGGAAATGCAACCCAAAATGAGTTATGTCACTAATTAAGTGTTTACACAGAGTGTCAAATTTTGATAGGTACTCATATTTTAACAAAGTCTTCTATCTCATTCAATAAACAACCAAAAAGTTAGCAATTAATAGTAGTTTAAAACTCATTTGGGAATGTAAGGGCCTCCTTCTCCACTCTCACATTCTGAGCAATGACCTGATTCTTTTTGCGAATCTGCTCCTCAAATTGCACCCAAAGCTAAATAGATCGGAATATTATTGAATAGGTAATGAAGGTAGTAAATTACTGCAAGTCTTTCATTAATTACTCGTTGGAACAGAGGCTTTAAGCTGGGATCCATTGAAAGTGTGTGAGAAAGAGCAAGATTCAGATTTTTATCAATATCCTCCAATTCCTTCAAAATTTCCTGTTGAACCAGCAAAAAGTCAAGTTGAGGTTAATATTCAAGAATTTACCTTGATAACTGGGTTGCTCACTTCTCCAAGAGGCATGAAATCGGATTGCTCCTGGAGCTTCGTGATCATGTGTCTGAAGATAAATATTTCGGGTGGTTGTGGCTTGCTCTGAGCGCCGAGATCCGCTACGAAATTGAGATTCGCCATTATTTGTGTATAGACAGTCTTTGAAGGTCTGATCGTTCTCTTGTTTGTCACAGCGTATATCAAAACCTTCTGAAGCTCAAGTAACTAAAAAAACAGATAAGACTAAAGGAAATTTTTTTTCAAGATGAAAGACCTCTTGGAATTCTCCTCGTTGGTAGGTCATGTCAATGAGAGAGCAGATTTTGAGTGCGAGGATCGTCAACAAATAAGTCGAAAACGAGAATAACCCTGCGTTATAGTCTTGCACCTATGGAATTATTACCGATAGTTTGTTGAAATAAATACTGCTACTACCTTATGGTTGAGGAGAAGGTCATTGATGAGAGTGACTCCCAATATGGCTTCTTTCCATTTGCGGTTCATGATCAAATCGAATACTCTTTTGAAAATCACGAGAGCTTTGTAGTAGTCGATGAACTCTTTTTTCTTGCTGTTATAAAGAGCTGCATTCTTTTGGCTGAGTTCCAGTGATGAAAGTTCATAGGGGCAAGATTTTTTCAAAACGAGTTTTTCAAGTTGTTTATAGTAGAAGTTATCCTTATCACCTTCTAGCACATTATAAGGGACGTTTGATGAGATCAGAATCTCATTCAGAGCGTTCCAGCGAACGATTTCTTTGCTCACATTTTTATCAAGCATTAAGAATGCATTAAACGTTGGCAGAGTCGGGAGACTTGGGAAACCAGCTTTCTTCGTTTCACTAGTATACGTATTTGCCTCAGACGTAGAACGCTTCATTCTCAGGAGATACTCATCGTAGGCTGTCTGAATGAAATTTGAATTGTATTGATTGGCTTCGATTTCGAATTTCTGGTTTTGTTTTTTCACCTTCATAAAGGAACGAAGTAAGATTATTGTGGAAAAATGGGTAATTATACGTCCTCTTCGAGGCTGCTATCCATATAAAGACTCATTTCTTTTAAATCATCTTCGCTGTGGCCATGAGGGGTCATTCCTTCTTGGATATAGAATAATGAATAAGCGCAGCAATCCTTATATCCTCCTATAAAACAGCGTGTTAATTCCAGTAGAAAAAGTCGAGTAATAATACCCTTTGAAATCTTAAACACTTCCTCCTCGGTGACCTCAGTCACTTGCTCGTCGCTAATTCTGGTCCATTTGTTAGTCTTAAAGTTTCTGGTGTAAGTGAAGTAGTGTCCGGAAGTTGCTCGTGCACCCATATGAACAATGATGCTATATAAGTTGTATCTGAGTTGTTTGAGTTCTCCAGTAGCATTTTCAATTTTTTTCTATATCCAGAATTAGGAGAATGTCCCTGCAAAAGCAGTTACCGAGACTCTTTCCTTGCGTTCTTGAAGCTCCTCGACGCGCTTGTGAACTTTTGTTTGGAGCTTATTGATAGTCTCCAAAGCTGCTTCTAGCTCACGCTTGTGATGTGAAGACAAAAGTTTTTCATCGATATCTCCACTCTGTATTGTTTCATTATGAAAAAATTTTAACAATAAATGACTTACAGCATCAATGTTGACGTAATCATTTTCTTTGATTTCTCTAATCTGCGATTTGAGGAATTTTGACGTGTAGCGGAGGATGTACTCAGCTGAGTTTCCTTGTGGATCAAAGGCCTCCAAGTTTTTCAACTCATTCTCGATATTCTTTTCTCTCTGTTTAAGGGCCTTAACATCTTCGACTTTTAAAGTTTCTTTCAATTTCTTCCTGTTCTCATGGAGGTATTTGTCAAGGAAGATTTCCTTCTCAAAAGTGAACTCATCGTGATTCTTCTTCAATTTGGCTGCCGTTTGTAAACGCATAAATTGTTGAAAATCATAATCAATCTCATACATGTCTTCATATCGTACTCGACTCTCCTAAGGATGAAGCTTAGCACTTTTGGAGGTTTTTCTATCCAGCATCTTTTCTTTGCGGTAGTAACCTCACCCTGCACAACAAGATTGAATCAAATTAAGCATTATTTGAATGCAATTATTAGTATTACATCAGGACATATGTATCCATCAATTGCAAAGTCATAAAACTCCTGCAGAGCGTTAGTTAGCGATTTTGGTCCCACATCGAGAGTGAGAGGTCCAAATACCGCCTCTTGGTTCTTTTTGGTTTTATAGTCTGCCCATTCGAAGGTGATATAATCCTTTGATAGCCCAAAGAAGAGATTGCTGAACAATTCATGAGCCTTCGGTCCTTCATCAGTTGCGTCTCCATTTTCCTGTGAAATTTTCAATCAGCATTCACCCATTATAAAATAAAAGCAACCTTGTCTTCGAGGTAATGAGTATTAATTTTCTGGTTACTTCCCAAAATGATAGATCCGCACAAATCTTCCAGCTTATTTGTTTTTAGAATTTTATTAACATTTGACTCTTGAAGAGTCAACCCTTCTGCTACTCTTTCCATGAAGTTGATGCAGAACTCGCTAAAATCGAGCTGCTCTCCTTTCTTTACTGCTTGGCCTAGAATAATGCAACTGTCAATTGCTATATTGCTTGCGAAATTTACCTTGAGAATCAGAAATCGTTTCAAACACTTCGGTCGGGTCGATGAACTTTTTATTGCCAGATATCATGAGCCCAAACAATTTTTTCAAAGCCTTAATCAGCTGCACACTTTTCTGAAGAGTTAATTAAATTATTGCAAATGTCGAGGAGGATTTTACAGACCTTTTTGCGGTCCTTGAGTTCTGGCTTGATGTCAAGCTTCGCAATTAACCCATCCAAATCTTCTGGTTCTTTGTAGTTGAAGATCTCTCTGACAAATTCTTTTATTTGAAACAGCGTTTGCAGGAGAGAATTGAAATAGCATGCTATGAGATATATATTTCAACAAAATTTCTGACAATTGAGGTACTGTTTCCAATATTTTTCAAACCAACTGGACTCATTCCTGTTCTCTTTAGTTGATTAGGAGGAACATAAGATTTTTGTTCGCTTTCTGCCATCGAAAGCTTAATTGCTCGTTCAACTTCGCTTTCAAAGACTTGCTGGCTGTGCGTTAGAGGGTTCTTTTTGCAGAATTAGATAATCCCTCCCATTCAAAACTTGAATTACCTTGGAATTGGTTCCATTGTACTGAGCTTTGCTAGGTTTCGAGCTTCTGAAATTTTGAATGAGTTTTAGGAAGAGGTACTATATAGAATAAATACGCAATAGTGATCAAGTTATCCAAAAGCATTGATTTTCTGCTGGTGCCTAAGAAAGCCATGACGATATCTTGCGTTTCGAAGCCCATTTGCTTGTATTGCTTTATAGCAAGGTCGAGTTCTCGGTTGTCGTACATTGTGAACTGGTTGTAGAAATCAGAAAAATAATTTGCTTGCAATAATTTCGATACAAATGATAAGAGAATTGATCTAAAAACCGATAAAACTTTTGATTTTTTCTTCCGACCAGATTAAAGAAAACTGGTTTTATTTACATGCATCCAATCAAAAAAATAAACAGGGAAATAACTTTTGAAGTGAGACTGATACACTAAATTTTCTGCATATAAATCTAAATTTTTTCTAATGTCTCGGAATAGTCGGAGCTCGTATCATAGCTAGTTACAGCGCTACGATAAAGACTGAAAAATGATATTTTTTAACAATTCTAGTGCACAAATTTTCCAATCAGAATATTCTCAAGTACGGAACTATAGAGTTGCTAATTTTATTATAATAATTTAAAAGTTCGAAGAGGTTTTTCTAAAAGTAGATTGGCGCCATGTTCTCACTCAGTAAGAGCATTCTCTATTTGCAAAAAAGTAATTTCTTTGTCTTTGAAAAAAATTCAAAAATAAATTTGATCTGTAAAATATGATGGGATTCGCAAGCAAATCCAATACCTTCTCTCAAACAAGTACATCATTTTGATAGACCAATTGCAGCTGAGCTAGAATATCATCATCTCCGTTTCTTTATTATTTGAGCAAATATTTTCTCAAAATAATGATCAATCAATATCTATCCATCCTCCAATAATTGACCAATTGCTCGATCTTTTTTCGAAACCCACTTCCAGTAGAATCTTTTTCCTCTCATAACAAATGCTATGTTATTGATTCGCTAAGTTTGTAGGTCCAGCAATTACTAAGCAGCTCTTCTCTTAAGTTTGCTTTCAAAATTTGGCATTCCATAATTACCTTGTGGGAAATTGAGATCAAATAAGGTGAAATGAAACTCTTCTTTCAGTAATTCTCTCCATAAATATCTCAGGCCCTCGTTATAGTTAAATAATTGGTTGTGAAACAATGAAGGATGGGAGTTTTATCCAATAAGCTTCTTTTGATCATTTGAAAATGAAAAAAATTATGAGTTATCTGAAAAGAAAATTTGTTAGTTTGGCAAACCATTTGTGATATATCGTATTGAAATTATAATAATTACAGCAATTTATATCAATGGACCTTACACATAATGAAGAAAATTAATTGCTGTGATGCTCTATCTATTGGAATTCGGTACTATTCAGAAAACAACTAACTCGTAGGCTTCTTGACACCACAAAAAAAATGGAATACAAGATGTTATTTTATATTCCCAATCCTTGATGCTCATCGTATCAAAACCCAAACCGCATGCATCCCTCGTTCTCTACTTCTCATTTATTTTCTCTTCACCAACAAATTAAATTAAAGTTCATTGGATTACTCATCCCGTGTAAGGTTGCTTCAAATCGTTTTCTCTTGAAATAAAATTATTTTCGCTTTACCTCATTTAATAAAAGCTTAAGATTGAATACGATGTCAGATAGTGCTCCTCAAGAAGCCACTCTCACAAAAGTGATGGACTTTGTCACCAAGTTTATGAGACCCCTGAACTTCATTTTTGGAGGGGCAACAATCGCTTGGGGTGTTATTAACCTTCTTTACTCGTTTAGTTTCGGTTTCGACATAATCTTAAGAGCTGCGCTTTCCTGCGCCTTCACATGCATTCTCGGACTCCTCCTCCTCGTTGGTGAAATCCCACGATTGGGCTTCGTGAAGGACCAGTGCAAATTCTTGATCATCTGCTTGGGAAGAGGCCTCTTTGACATTTTCATTGGAGGTTGGATCTACAGTCTTCCATTCATCAGAGGACAAGGAAGTATTATTGAAATACTCTTCGTCATTACCTGGATCGTAACTGCTATTTCTTTTTTTGTTAACTTATGAAATTTCGCTATAGTCTTTGTTCTCACTCGGAGGGCTCTTCATTTTCATGCATTTCTGCGGCAAAAGTAAATTTATCCATAGCGAAGAACCTGCAGCCGGCAAAGAACAGCCAAAAGTATAAAGAGATGAAAAGAAAGAGAGTATATATCTTGCATTATATTGGTTAGTTAGTTAGATATATACCATATTTGGAGCAATCTGAAGTAAGATGCATAACTGTTCAGTGAATAACTGAGAGATATTTTTCGTACAAGACTTGATGATAAAAAAAAAAATCATTATCTCCCAACGGTTTTTCCTTTCTCTTTGGATTTGAGAGTGAAGAATTGAAATTCTTTAAAATTAGAATCAAATTTCAATCAGAAATTAGTTTCAGTGAATTAATATTAGTACTCTTTTCCTTTTTATCAAGACTCCTCTCAGAAAGGCACTCTATTTCTCTGTTAAGTGAGTAGGAAATGAAATTTTTTCTGGAGTTATTTTGACAACTTGAACTGGAATTAATTAAATTCGAACTGTAATTTTGCTATTATTCTAGAAATATAAATTTTCAAATATGTTAATCTGGTTCCAATATTTTTTCACATTATCTTTCATACCCCACTTGTACTTCACTGCGCTCGAACCCAAATTTCCAAGTGAACTTACCTATGTTCATATAGTCCCTCATACTCACAACGATGTTGGATGGCGTGCTACTATTCAAACTTACTACGATTTTGTCTCTACCAATAGTGTGAAAAACATCTTAGATCAAGTCGTTGAGGCTCTTTCGAAGAATAGCAAGCGACGTTTCGGTCATGTAGAACAGCTCTTTTTTCAAAAATGGTGGGAATGAACAAACACAAGAGAAGAAACAACTTGTGAAAAAGCTAGTTCAAGATGGCCAGTTGGAGTTTCTCAATGGAGGTTATGTCATGAATGATGAAGCGTGCACTTATTATGATGATATCATAGAGTAAATGACACTTGGCCACCGATTTATCAAAAATGAGTTTAATCAGACTGTGAATGTTGGTTGGCATATTGATCTGTTTGGTCATTCTGCACCTCAAGCGAGACTGTTCAGTGAGATGGGATTTGATGGGTGGTTTATCGAGAGAATTGATTGGGACGATTTTGCCAGACGCCATGAAAATGGTGAGCTTGAGATGATCTGGAGACCCAAAAGCTATAATAGGAACAACAATTACATTATGACTCACTTGGACTACATTTCCTATGAACAAAAAACCTACACCAACCAATGTAATACGTGGCTCTGCAATGGAGAGCCGGAATACTTACCTTATTATGGGGAATGGGTAAAAAAACAGATTTCTTCCTAATTCTTCAACAAGAAATATCTTTCACCACATTGGAGGTGACTTTGATTGGTATAATCCTGAAAGCCACTATACGTTGCTCGAAAAGTTTATGGATTTCTTTGATAAAAACCCTCAATATAATCTCAAAATTCAATATTTAACTCCACGGCGATATGTACAAGCAGTATATGAGGAGGTATTGGAGAGAAGCATTACCTTTCCTGAAAAACTTGATGATTTCTTCCCATATAAGGATGGCCCTAACTCATTTTGGGCAGGATATTATACAAGTAAGCCTTTCCTCAAGAGGCTCGTTCGCGAAGCTTCAACCTATTTGCAGTCAGTTAAGAAACACCTCTCGACATTCTATTTTCAAAAGAGAGTAAATTTCTAATATCCAGTCATACTACAAACTCTAAATGTTGTAACCCCTTCGAATAAATCTTATAACAGAGAATTAGATTGGAATATTATCCAAGTGTTCTTTATTATTGCAATCCCTCGATATGGGTCGAAGAATCTGTCATGATCCAAATTCAATTTTTTCCATCAGATAGAACTAGTGTGTTATCCAAGAGGAAGAGGAGTGAGTTTTATGGACTTTGACGGGAGTCAAAGAAGTCAAAATAAATTAATTTGAGAGTACCAGTGATATAAATAACTTACATATGTAATAAAAAATTAATTAGTAGTTGATTAAAAGATCTTTCAGATAAACACAC
>ENA-UOTX01001068-UOTX01001068.1-compost-metagenome-genome-assembly--contig:-NODE-1068-length-23138-cov-26.634014_pt1 | contig 23138 bp, 25 predicted proteins | sample MGYA00238143_ERZ746982 | MGnify/ENA primary metagenome ERZ746982 (study PRJEB28758, sample SAMN06268862) | compost metagenome | isolation source: single cell | place: USA: California, Emeryville, Joint... | reverse complement strand
GCCTTGCGACCCTTGCCAACACATCCACTTCGACATCAGAGACCCTGCCGGTACCGTCGTTGGTAACCTCGAGAAGTTCTCTCAAGGCTGTATCAAGGCTTCCATTGATGACTCCAGCAACTTCTCCATTGAGTTCCCTAAAGACACCACCCCTAAGGACAAAGCCCTCTTCATTGCTGCCACCTTGTTCATGGATCTCAGATTCTTCGAAGAGAAACCAGACAGAAACGGCCCACAACTCTAAGAGAGTAAATTTGTCCCGCAAGGAGAAGAGAGTTATCCTCTGAAAATAGATAGTTCATTTGTTATACGGTTATTTTTTAAGAGAAAATATACTGACAATCAGTTTCATAATCAATACTTTTCGAGGATAGATGTAACTTCTTCTCTTTGTTAAAATAAGGCAGTCGGTAATTATATTCATCCCATCTAGAAAAAATTTTAATAAGCATCATAGCCAACTTCCTAATGATTCTATTATCTCGCTACAGTTAAAATGTGAAGGAACCAAGTTTGACGGATTTAAATTAGCATTTTCGTCTGCCAAAGATATGTAATATAGAAATTCTGATAGTTACTCAAAACAAATGGGCACATACCTTACTAATTACCACAAAAATCCAGTTTCTCAAGAGCTAGCATTGCGAAAAAAGACAAAATATACTTTGCGCTAACATAATTCATCAGTTCTAGCAGCAGCCCGATTTCTCTGTGTCTTTTCGTGAATTTGGCGCATCATTTCTGATTGTGACTCTCATTTGTGAGCCTGCAATCATTGAATTATCCTCTGTTTCCTCTTCCAGTTGACCCTGCAGTCTCACTAGAAGCTGATCAAACAGCTCTCTGATTCCTTCGTTTTCCTTAGCGCTCGTCCTTCCAAAACCTGCTCCAATTGACTCGGCGTATTGTCTGCCAGTATCTTCATCAACTTGCTCACTCTCGCTTAGATCTGTCTTGTTGCCGACTACTATTGATACAACACTGCCCGGTCCTTTGGTTTTGAGTTCACTATGCCAATCGTTCAAAGAAATGAACGAGTCTTTCGACGTGATGTCATACACTAAAAGTATGGCTTGCGCATCACGGTAGTACATTCTAGCCAGCGGTGCGTATTTCTCTTGGCCGGCGGTGTCCCAAATTTGAAATCTGTAGACTTTGTTTTTATAAGTAACCCTTTTTGTGTGGAAGGAAGCGCCCATCGTCGAATCTTCGTTTTCTTGGAAGTTTTGGTCGGTGTAGCGTTTGAGGATACTGCTCTTACCGACGCCACTGGGCCCGAGGAGGACGACTTTGACTAAGATTTCGGGAGCTTTTTGCATTGGATAGCGTAAATAAATTGTTAATCCTGTATTATTAAGTTTAATTAATGCAGCACAAAAAGGTGACTCATGAGGACCTTGAACTGTGGAAAGAGGAGGCTGTACTATCAGCTGTATGGTGATGGAGAATTATATGGATTGTTTTTTTTGTTTTGTGGTGTTATGGCGAAGCTGAATCAAGATAATACATGAAAAAAAACATTGTTGTCAACTAAATAGTGAAGCAGATTGAGAGGAGCTGAGCTCCTTTATAGCTGATAGACAGGAAACTCAAGGTATTAATTTTTCAATTCGACGAGATAGGATTAAGCCGACAGATTAGGGGTTCTTTAGCAAAAAGATTTGATTTAACTGCTTTTGAATTAGAATCAAAAAATAATTAATTTCATTTTGATATTCTAAAAGTTTCCTTTGTAAATGCCTTGATAAAAGAACTAAAAAGCCCGAATATTTTGCCTTGTGTAGACGGACGGTTGTTAACATAAGCAATTTATCCAGGGTTATCTGTCTTTCTCATTCTCGATATGGGTAGAAAGCAAAATCGTTGGGAATTGGTATCGTTTCTGAAAGAAATTGGTCTGGAATAACGAGTGACTGGTTGTGTGAGTATTGGTAAATTAAGGTTTTTTTATTAGCTTTCCTTGATACTTCTCCTGAATAAAGGTATTCAGTATTTTGAGTTTTAATCATTTTCATGGTTTTGAGAGTATTTGGTAAATGTTTTATTGGAAAAATGAGATTAGATAGGTTACAAAAGAAAAAAGTAATTGTACAATAATGTGAAGATAAAGTTCTATCCATCCTCGATATGGTGATAACTTAAACTGATGCTGGTTTCTCTTTGAGTTTTATTAGGTCATGAAGTTTTGAGCAAATAAAACTCCTAATAACTGCTAGCATATACAATCTCATCATGAATATGAACGAAGCTGTAATTACAACACCTTTGCGATTAAATATATATATATCAAATGAAGTTAGCAAATGACACTATGGAATAGTAAGCAATTAGACATTTGAATTGCTTCATACTTTCACCTCTTCAAATAAATTAGTTGATATTTGTTCTTTCAAACAAATCTGCTGTAATTAAAATTCATTGGAGTTAGTATTCAACAGTCACAAAACACTAACACAAAGCATTGATATATGTTTAAGGATTCTCCAATGCTCACTCGATAACCGTGTCTCGTATTCATATATATCATAACTCCTCTGAGAATTCGCTGTTTTATTGTTACATTTTCTTGCTCTGTGATCATTTTCCATGCCCAGTTGAATTAATTTTTCAATGAGTTTCATACTTTTTTCAACATTGCTCTTTGCAACAAAACTTTCAATCAAACTGAGGCTTATAAGAAATATTAATAGAGGCATTTTTACAAAAAATGGAAAAGAGCTTAAAATAAGGCTTTCAAAAAATAGCCATTTGGTATACGGCATTGTAAAATAAAAATCAAAATTTGTGTGTAAAGATCTAAGCTTGGTTCGCCACTGACGGTTTATACTTCCTGAATCTATTATGAAAAACAGCAGTTTTCTCCGGATTGTTCTGCGGGCCTTTTATACTCAACGTCGTGATCTCCGGCGTCGGAGACCGATTCTCTCGATTTGAGAATCGGTAACCGCTCTCTTCAGGCTTCCTGGATGAATTCCGATATTTCCTCACACGCGAGTCTAGCACAGTCTGATTTTGCAGTGAGGTATTCGCTGAGTCGTCCAGCCTCGATGAATTCGGTCTCGCCGAATTTAATGATTTTTGCTGTCGATGCGTGGTTGGCCGCTCTGTCGAATGAGCTCTGAAACTTCGCTGCTCTCGCATGTCGATCAAGTTGCTCAGCGTCTTAAACTGAGGACTTGGTGGCTGTCGTATCGAAGAATTCCCGTCGAGTAGAATCGACTTATTATTCAAAGGTGAGCTCTAATAATTCACATTAAACCATCTCCTCACAAATAGAAATGAATTACATCACGAACGTATTGCTTGCTGACCTCAATAGCCTTCGTGATATCTCCTAGTATCTGCTTCGATGTAACTTTAAGGTTTTTAGCCTGCGATATATCAGGCATCACGGTCTGGTCCTTCACTTGGGCTGTTGCCATTAAGTTATGAAACCATGTGAAATAATAATAATCATTACATCTAGTGGAAAATCTTTCAATGAAGGAGGTGTTATCCACGTCTTTAATCATCGATTGGTAAAAGCTAACCTCGTTAGAGGTAATGACACTTTTCTGAAGCGCAGTGGTTCGATTGTGATCAACGGAGTCGTCTCGGGGCGAAGCCACGCTTTTCTCCAATAAACGACTGATATTAGCACTTACATCACGCCGAGATTTATCAATGGAAGTTTCAGTTGTGTCGCCTCGACGAGGAGGTCTACGCCGGTTTGGATTCACTGTTTGGCGATATACAGAAAAACTGTTAAAAATAAGTTATTTGCGGTAAGTAAAAATCTCGGATTACTCTCGATCCCGAAGGTTGCTGATGGGAAGCTTAATGTTTGAAGTAATACTGTTTTGTCGCAGGCCGCTTGGTCTTGCAAGAGTCCTGGACCCTCTCGGTGCGCTTACTTGTCTGATTGTTCCTATTAAATTGCGTTAGTTTCATTTGCTTTTCAATGAATTACTGCGCTCTTCGTTTGAATCATTGGTACTAATGCGAATGCTGTCGATCGCGGGTATCTGCACATCGTATGACTTTACCCCGCCTGGCTTGCCGACATTCCTGAACGCGCGTTTGGTAATTATAGTCGTTCCTTCGATAGTCGGAGGCCCGCTTTCTCTCGAGCTCGTTCTTTCAGTCAGATTGTCCATGGTGCTTCTCTCTTCTGTAGATGGTCGCTTTAGAGATGGTTGGTGAAGCCTATTTCATTTAAATTGGTTAATAAAGGCAACGGAAGAGATTGACCTTTCAGTGCGTGTCGTGTGCATGAGTTCAACATTATAAGCCTCGGCGAACTGACTCTCTTGGGTTTTAGCCGGCTCCTTTTCTTTTTCAATGATGTTCTTTTGGTCACTGCCTCTGATAGGTGTCTTAATCTTGCTAGAGAGTTCGTTTTTCTCTTTAGAGCTCGTGTTATTTTCTCTCGTGCTTTCTTCAGTTGAAGGAACTTCTTTCTCTCTTTCGTTCTTAGTGTCCAGTCCAGTTCGCCCACGAGGTGAGCTGTTTTTGGGACTTGACATCGTCGTTGATTTAGTCGCAAGGGATCGTCTTTCAGAATCTCGCAAAGTGCCTTCTTGCGATCGCTCGTCACTATCTTTTGCATTGTTGCGCGTTCGTTCCCATGGACTCGCAGAACGTTCATTAAATGCACGAGGTTTTTCAATGGGCACGATTTCAGCGTTTTCGTCAGATTTTTTGCTGCCTGGTAGAACCAATTGCGCTCCTTTCTCCTTGCGCTTTTGAAGCGAAGGCGCCGCTTTATCTCCGGCGTTCTTTGCTAAATTGAGTTCTTGATTAATCGATGACGAGTCTCCTGTGCCGCTCTCGATTCTAATTTATGATGAATTTGTTAATACTCACACTTTCAAGACACTGCATTACTTTTGCGTGGGTTTCTGTTCTTCAGGTTTCACGCTTTGATACCCTACTGGCTCAAAATGTTCTCTCTTTCGCGTGGTCGTCGATACCTCTTTCTCTTTCTGCACTTCATTCGTACTCACAGATAACGCTTTTCGGGGCTCCGGCTGCTCGGTTTTGAGGGATACTGCCTTAGGCTGAGTTTCCCCCGTAATTTTGCCACCATTACGTATGTGCTTCTGCAACAATAGATAGTACCTTGAAATTCAAAATTCATTGCATTTCAGCGCATAGAGTCAAAAAATTACGTAGTAGTAACATTATTATGCTTGTTGATCTCAAGACACTTCTTAGCGTGTTCGATATTGATATTATACTCCTCCAGCTGCGCCAGGACGGTCTTATCGATCTATATACGCACGATTAATTTCTCGCAAATACCTCAAAACACTCACCACTAGCGCATCTTTTCCCACTATGAGTCCTCTTGGGATAGTTTCCACTCCAGCGCGCTGGTACCAAGGATGATTGCGGATCATTTCTATCGTGTATCTTTTGTCAGGATTTGTGTTGAGAACGCACCGCAGGAAGTCCTTCGCCTCGCTAGAGATATAATTCGGCGTGGAAAACTCACCGGACAGAATTTTTTTATAAAGCACTCCGGTATTCTGATCCTCAAAAGGCAAATAACCGCAAATGCAAGCGAATAGAATAATCCCACTAGACCAAATGTCGACTTGGACTCCGTGGTAGTGTTTCCCTGCGATCATTTCCGGAGCTGCGTAGCAAGGGGACCCACATGCAGTCTTTAGCATTTCTCCGGGTTTGTAGAGGTTACTCAAACCGAAATCCACGATCTTGATGTTTTTATCGTTGTCAAGCAGCAGATTTTCAGGCTTCAAATCACTGCACAAGGCATTACGAATCAGATAAGCAATGAAATTACCGATGCACGATGCCGAGCTTATGAATGTACTCGATACCCGCGATAAGTTGCTGATAATATCTGCACGCCTCTTTTTCTCTAAGCCTGATAATACCGTCGATGATGTTTTCTCATTTTCAGAAGCACTTTACCTCTGATGCTGGACAATATGCTCGAAAAGCTCGCCACCGCCGCAATATTCCATTATCAAATACAGCTGTTTCGAAGTTTCGATGATCTAATGGATCGAAAAGGCTCAGAAGAGTCATCTACGTTGGTCTTTACCTCATAGAGTTGGATAATATTTGGGTGCCTTAGCATTTTCAGTATCTTTATCTCTCGTGTGACGCGCTGAATATCTGCTGCTTCTAGGATTCTGTCTTTTTCGAGGATTTTTATCGCGACCTATCACATGATTCATCAATTCAGCTGCTAATAGGCATAGTATCTACTTTTTCTCCAGTGGTTAGATGAGTACCGGCCTTAACCTTCCCAAAAGTTCCTTCTCCGAGTGATTTTCCTATAATGCCAGTGTGAGATCGGGGAGCGAGGGTTATTGGAGACCTATAACGTAATTGCCGACAACACGAGGAGTTCTATCTGTTTGTTTTTGGTCCTGGATTGAGTGGGAACGCTCTTGATTCGACATATTATGAGCTTTATTTAAGAAAAATATTTTTATTCAATTGCTCTTGAATTAACTGTAACAAATTTTTCGCGTTTTCACATGCTTTTTTTTCTTCATCCAATGTATTATTGCTTCGGTGATTAAAGAGAAAAAGAGGTATCTCATGCATGCTCATTGTAATTAAAGGGTTTAGATATCTTTAGTTTGTGATTTTAGATTTGGATTGGACTTGAATTACATTGGACTCTGCTACTGCACAAGTTCGGATAAATATTATTAAAGATCGTCTGATTTAGATAACATTTGATATGGTAGAGGGTATTCGTACTTTTATCTCAGCTCATGCTCATGAGTTCTGGAATACATAATGTAATGCTCAATTTTACAGTACTAGAGATCAACAGCGAGCGTCGCAACATACTTTATATGGATCTATGAGCTTTCTAAGAGATTTGCAAAAAATTATCACTGATTTCCTCCGTTATCATTAAAGAAGGGAAATTTTAAATAATCCTTATAAAGATAAATTCTGCTCTACATTGTGCATGCTAGCCGTTCTAATGAGTTCCAAAGGAGATATATTTCGATTTGTCTCTTTCTATGCAGCAGCCGAAGTTAATTTTCATTCTTACTTCAGGAGTTTTCAAATTAAATTATTTTCATTTTAATTTAATTTTTCTAAGAACCATTTGATGCTTTTAAGAGACTATATCGAGGAACTCTACTCTCAGAGAAAGTTGCGCAAAAATACGTTAATCCTGCTTAATTACTGCTTAGATAATCTAATAAAGAGCTTGCTTGATATAATAACAGATTTTAGAATGGGATAACTCCAAAAAGTTACCCTGAAACATTGTATTGAACTCAAATTTGGATTGAAAGCAACGAATTTCAGGATATTTCAGTTAGTTCGAGTCGCTGTAATGCATTATACTATCGAATTTTTATATGTCGGCCATACAATTATCTATTATTATAAACTATGGCTATCGACAGAAGAGAGCGGGCACCGTCTCTAGGGCAGCAAAATCTGAAATATAACAAGGGAAGAACTTAATGAACAGTATTGTACCGCAAAGAGGAATAATTTCATTTATTACCGAGATAAGGAATTATTACATTTGTTAATTAAAGTATTCCGATGCAATTTAAATGGATTTATTTCACTTTAATTTTAATCAAAACAAGAACGGCTCTCTTTTTCGTGGTTCTGTTAAAATCTATCGTTTGTGCAGTGAAGACACGATTTGAATTTTATACCATTCCGATATCTGGAAAAAAAAAATAACTCAAAATCTTGCGATCCAATGTCTGAGAAAGGCTCCAAAATTGTGAATAAGAGGTTCGAAGCAATGAGAAATCAAATCAAGAGTAACCACCAACTTCCACGCTCCAGAGAAATTACCTTTGGGATGTTAGATACTCTTTTTGAAGCAACAACAGATAATTCTTCACCCAAGACATTCAACCAGGCTGCTTTCTTCCCAAATGACAGCAGCAGGACAATGAGAAGCTTGCCTCAGAAAGCCGAGAAATCAACTCGTGAGTCAAACCCTTGTTTTGAACAAGGAAAATGGCTCAAAATGGGCACTATAACTCAGAAGAGAAATTTTGAGATGATGCGATCCAACCTCAAAGGTATAGAGAAACATGCTTTCGTCGCGATAGCCTCTTCTTTAGCGCAAATTTTCGGGAGAGTTGATCGTCAGGAGCATGGAAATCCTAACAAAGAATCTTCTATTGAAGCCGAGATCGCAAATGAAAGTAACAAATCGGCTAATGCAAAAATTAAAATTGCTTGCAGATTTTGTCAGCGTTAAACAGGAAAAGGCAAAAGGGATGGAGAGCATTGATATTGCTGACGCCGAAACTATGAATTCGATTCAAAGCATGAACCGAGATGTCCTAGAGGGAAGAGAGAAACCGTATGATGGGCGAGTGATTATGCATTCACTTATTTCGAGTAAAAAGGTAGATTGTTACTTAAGTTCGAAGTATAATCGATTTTATTGGGTTGTCATCAGTATTCAGATGAGGGGAAGATTGAAATGATGAAAGCTCAGACCAATGATGCGCTTAGCCCTGAAATAAGGGAAGTAACGCCAAAGGGCTACTCTGTCTTCAAGAAATTCAGCGCAAAGGCTGAGAGGGAAACTGACGAGGGTTCCGTTGAAGATCCCTTTATATTTTATATCGAGAATTCATTTCATACGATTTACCACGAGATGGAGACATTGGGAGAAGGAACGTCAGGTGTTGTCAAGAGATGTGTAAAGATATCAAATAATGAGGAGTTCGCTGTAAAGATTATAAATTTCCGAGGCGATGAAGAGATTAAAACACTGGTAATGAGAAATAATTACCATTGAATTTGAGGCGTGAACCAATTTGTGTAGGTGATAAGAGAGTTCAACAATCATATAAAACTCGAGCATAAGAATATCGTATCAGTCTATGAGCTCTACATCGATACTCTAAAGAACAAGATCTATACGGTTATGGAGCTCGTGAGATGCCGGGAACTGTTCGATGTTATTCAAGAACTCGGTTCATTTTGCGGTGAATCTCTATCTAGCAACGTTGTTCTTATATATATATCTCTTACAGAGTCTGATGCTTCGATGATTTTTAAGCAAATTCTGCTTGCGATGCAATACATGCACAGTAACGGAGTCTGCCATCGTGACCTAAAACCAAATAACATCCTCGCCTCCAATGGTAGAGATTATCACTCGTTAATTCAATTAAGTGTCCTCTTTACACAGATGGAAAAATCGTCAAAATCACTGATTTCAATGTTTCGAAGTTCATTGACAGGGCGAAGAAACAGTACACTGGGCTTTCCAAAGAAAACTATCGAATGTGGACCTACACAGGAACCATTGCTTTTACAGCGCCTGAAGTCCTTGCAGACACAGAATACACGTACTATTGACTTTTTTCTCCCTCCTTCTAATAATAAAATAAATAGAGAAATGGTAGATGTATGGAGTGCTGGTTGCGTTCTCTATACGATGCTCTGTGGCTATCAGCCTTTCCAAGCAGAATAGTAAGATTAAATTATCTCGCTCATGACAATAACTTGACTTGTGAAATAGTCTGAAGGACCTTATAGACAAAATCATAACTGGTACAGTCGAGTATAAATCCCAGGACTGGGGCAAAATTTCACCTGAAGGCATCGATTTGGTCCAAAAGCTATTAGAAAAAGATCCTAAAAAGCGACTTTCTCCTTCTCAAGCGCTCTCTCATGCATGGATATGCAATGTAGCATAAATTTAAACCAGTTTGAGCTTAACTTATCCAATGAATCCTTTTAGGTGGGGAAAGTACCAAAACGAAGGATCACTGATCTATACAGAAACTTGAGAGACAATGCGAGGAAAAATTCAAAGGCAGCATGCCTGGCTGCAAGACGTGTCCAAAGTTCATTATTACCAGACTATAAAAGGGGGAAAAGCTCGAAATATCCGAGTGAGAATCAAATAGAGGGGGAGAAAATCGAGGAAACAGAGGACGTTGATTACTCTGAGATTGACTTTAATAAGTTCATTTCAGAACAACCACAGAGAGAGTACCAAGACGCATTTTAGGAGAGCGTAATTATGCCATCAAGGGAGACTAATAACAAACTATTATTACTAAAGGGTGCTATTTTTTATCCATGCAAAATTCTTTATAAAAATGAATATTTAATTGTCTCAATTCTTGAGACTTTTTTTTCTTCCATGCTAGTCATAACAGTTTTGAAATCCGTGTTTTATTCACTTCATTATGAATAACCTATTCTACTCTCAGCCTCTATACTCCAACACTTTAAATCCTATCAAGAACGTATTATTCAATTTAACAGTACAAAGTATTGATTTCCATGCTTTGTAATTTGTTTTCAAGATTTTATAGAATGAAAATGTCGGTATTCCTAGTAAACTTAAAGTCGAAATTCACTCACAAACTGTATGAAATTCATAAAATCTCTCACTCACTTAGAAGCCTTGGCCTCTTCGGTCATTCCATATTTCTCCTTCAATTCTTCCTGTTTTAGTTTCTGCTTGAAAACGTTATTTTGATCGGCTTTGTAGGTCTTCAAATCAGCTCCGATCTTATCAACTCTGATCGGCTTGCAGAGGTCCCAGTCCACATTCCATTGATATTGTTGTCTAATACCACAAGTTAGCTTTATCAATCATCACCAGCACTTACCTCGTCTCAGATTTCTTCACCTGGATCGACTTGTACCTCGCATTGAGGGATCGCAACGTAATGAGGATCATATCTTGGAACTCGAGTTCATCTTTCGTTTCCAGCCAATTGTCGATGAATTGGACAGCAAGTTTAGTCAAAAAATTCGTAAACTCCAACTATTCGAGGAAAATCGAGTTACAGACGCTTGAAAGACGCGGTGTTACCTCTGAGCATTTTTTAAATTTGAATATGTTTGTCTCCGGGCTTGTTTTTTGGGCGAGACCTCCGAACTCGCTCTGGTAAAAACTGGTAATTTGATTTTTTCGATACATTTCTTCAGCTTTCTGAAGGCTATCGTAGCAAATTAGAGCGAGAATGCGGGGGGTAGGAAGTACTCTAAGGTTTCCTGCTTATGTAAGGCTGATAAAAGAACTGAAGGCGGCTCTGCGCGGAACTTTTTCATGCCTTTATGCTTATAGATCGCTGCAAGGAGCTTTAATCCTTTCTTTTCTCGGTCGTTGGCCGTCTCGTACCAGTCTTCAAAGGACTTGAAGAGCTCAGGCTTGATAAGCTTTTTCAAAGTTTCGATTGGAGTTTCAGTGCTGGTTTTTTTCTCTGCCATTAGCTCACGTTGATTGTTTGATGAATTTAACAGTTTATTATTTATTTCCTGAAGGCCTTTCAGTTACATTAAAGAATCGCTGATGAAAAGTATCTGTTTATCAAATTTATTCAGAAGAAAAGTAAATGAACCAAAGCAGGGAAAAGCACCGCCAGCTTGATGATAGAAGGAATATGATAGGACATACCTAACTAAATCATTGGGTTAGAGCTTATATGAGTGGCTCACTGGGATTACTATATTAACAGTCGATGATTTTTCTAGCAATTTCTAAACTAAAAGGCAAAACATAGGGAGTAGATGTAAATCGCTTTCACGCAAGCACAGACATGATTCTAAATTAATTATTACAGATATTGGTATAAAGTCTCGTCAATGCATTGCCTGTATATCGAAGGGTCTTCTTTACTAAATACCGCATTTGACTGGGACATCGCTCTCGGATTTGGTTTAAAATAGTTACTCAACTCATAAAACACGCTGATTTTATCTCCACTAACCGTCTTCAGATGCGCAAGAAACGTGTTGTTATCCGTACCTTTTGGCTTCTCGTACCCCAACCTGTCCTGAGGAGACAGACTGCTTAGGATAAACACGATTTTGTACCCAGTGAGATGTGCTTTGTCTAAAAACTTTAAATTCGTACGCATAATGTCCAGCAACCTGGCCCTATCCTCCGGCGCCATTTCAATCAATTTTTCGATCTCTGGACCATGTTGATTCCCCTCTTTCATCACTTGGATCTTATTCCTCGATTGAATGCTACCATCGCTGTTCAACACCTCTATTCTGATGAAGTCCGCGTCGATAAGGATTCTCTTCTTGACAATTAGCTTCCTCTCGTTGGTTTCGTTAAAAATGTTATACGAGTTCTTTTGAAGTAGAACGATGTATTTCTTCTTGACGAGATCAATCGTATAGAGTCCCAGCAGCTGTGGCAGGAGGTTGCCCTGGTCAGAAACGACGTGCTCGTGGTACATCTGAAGGTAGTTTTCTAAAATATTGAATTTTTGCTCTTTATCGAGGATTTGGAAGAGGATTTTCTCATCAGCGGATTTGAAATGATAGTTCTTATAAAACCCGACTTTTTGAACAACACCTTGGTAATTCTCCTGCAGATTCTTCTCGTTAGCTCCAAGAGAGATGCTTTCAATGATTTCCTCGCGTTTTAGACCACATAGATAAGCTAGGTGCTCAAACACGCTCTCTCCATGGACATAAGCATAAACGAAATCTTCTGGAGTCCCGTTCTCCATTGGATTCAACTGCATGTTAATAATGCTATTATTGAGCGGCTCGAGCTTTTTCGACGCGACATGTGTGTAGAAATAGTAGGACCAAGGGATCTGGCCTACATTTTCAGGCTTCTCGACGCTTGCTGGATCGATATTAATCAGCTTCTCCAGGCAGTGGAGGATCATTCGGTAATCTTCCAACGTAATCGCACCGCCCATTGCGAGCGAGTTTTCCCGCCGGTAATCCGTATAATCCCTCTGAAGTGGCTCCGGTTTATCAATCGGTATCTCGCTGTGAATGGCGACACCTTCCTTGCCCAAGCTCGTCTCTGAGGCGTCTCGGAGTTTAATGCTGCTTTGGTTCATATCAGTGAAAAAGGCGCTGTTTGTAGGCTCTGCGAGCAAGAATTTCGCTATGTCGTTCTGCTGCGGCTGCAGTTGACTACGGACGAAGCGACGGATAACCTTCTTCAGCAGCGGGTCGGTGAGTCTGATGAGCATCATAAAGAACGAGGTCAGCATTATCGCGTAAAAGCTCATTACTATGAAAAAATCCAAAGGCATAGACTCATTAGCGTCAACACCAAGGAAAAAGAGGACGTTTAGCAAATGAAAGAGGGACCAGCCCACCACGAACAATAGAATCGACCCGGTGTTAGTTTTTATAAAGCTTTTCCTGATCTCGCGGGTGTAGGTGTCAACGAGGCCGGTATTGAGATCCGTGAACCATTCTCGCTCTTGCTTATAGAATCTGAATAGAATGATCAAAACAGCCGGATCCACAATAAAAAGCCAAATGAACGATAAATACTGGATAATACTCTTCGCTGTGGCGCCACAGAAACCATATGGTGATTCCATTATGCCTTTGGTAAGCGCGGCAGCTAGCGTCAGGGCGAGGGCTGCGATAACGGAGACCCAGATGAATTTTTTCAGCCGACTTGGTGGGTTTAATACACCGTCTTTAGTCGTCAGGGCGAAAGTATGAATGAGGCAGAGGTTCAGGAAGAGGTAGAGGAGATAAGAGAACACTTGGATGATGCCGATACCAAAGCAGGCGCTGTTGGTGATTAAAAATGTGGAAGAAGAAGCTAATTTTGTCGAGTAATAGAGACTGAGCAGCCAGCACAAGGTCATGATAAATTCGCATATACTGATGAGAATGATAAGGACTCCGGACCTCATTCTGACACGCAAGAATTTCCGATATGTGGCCAGGAGGCTGATCGAGCTGCCCAGTGATAGCACGCAGAAAAATGTAGGGAGAAACTGAGATAAGAAAGCGTTTTGTACTGCAGTTAACATTGAGCTGCTTATTAAAATTTCTTTATTTGCTTTTAATTCTGATCTTCAATTTGAAAATAAAACTCACACTTATCGTAACTCATACTCAGGCATAAAATCTATTCGGGGCCCCCACTTTTAATGAGTAATATAACGCCTCGCTTCAATATTAACAATACACCCTCATTTGCTAAAGTGATATGACGTCCTTTCCTTCCACTGTAATGAGAAATGCTGTTCACAAGCTCTTTCTAATTGGGATAGTTTCGACTTTTTTTTTTAATTATAAGCACGCTGTCACAGCCTTTCCGCGAATTGGACGAAAATAGAAAAACTTGTAAGTAGCAGATATACGGCTGACTTAATCTGCAAATTTCTAATCATGAAGTTTAATGTGAGAGTGGAAAGTGCTGAATATCAATTAAAATCGGTAATAAAAAATGTCTCACTTATGGGAAAACAGAGCCATTGGATGGCTGGCATGGGACTGCAAAGTGAAAGAGATCAACGAAACCTATACCTACTCCACACCAGTTTGTTATGCGTAATCACATCGTTTGTCTTGTCTATTCTGAATTGGGCCTAGTATTCGAATTAGCACTCTCGCCGACATCTCTTTGTTTGTGTTGATCGGGATTCTCTTCAAACGACAGTGGGATTTCCACGCGGGTTGTCTTCAATTACCAAAGATTGTTACATTGCTTCTCTTTATCTCGAACGCAAGTAGCCCACATCACCTATTATTTTCATTCAGTCATTCCCATTAAGTCAATGTGCTGATCAGCGCCATCGTTGATATACAAGGAGTTTATTACATCAGTCTTATCAGTCGAAGCGCCTTGTACTTCGCCTTGCTTTATCTTCTTTTGAAGAAATGCGCGTCGCTCTCCTATAAATACTTTGGAGTCCTAACAATGTAACAATATTTGCAAGTCAAGCGATAATTTCTTTGGATGCAGCGCGAATTACTCCTTTATTGGCATCTGGTTGATAATTATCAACTTTGTGGTAGCTCTCATTATATGGCTCCCTCCAGATTACGTGCCACTCGCTTGCAGAGGTAAATTCATTCGAACCCTAACGATTAATAGGCAAATAGGATATCAAGATTCTATTGTTTTGACAATGAGGATTACGAATGTCTCACTTGTGCTTCTTTATATTTCCGCTGGTAATTTGCTTTCGATAAGCACCTTATGACTCGTGGTGAAGGGCTTTACCTCAGAAAAAGACTATTATCTGATGATGTATGGTACCTACAAATGGTAAGCGATCATACGCAGAGAGAACTACAGAGGCGGCTAACCAATCTACAGTAAAGAACTTGATTTTTTCTACTAATAATGATATGATGTATACAAAAGAGATCTGAATGTGGTAATTATGGTGGCAGATGTGCTTCGGATTATACAGGCGGTGTTTACTTATTATAATTCCGATTTGTTAGATAGCGCGTGCCTTATCCATCGAGATGGGAGCCAGGTTATGTCAGGGGTGTTTTGGTTCGTGTATCACGTGCTGACTTATTGCGTCCCGATGTGTATGATAATTCGGCTGCTCTACATCTTCGAGGATCAGTTTGCCATTAAGCCCTCAAAAGGAAATGTATGTTTTTTTTTTAAACGCCCTCAACGAAAACAATATGATGTATAAAGGTTAAAGCCTCGCATAGCTCTGCAAGTTCTCTCGACATAGATGATAGAAGATTCCTTGAGCCGTCAGAATATCAGTTTTAAATGTATCAAAATGTTATTTTATGCGGGTACACTCCTGAATGAGTGCATAGGAGTAGGGTCATAGCGAATGAAGGCCACTAAATTGTTTCAGTTTGACATCCATGTTCTTCAAATGAAATTTTATATAATTTTGTCTTATTCATAACTCACCTCAGTAAAACGCTAAAAAAACTCTTTTCAATCTGGAGACACTGAGGGAATATTACCTAAAGAGGTTTCAGAAGGCCTTCGGCCTCATTAAAGTCATGAGAGATGATTTAAGCAAAAATAGAGTTTATATGAGAGCAGTATCGATCGTTAGAGGGTTAAAATTATGAGCACTGCAATTAAATTAGAAAGGTGTCATTTAGCAAAAGTTCTAAAATATCTAAATCGAAAAAAAATTTATCCGCGAACTTCTACAAGCAATTAGCTCAGAGAAAAATGGCTGAGAAGCGCAGCAAAGGCAAACGCCAGAAAATCGACGAAGACAACGACGTGTTCTTGTCGTTTATCAACAAGAAAAAAAGGAACAACAAAAAGAAATTAACTGAAATCGAAGAGCTTGAAAAGCGCGATCCTTCCACCCTCAAGCCCGAGCAGATCGCCAAAATCAAAAGTAAGCAAGAGGTCGTCAAGCAGAACAACTATTGGCACGAGATTAAGGATCTCTACTACCAAGCGCTCAAATCGAACCTAGAAGAGGGCGGCAACAAGCAAACAATGGCAAAAGAAACTTCTCCACAGAAGGAAAAAACCGCTTCAGTGCACAAAGAGACCTCCACAGAGCCCCATAAAGAGCAGGTGTCGAAGTCTCCATATGAGGTTATCAAGCCGATCATTAGTCTCATCCATATTAACGATTTCTTTGGGTATCCTGAAATCAAAGAAGAGTTTGATAAGAACTATGTTAATTTGAGCGGCAGTCTTGGTTTCACTTCAACTCCCGATTTCAAGGCAATCCAGGAGTTTTCTAACAAGGTTTTTAAAGTCGCAGGTCCTGATGTGAGCTATACGACTGGGAAGAAGCTTGAAGCAGCGATCCACCATGTGGAGCGGTATTTGGAGGCTGCGAATGAACTAGCTGCGGCGGATAAAACTTATTCGTACATCGCTGACACCGTTAATAAGTTGGTCTCTTCGGAGTTTTTCAGAGAGCATAAGGTTGTCCTCGAACCGAAAGAAGTGACCATACATCAGCCTCGGGAGGAAGAAGGAGTTAAATCTTCGCCTTTGGAGACGAAGAAAGAAGAGCCTTCCGTCAAATATGCTCAGGAGAATCTCAGAGCGCCTCAGGAGAAAACAGAGGATTGGGCGGAGATGGAAGAGGAGAAAGAAGAGGAATACGAAAAGGGTCACGAGAGCGATGATGAGCAGACTGAAGAGGATAAGAAAAAGCAACCTGAAGCTGAGGTGCAAAAGAAGCCGGCTGGTAAGCCCGAAGATGAGTTCGTGGAGGTGAAAGCAAAGCATCTCGAGAAGAAAAAGCAGCCGGAAGACACTGGCAGGAGAGGAGGCGGAAGAAGAGGCAGAGGAGAGCGAAGAGGCGGAGATGGAGGGAGACGTGGAGAGAGACGCGGTGAAGGAGGTGATAGAGAAAAGCGTGGAGGAGGGTATCCTCGAAGAGGCGAAGGGAAACCGCAATACGTGGTTAAGCAAGAGGAGAAACCCACTCAAAAACCTTAGAGAAAGCAGACTTCGATCTTAAAATTTGCAACAATACTCGTTAAGCACCTATACAAAGAAAGTCCCATAGAATTTTATCATGTCTAAGAATAAGGTCCTCTACAAACTATGCTTTTGAACTGAAATAATGATTTCATTGTTTCATAATAGTCTATTATAGAATTAAATACTTCCGAATTGAATCGTCTGCGGACCTTGTCACTTAAAAATCATATCATTTTACTAGAGTAAAGGAAACTATTTTTTGCAAAATAACTAACCATGCGCGTGTGTGTGTTTTTGAGAGTTTTCATAAGCAATGACAACAGAATTTAATTCGATTTGAAATAAAAGTATTAGATCGTATAATCAAAAATAACAGTTGATAATAACACTTAGAGAGAGTTTCAAAAATGGTCGACACTAGCGAAGTCGCAGCAGTTGTTATCGACAACGGAACCGGAATGACAAAAGCAGGTATCGCCGGAGAAGACGCTCCTAAATGCTCCTTCCCAACTCTCGTTGGCAGGAGCAAAATGCCCGGAATCATGGTTTCTATGGATCAACCTGACACCTATGTCGGCGAGGAAGCCTTCAAAAGACGAGGACTACTCAAACTCACAGCACCAGTCGAACACGGCGTCATTAACCAATGGGAAGAGATGGAAAAAATCTGGCATCACTGCTATTACAACGAATTGAAAGTTCCTCCAGAAGAACACCCTTGCATGCTCACCGAGCCTCCTCTCACCGACAAGAAGACTCGTGAGAGGATGACTGAAATGATGTTTGAAACCTTCAACGTGCCTTCTTTCTACGTCGGCGTCCAATCCGTCTTGGCTCTCTATGCTACCGGCCGCACTACCGGTGTTATCGTTGAATCAGGAGAAGGAGTCACACATACAGTGCCTATTTACGAAGGCTACTGCTCCCCTCACACGATTAATAAGAGCACCGTTGCTGGACGAGACGTGACGCATTATCTGTTAGAATTACTTCAGGAAGTGGGACAATCGTTTTCCACAGCCACTGAAAAAGACGTCATTAGAGACATCAAAGAAAAATGCTGTTACATAGCGGATGACTATCAAAAAGAGTTGAAAGAATCGAAAGAATCGTCTGCTAAGGACGTTCTTTACGAGCTTCCTGACGGAAGCACTGTCGTGCTTGGTAGCCAGAGGTTCCAGGCTTCAGAAGTGATGTTTACGCCGAAACTGATAGGAAAAGACACTCAAGGTATCCATGATATGTGCTATGAGTCTATTATGAGAAGCGAGCCTGACGTTAGAAAAGAATTATACGAAAGAATCTGCCTCTCTGGAGGAAACACGCTGTTCGATGGCTTCCAAGAGCGGTTGCAGAGCTCGATAAGCTCGCTCGCGCAGCAGAAAATCAGAGTGTGGGCACCAGCAGAGAGAAAATACTCCGTTTGGATCGGTGGGTCGATTCTCTCTTCTTTAAGTACATTTAGTATTATGTGGATCACGAACGCCGAATACAATGAAAAGGGCTTCAGCGTTTTAGATAGAAAGTGTTTCTAAGGCTGGTTGGGTATTGTCGTAGGAAAATTCATCATTCAGATTGCAGTTTTTATGATTGCGGGATTTATAATACGTGAGAATTGATTGAACTACATTACATTGCGAGAAGAAAATATTCCAGATTCATTGAAAAAATGAGAAAAGTTGCATAAATTATCAATCAAATTGCACTGTTTTCAATACAAAATAGATGATATGGAGAGTTATTGCTCTAACTAACTACACAAAATAAATAGGTGATGTGATGACTAAATATAAATGATGGGAGCTCACATGGAATAGAAAAAATTTCCGCGTAAAGGAAATAAGCTCAGCTATATGGATGAGATGAAAGATAAGTAGCGAATAATCAATCATGGCGATTCGCTCATATATACTTTCATCAGTTTTTTTACTTAGTAATGCCTTTCGGTTATAGTCGACCTGGATTGCTGTTCAGACGCAGCTGTTGTAGTGCTGTCTTGCTTTCTATGAGCCTGGCTTTTCTTTCTATCCTCCTAAAAATTTATCAATTTATTAGCACGCATGTTTAACAATAATCTTACCATCTGAGCCAACGATTTCTCCAACGTCGAGATCATGACCTGCGCTTGTTCTTCAGTCGCCAGTCTTTGTTTTTCTTCGAGCTGCAGTTTCTTATATAGATAAACTAGCATCTCCCTATTCCCGCGAAAATGTCAGAATTCATTCGTCCACAGATAATCAGTTACCTTTGCGCTTCGATTATCTCTTCGTTACTGCTCGGTTTTTTGCTTGTTGAGTCAATTTCGTTAGTTTTGCCTACAGAAGCAATTCATATTATGAAAAATCCCTTATTATTTCAATTACCAGCTTTGCGGTTAAAAACTCGAGGGTCCAAGCCGAGGTCTTTGGCGATCCAGAGTCCAGCAGGATGCTGATCAAATTCGAACTGCTTAAGAGTCTCCAGCGCACTCCATTCAGTGTGACTATTCTTGCTGCTTTCCTTCCTAATCGGGCTCCGATCAACAAATTCCTGAACTCGATGATTTATTTCCTCGACGTGATCACTGAGGAACTGTTCTTTAGGATTCGTGCGCCTAGGTGACCGTCTTCCCGCAGGGGCCCCCACGTTTAATTGATCCACAGTAAACGGCTCGTTTAATTCAAAATCACTTGCGTTTTCTCTCACTTCCTTTTTTTTCAATAATTTGCTTTTGCTTGGAGTGTCTTCAGTGGTCGCAGCACCGTTCAACAATCTTTGAACCTCTCGGGCCTTATATCCTTCAAGTTCGGTTTTCTAGAGCAAATTAATTTAAATTGAAGAACAAATGAAAGAGTTTACTAGGCTTTTATAAGAAGTTTTGTACTTCGCAAGTTTCCTTGACATCTCACCGAGATTTTGAAAAATTTGCTCCTTTTCTCTCTGAATCATTGTTAGCAATTCCTTCATCTCTCTCTTGAAAGCGGCGTGCTTTTCTTCCAATTCCTCTTGATGCCCATTCGACCCAGCATTCCCTCCTCGGCCGCGCTCAGGCTTTGGAAAGCTTCCATAATCATTTTCAAGTTTTTGGATTGCTATGGCGGCCCCATCGAAGATTTTTGTGTTCTTTATACTGGAATATTCGTCTTCATCGTCCTCTTCTATTGAGTCGCGTCGCTTTTTTTGTGGTGTTATCTGTTTCTTGACTAATCTCCTCGTTGAGGAGGGAGAGCTACCTGAGAGCTCGCTATAACTCGTCCTCTCAGGTGTTTTTGTTGGAGATCTCGCATTTCTCTCAATGCTATCCATGCGTGATAGACTATTGCCCTGACCAAAAAAGCCTTCACGATTCTTTGCCTTTTCGCTTTGCAGTAACTTCTCCAGAGACAACATCTCCGAAGACACCTTCCCAGGACTCGAACTAAACTCACTATTCTCCCTCCAGAACTCTGGCAAGCGGGAATCGCTGGTCTCATGCTTCATTTTCCTTTCTACGGAAGTCGTTTTCTTCAATTTCAATTTCCTTTGGTCTGGTGACGTTCTCGGATTTGTATGAAACCTAGGCGAAAATGAGTGATATTCGTTCTCAGTGTCCTCAATCGCCTTTAGGGACTTAGCTCCAGTCGTGGTATTCCATCTCGGGCTTCTTATCCCCTCCTTTTGATCCTCTTGATTTAGTGTAGGCGTTTTGTTCCTCGATTTTATGCTGCTGAAACTGCGGCTGTCTTTTGACCGGCTTCTGAAGCTTTTGGTTATTTTTTGCTTAATCCTTGATTTTTGCTGGAAAAACTTGTCCAATGGGCTCTTGGTCTTTGATGGCGAGGAATCATTATTCTGAGAGAGGTCTCTACGGCTTGCAATCTCTGCTGATTTATTCGTAATACTCATATCTTCGCTCTGATTGGTTGGCAATCGGATAGGTGATTCAGCTTTAGGTTTGTCCTTCGCAGAAAAATTTGAAGGCTCGTAGGTTCTTGGCCGAGGTTGATGTTGAGGAATCCGCTGAGCGTTATTGAAGCCTTTGATGAATTCCATTCTGATTTCCAAGTCATCGAAGTTTAGATCACTGCTGAGGTCACCTCCGCCCTTAAGGGGAGGGCTGGATGAGTTTTTGTGTTCGAGTTCCAGGGAGATGGTGGGCATTTCGCTGTTTAAAGTATTGATTGTCTCATCGTCTCGTTCTTTGAGGAATGAACTGGAAATATTGAAACCACGAGAGAAATTCAAGTCGATTTTGGCGCTGGTGTTGTTGCAGGGCTCCGGAACGGACGTTTTCTCTTTTTGTCGGTTGAGGAATGCTTTTATCCTATCCTCAGTTGAAAGACTCATCACTTATTAAGGCAAGTTCAATAAACTAATTATAAGGCGGAGAGATTTAGATGCTACTTTTTTAGTCCTTGCGGAATTTGATAATAGAACTTTCGCGCAAAAATTATTCAGGTATGAGATTCTTCGTTCTTTGGTGAACTCTAGCAGCTGATGGAAAGATTTGTCAAGCAATTGAAATCTAGATTGGTTAGTAAGTACGTTCATGATGATTTGATGCAGCTAATTTTTCTCCGGCACTGCCCCAACATCCTTTTTTAATCGAAGGTGGAAAGAATGGCAATGACTCCGCTCTCACATCCCGAATGCGCAGGCTTGACGTAGGAATTTTCCTCCCTCCTTCGCCTGCGTGTGATAAGATTCTATGTTCTATGGAAGTGGTTTGCTCCATCAACATTATGAACTTTTGAACTTGCTAATTCAGTGGGCAATCTCAATGCAATTTTGCCTCATCTAGCCTATAAAATCTTAATGGTACTTTTTGCAACAGTTCTAAATTTTTTTGACTTATTTTGATTCAGCAGATATTATTTTTACTTAATAGCAGTTATAAGCATTCCGCAATACGGATTAGCTGTAATTACCCACAGAAATGTGTTCTATGAGAAAAGACGTCTTTCTTTTATTTTTCGCGATTTGAAGCAGAATCCATTTCTTTCCTTACTAATAATTCAATTGTCAGTGGATCAGTGATAATTGCAAATTTTCGCATATGACAAAATTCTCAATGAGGTAGAACTTTATTGGAATATTTTGCGATCTAAAGTTGTATAAAGATACTAACTAGTCATTTCTCTTTTTCTATCTCAAGTTGTCTAGGTTCTTCTATCTCTTTCAACCTTTCCATGTTGATATATCTTTTCAAATTTCATGGTTGTTTCATGGAAATTATTCCCTACTTGAAGGTAGCATAGCAAAATCTCTCGACCAAAAACTCCTTTGGTGTAAGCAATAGTTTGCCACTTTACACCCCAGAGTTTCAAATATTTCTGATACGGCTTTCCAACTGTTTGAAACCTTCTCCTATTTGTGCCTCCACTCAGAATTTAAAATGCAAGTTATAGGCATCTAAAGTTTGAAAGCTTGATTTTCTTCTTGAGTCTTTTAGTACTAAGCTACTTGGCCTCATTTCGCAATAATAGTCATGCATATAGTCTGAATCCCATTTGAAAAAAGTATTGTTACAAGAATTTTTCACTCCACTACTGAGAAAGTAGCTCAAGCGATTCTGCACCATCAAAGAACGACCAAGTAAGGGCTGTTTTTGTATAAATAGAATTCAATGCACTGATAATTTCTTACTCTCTCAAAATGCTTGCTGAGTACCAGCAAGTTTATCTAAAATAACCGAGAGTTGGGAAATACTGATGCCTTAATTAAATACCGCAGGTTGCCATCGTTGCTATATGAAGTTGTTTAACTCAACTTGCGAACAAATTAGTGGTAAAAGAGAAAAAATTCTAAAAATCTTAGTCGATGTTCATTGGTGTCAGAGCGGTCTGTAGGGGAAGCGTGTGGCTACCCATCAGAGTGAAAACGGATGCGAATTTCAAACGCTAAAGCCTATCTGTCACAAATCATTTCTCTTTTAACACGATAAAATTTTCACACCATTTGAGTATTTCTGAACACTCTTCGAAGATTATATAATAATTTCTAAAAATTCTGGTTGTAACTATTAATAGAAAAATGGATTCGAGGCGTTATTACCCTCTTAAAGAATCTTACT
>ENA-UOTX01001066-UOTX01001066.1-compost-metagenome-genome-assembly--contig:-NODE-1066-length-23171-cov-5.643024_pt1 | contig 23171 bp, 14 predicted proteins | sample MGYA00238143_ERZ746982 | MGnify/ENA primary metagenome ERZ746982 (study PRJEB28758, sample SAMN06268862) | compost metagenome | isolation source: single cell | place: USA: California, Emeryville, Joint... | reverse complement strand
AGATTACGTCCCTTACAACGAAGATATGATGGTCAGCTTAGCATTAATGAACCCTGAGAGTAAAAATTCGTTTCTTTGGAGCTGACAATTTTTCAATGAAATGATAGGCAAACTTTATATATTTCATTTTGCTGCAGACTCTTCTACCAATGACGGACAAACAATACCTGTGGATGTGTATACTCCTACTACTACGAGTTCTACTACTGGAGAATTAGGTATTCTTCTAATTGAGATTTACTGGAGTAAATTTACTTCACAATAAGGCAGGAGTACTTCTGATACAACATATGATCCTACTCTTGGACCTTGGAATACGCTACAATGCAGAACCAATAAACTCCTACAAGTACCAACAGGAGAGCAAACTGCTTATGGGGTGGTTGTTGCCTTCGATATCTATCCTATTCCTGGAGGCTCATATGCACAGACCATCTTCTCTCTCCGAAACAACGCAAATCTTGCAGTTAGTTTTACAGTTCAGATGGCAGGCGACTTCAAAATACATGCGGGACCGTTTCGTAGTTCCACGAATTCTTGGTACATACCCGTCATAACAGAGGATGCTCTAACTACTAGTAAGTAAATAATCTCATCCATTGTAATTTAATTCGTTGAATAAAATATAGATGCATGGAATCGAGTGATTGTAGAAGTTGTTCAGGCTCAACCGTCTGAATTTGGAGTTGGCTATTGTTCCGGCAGAATATGGATAAATGGAGTTCTCTCGACTCACACTTACTTAACTGATTTTAGCGGAGGATTCTATCTGTTTCATGACAGAAATAATGTAGAGGTTAATTTTTGCGCGAGAAGGGATCAAGGCGGTAATAACCCTGTATACACTGGAAATTTTGATCTGATGAACTTCATTTGGTTCAAAGGGTCGGAAGGACTCTACGTTCCAGCTCCAAGTATATGATCAGTTAGATGTGCTGGTTAATTTCCCATTATATTAATTCCATAGTTACAAATTGCCTTCTCATGGGCTTCATCAATCCATTTGAAACGGCATGCTTACAATGCAATACTGGATACTATCTCATCGACAAGGAATGCTTGGGCAGCTGTCCAACCGGCTATGCTCCTCATGAACCTACTCAATCCTGTCAAAGTAACTATATCAGATTGTGATTTTGTTCTCATCACCTAATTCATTTTAGAATGTCATTATGGAGGCTATTTCGTAAACATGTCATGATAGATTCACTTCCAATTTACTCTATATCTATTTTTAAATAGAAAGAGGACGGTATCTGTGACCCATGTGAATCAGACGGATTATCTGTGGTTGATGAATCTTGGTGTGCTACTTGCGACCCTAGCTGCCAAAAATGTACTGGGACGGAAGCAATCGAGTGCACGAGCTGCTATTCTGATAAATATCTCCTCTCTTCAAATAATTCTTGCGTTAGCTGTGACGTAGACGGCTACTTTATCTCGGGGACTCAATGTCTCCAATGCGACTCGACTTGCAGATCATGTAATGACGTAACTGCAACGAATTGCATCAGCTGCTACGAGGGATTCTACTTGCTAACCACAAGCAACTCCTGTACTCCATGCAAAAATATTCCAGGATACTACGTCAATGATATCGATTTGCCATTCAAAAACCACGGTCCAAATCCTCAAATTTAAATTACAAGAGTCACCTCAACTTTATCTTCTCAGCTTCGATACCCCTCTGGATCTTGATGAGAATGCTTTCACAGAGGTCAAACTTTATCAAATTTCGAACTCTGAAAATCCACTCCTCACTAACATGTTAGAAGTGAGTTTCCTTTTGATCAAACTTACTTCTAGCTCTTATCAGCTGAATTTCCTCTCGTACACGGAGAGCAACGAGACTCGCTCCCTTTTGTTGTCTTTTGATCAGCTCAATTCGAATTCAAGCTTTCCTTTCATGATATCACCTGCAAATCCCACAGCCCCTATTTTCAGAGATGCTTCGACCACTCAAGCAGCAGCTACGGTTGGAGTTACCTCTCAAGTCATATTTATTAGCACAGCGACCTCATCTTTATTTGTGTTTCTTCAAGCTAAAGGAACTAGCACGCAATTGATGAGGATTTTGCAAATAATGGCTCGGATTAATTTTATGAAGATAGTTAATGTAACTTATCTTACACCTCTGGCTGCTTTTTACAACCACACCGATTTAGGGCAATTCGGTTTGCCGAATGTCTTCAATACACTTTCCAACGCTAATAGTAGTCAAGCTGAAAACGATGATGGACTATTTATGACAGATTCTCAAGGCAACATTATCTTCAATGACTACTTCAAATATTCTTTCAGTCAAGTTTTTCTTGACAACTATGGTGGCATCATATTCTCTACTATTGTAAGTTTGACTCTCTGCTTTCTTGCTTCATTCGCCTCAAAGTGCTTCAAAAATGAAAATTCCACGATCAAAAAGATGTTGATGGCCATAGGTCATTCATTCAAAAAAAAGCGTTATCATGACGCTGCTGGTTTCTCGATACGAATATCTCTGCTCTGCTCTCATCCTTAACTATGCTTTAATCTCTACTAACGGAGTACAACAAATTAGCTTTGGATTCGCTATTCTATATACGATCATACTCGTCTTCATTTTGATCCTGACAATATGCGTCAGCTTCTACCATGAGAGAAACAAAGCTAAGTTGAAACCCATTAGGCCATTATTCAGATTGATTGCTTATCTCTACCAAGATTATCAAAGTAACACCCACTTGAGACGATTAATGGGTATTTGACTTTGCAATCAAATTTTATCATCATGTTCATATGGGAACTCCTAAGAAAGTAGACCATCGCTCAACTTAGTGTTTTGATCACATTCAATATGATTAGCATCTTACTCTCGCTCCCAAAAAAAGTTTTTAATAATACTGCTACTAAAATAATCGTGATCGGTACAGAACTCGGGTTTATCAGCATAAGCATACTATTTCTTGCAATGTATGTCTTAGAGAGAACTGGCTCGTACCAAGTGAGGCTCGGGCTGAGTTGGACTGCTGTTGGAGTCAAGATTGGGATCATGCTTCTTCAAATTGTTGTCAGAATTGTTGAGTTCTTCAGGGTAAGAAGATATAAAAAACGAGAAGAACAGAAGCACAAACAAAAACGAGCTCAACTAAGTGCGCTCAATGAAGATAGTCGAATTCAACTCAGAAATAGTCGTGAATTGGGCATGATATACAGTCTGACCTCTCCAAGGATTGAGATCCAGCCCAAAAGGATACAAATGAATGAGGCAGTTTAAATAGTGTCCATTTACTTCCACTGAAGAATTGATGAATAATTTTTGGTGAAGATACAGTTCACTCCTTCCTTTTTAGCTTAATTGGGTGTGGATACAAATTTGAGACTCTACATTCTAATTCAGAGAGCCTCTATCAACTCTTTCAATTTTATATATATATAACAGTTCCGTTATTATTTTTTGCTTTTTCGTTGCGTTATTGATCACAAGACCCAAAGAACTCGACAAAATTCACAAATTTGCTCAAGTAATTAAGACTTCACATGAATACACCTGAGCTCTACACTTTTCTTGATATCAAAATAAATTTATATCCCTTTTGGAAGGACAGCTAGTCTTCTTGGGGATTCGTAGCTATTAAAATCAAATTTCCTCTCTCCCAAAACCGCAACGAGCGCTTCTAAAGGCCCACGTTCTCCTTCCACAAAAAAGAAATACGCGCCTGGGTTCTCAGCGAAGATCTTTTCCCAAATCTTTACATTCAAATTCGACTCATTGAGTGCCCAAGCTATTGTAAAGATATCCGCTTTAGGTATCAGTTGGCTTTCGTTCTCAAAGCACATATCGAATTTGGTCCATTTCACTTTTATATTAGTGTCTCCAGCTCCCAGCTTCTTCGCATTGGCCTTTATAATCGGTGGCAAGAGGTCATTTACCACCGAGGCCCAGCCCTCAGCATTAAAATCAAGTATCTCGCATTCAATTTCCTTCAAATTGAGATCAATCACCGCAGACAATAGGCCGCACAAGTCACTTGCTGGTCCTCCGCCGATAGATTTGACGACCAAAGGTTTATCCTTAGGGACAAAATCCTTTAGATAGTAGCCCGACGCTAGCGTAAAGATATCTCCTGCACTTTTTTTGAACGTTTTAAGCACTAAATATCTCATCATGTTGTCATCGTAGAGGTCCTTCGCGTCTAACCCAAGTTTCTTCCTCTTTTCGTAGTCACAAATCAGATCAAATGTCTTTTTGCCTTGTTTGCGCTGCTCTCCATCAAGCTTGATTTTGTTGGTGAGATCAGTGTATATGTTAACATACAGCTGCTTGGCAGGCACCACATTGTTCAATTTCTCTTGAAGGTGGTTGAGATTGTCGAAGAGAGGAAGTGTGATGTTTAATAATGAACCAAAGGCATCCTCGGGACTTTTTTGAGGTTTAGATGAGACGGTTTTTAAACCATCGAGCATGGTTTTCTTTTGGTTAGCTAGCTCTTTCAAAGTGTACTCCTTCACTCGAGCGAGCGCAGCCATCATATTGCGCTCGTGAGCTTCGAATGCTTTGTGTATCTCCTCTTCCTGGCGACTATAGTCGAATTTTTGAGGAGCATCTGGATTCTGTTTTTGTTCTTCGTTCATCATACTATTGTTGTGATTGCTAAAGCGTCTGGATAAGGCTAAATTGGCTATTTCACGCCAATTGGATTTCGTTTGCGAGTAAATTAATTTCGAAATTTTGATCATAATTAGCTATTAATATTTAGAAGGGACCGAGTACTCCTCATCAGCTTTGATGTCGTCTCTAGCTGCTTCTATGAGAGTTTGGAAACGTATAATTAAAATTTCTATAAACGTCGGCGCTTGCTTATTTAATTTTGAGAATGCCAAAGATCAAAGTTAGCAACACCGCATTTGCCAATACAAATTAAGTTTTTTTTTGGATAAGCTGTTAGAATCTATAAGAAAACATTTTCTTTGAATATTTCATGTATTGGTTTGTGTGAGTTTCGATAAAGAGGTTACTACAACTATTTATGCTTATACATCGGTATTTATGAATGTTGATCTAAGTATTTGGATAGCTTTTGGCAGGAATAATAAGCATTTCAATGGTATAATAAATTCCTCTTAGTATTCTTACCAAATTGGTGGGGCAACACAATTTTCTGGATTTATAATCGCGAAGGCCTCCAAATAAGAAACAACGACCTCGACTCGCTTGTCTTTTCCTCCGGCGAAGTTATTAAGGATTTCAGTCGATAGTTCGTTCTCCTCCTGAGGATGGTAGGTGTTACCAGGGTGCATAGTGGCCTTCAAGCCATGTGTAGAGTTATTCAGCAAAATCAAATCAGGACCGGACCCGAACTGTACCCCTTTGCTCACGTCAGCTGGACACCACATTGCGCTACTAGCTTTATGAGGAAAAATTCTCAAGATCTGCTTGCCAGTAAGATCAAAGAGAAAGCTTTTCGAAGATCTCTTCCATCCGTCAATGAATATTCCCTGATTTTGAGTTGAATAATTATAATTTTTGTAATAGCCGTAGTAGCTGCTGTACGATTTGTAGTTAGGATTAGGTATCCTCGCCCAGGATTGGTCTGTGTAAGCACCGATGATATTGCCATGACAGGTTCGGAGAAGTATCAAAGTCTTTGGATATTTTGCGATGGCTTCAATTAAATTTGAGACTTGAGCCATTGTTTTGGTCGTGTAGACCCTCTGGATAATATTTGCGGATGTACCGTCTTCATCGACCAAACTTCGAACGTACTCGTATTCCTTTGGAGACGAGATTATGTCGGATTCAAAGAAGAATGAGCTGATGCTCAATTCGCGGATTGGATTGTCGAATCCAACTGAGCTTTTGAAGACTTCTTCAATACTCTCTTTTATCTTTGCGAGAGAATCATCGTTAAATGATAACACAGGGCGGATTTTTGTCTGTGCTTGAATCTGCTGAGACAAGAACTTCAAGCATCTAGCAACTCCCTTCATCTTGTTCTCATCACTCTTGAATTTACTGTAAATCACCAAATCTTCAATGTCTTCGTTAGTATCTTTCACCCATTCTTGGAATTTTAACCCATTCTTTATTTTATCGAGTGTTTCTAACACCTCTTTCCTTGCTGCTTCAATGGAGACTGGCTCTGGAGGGTCAGATGTATCATATTTTGCCAATTTGAGATTGTAGTAAGTGAAATTGCGTTCAAGGGCCTTGACTTGCTCTTCGAGTTGCTTGATGAGCTTCTCCTTCTCCACTTTGAGTAAACCTCTCAAGTCGCTTTGTAATTTGTCAAAGAGGTAGTCGATGTGACCCTTTTGTCCTTCGAAATACTCTCGTAGTTGCTTCACTGCCTCTGCTTCTAACTCAGTGACTTCTTTGAGAGCTTTTGGTAGTTTCTTTTTGACGTTTGTGACGAGGTTGGTGTATTCGGATTGTGCTTGGGCACATCTTCCGACGTATTCTTCGACTGGGATTCTCGAGAATTCGTTTTGGTCATTATAGCACACTGCGCATAGTACATTTTTTGTGTTAAGGTTGTTTGGGACAACGCTCTTAATCGTATGTGAATGCTCAGGGCAGGAAATCTTTAGCGAAAATGTTTTAGGTTCCATTCCGTGTTAGTATGGTATGGTATTTAGAGAATTGGATGCTTTAAATTAATTTATATAAATGCTCTGGATCTCAGAATGCTAAATACTGATATGATCAGAATTCATATATTAAATCCTCCAATAAAACGCCAGTTCAAATAAGCAAATCACATCTCGAATGCCCATTGCAACCCACATACTCGCTCAAGAATTCAATTTCTATGTTATTAGCTAACATTATCCTCATTCAAATTAAGTAGAGAGGCCTGTCTAAAATGATCATTATGAATCTAGATTCTGACGCATAATTCTGGGAGGTCACATCATTTTGAGGAAATAGTTTATATCTTATTCATAAGATTCAGATCTAAATTGTCAATGAGCAAACCGAATTTTGCATAACTTACGAGCAGTCAACTCGGTATTCTTTGATTTTGAGGTGTGTAAACTTAAACAACTTATTTAATCAATTAAGTTTTCATTTCATTTTCCATAGAACGCATTACAGCTTTCTCTATTCAATTTCTTGTGAAATACAGTTTATATATATGTATATTTCTAAACTTGAGCTTTCACAAAATAACGACTTAATCTAGTCTCTCCAAACTGAGGAAGAGACAGACTGTTCCGGATCAAGAATTGCGAAAGCTTCTAAATAAGTAATGACAGCGTCGATTCGATTCTTTTCTCCTCCTGCAAATTCGGTAAGGATAGTACTGGCTTGCTCTTTTTCAACAGGATAATAGGTGTGTCCAGGCTTGATACTCACTTTAAAGCCACTGGTACCGTTATTTAACAACATCAAGTCTGGCCTACCACCAAACTGAATGCAATGATTGTCAACAGCTGGAACCCAGATTGCACTTTGAGTTTTCTCAGGCAGAACCTTTAAGACATGCTTCTCATTCAGGTCGAAGATAACGCTCTTTTGAGATGTTTTATACCCATCAATAAATTGAGGCTCTGTTTGAGCAGACTGTTTGTAGCTCGCAGCTTTGTTGTAGTCGAATTTGTGTGGTATATAGTTAGGGTTAGTTATCTTTGCCCAAGATTGATCTGTGTAAGCGCCAATGATATTCTCGTTGTAGGTTCGGAAAATTATCAATGTCTTTGGGAATCTTGCTAAGCTTGCCACCAAATTCTGAATAGTAGAATATTTTTTTGTGCTGGTGAAAATTCTGTAGATGGTATGTGCAGATTTTCCCTCATCATCGACCAGAGTTCTAATGAATTCAAAATCTTTGGGAGATGAAAACAAGTCACTCTCGAAGAAATATGAACTGATGGCCAAATCATGAATAGGATTATCAAACCCGGCTGAGCTTTTAAAGACTTCTTCAATACTTTCTCTTATTTTTGCAAGAGAACTTTCATTGAATGATAACACAGGACGTATTTTCGTCTGGCCTTCAAGCTGTTGTGACAAGAACTTCAGGCACCTGGCAATTCCTTTCATTTTGTTCTCATCACTCTTGAATTTGTTATAAATCACCAAATCTTCAATGTCTTCGTTAGTGTCTTTCACCCATTCTTGGAATTTTAACCCGTTCTTGATTTTATCAAGTGCAGATAGCACCTCTTTCCTTGCTTTTTCAATGGAGACTGGCTCTGGAGGATCAGATGTGTCATATTTTGCCAATTTGAGGTTGTAATAAGTGAAATTGCGTTCGAGATTCTTGACTTGCTCTTCAAGTTGTTGGAGGAGCTTTTCTTTCTCCACTTTGAGTACGTTTCTCAAGTCGCTTTGTAATTTGTCGAAAAGGTAGTCGATATGACCCTTTTGTCCATTGAAATACTCTCGTAGTTGTTTCACTGCCTCTGTTTCCAAATCAAGAACTCCTTTGAGAGCTTTTGGCAGTTTCTTTTTGACGTTATTGACTAAGCTGGTGTATTCTGACTGTGCTTTGGCGCATCTTTCAACGTATTCCTCAACAGGAATTCTTGAAACTTCATTTTGTACATTGTAGCAGTCAGGACATAGAACATTTTTTGGATTCAGGTTGTTTGTCACAACGCTCTTAATCGGTTGAGCATGTTCAGGGCAGAGGACATCAAGGACGTTCTTAAGGGACTCCATTTACGGTTCCGTGGATATAATTGTTTGGAGGAACTTTTATTGAAAATATTTATAAATCAACTTGATTCTCATATGTTAAATACCTTTTCGATCAGAAATCCAATATTAATTAACCAATAGCATGAAAGCTCTGGATTCTTACCGATCTTTATTAATTTCAATTATTTTCCAGAAATTAACGTGCTTTTTTGTGATTCGCTAGCTCCCATGTTACTTCTTTCTCATTATCGAGGATAAAATTCAAATAAAAACGAATGTCGTACGTGGAACCTATGGTATGAATGAGAATTTTAGAGAAATTTTTCGGGAATTACCATTTACTAAGCTTTCCTTCGTCAATATCTCAAAGAATGTGGAACATTTTTAAAGCGTCATGTATTTAGCACACTTACCTGTGATTCTCATCAAATACAGCGACCTGATCTTTTGAGTAATTCTAATTCTGTGCAGGATACGATTTTCAAAAGACGATCAGAAAATTAAAGTTTCCATTTTAGTAATTCGAAGAAAAAATTGTGTAACTTTCATTTTCTCCAAAGCGTGTATCCTAGCCTCAAATTATCAAGAATGGTCATCGACGTCTCATGTTTGAGATAAAATTACTGAAAATCTGTGTTGACCTCTTCTTCTTGCCTTCAGCTTTTTCAAAAAGTTTCGAAATTTCGATAGATTGATTATAAACACTTCTCATCTGCTACATTCTACGGTAAAATCTGGTAATTCTCTTTCTCATTGGAATCCTCTTGATGAATCTCTCAGTTTAGTTTTGAAATGGTTTGCTAAAAAGGTGATTTTCCAATTCATCGCAGCTTTAATAAAATTTAAAATGCTTTGAATTTTCCTAAAAGTCACTTGCATTTTCAGGTTCAGGATCTTTCAAAAGAAAATGGTATATATCAGCCTACATACGAAATCAGGACCATTACGTTCGTATTTTTATTTCTATATATAAACTTTTTTTATAAATTCTTCCACGTTGGAGGAGCGACATTATCTTCTGGATTTATAATCGCAAATGCCTCTAGATAGTCCACAACGACCTCAGTTCGCTTTTTCTCACCTCCAGCAAAACTTTCAAGGATTTGAGCAGATTTATCTTTGTTTAGAAGAGGATGGTAGACTTTTCCAGGATCCATAGTAACCTTCAAACTCGCTGGACCATTATTCAAGAAAAACAAGTCCCCAAGTCCAAATTGCAGGCCTTTGTTCAGATCACTTGGACACCACATCGCAAACCCTGTTTTCTCAGGCTTGATTTTTAAGACTTGTTTCTCATCGAGATCGAAGAGAAAACTTTTTGAAGATTCTTTCCATGCGTCTAAGTATTGAGACTTAGGTTCTGATTTATTTTGAAGATAGCTGTTGTAATCATTGTAGTTGATATACTCTCTGTGATAAAACTTAGGGTTAGGCACCCTCTTCCAGGATTTATCGGTATATCCACCAATAATGCTATATGGAGTTCGGAAGAGAATTAAGGTCTTGGAAAATCTTCCTATAGCAGAAACCAAATCATAGAGCTGAGCTCCCTTTTTGCTCGTGTAGACGCGCTGGATAATATGGGCAGTTCCATCTTTGTCGATCAGATTTCTTATGAATTCAAAATCTTTTGGAGAGGAAACCAATTCACTCTCGAAGAAAAATGAGCTGATGCTCAATTCACGAATTGGGTTTTCAAATCCAACTGAGCTTTTGAAGACTTCTTCAATACTCTCTTTTATCTTTAAGAGAGAATCTTCATTAAATGATAACACAGGGCGGATTTTTGTCTGTGCTTGAATCTGCTGAGACAAGAACTTCAAGCATCTAGCAACTCCCTTCATCTTGTTCTCATCACTCTTGAATTTACTGTAAATCACCAAATCTTCAATGTCTTCGTTAGTATCTTTCACCCATTCTTGGAATTTTAACCCATTCTTTATTTTATCGAGTGTTTCTAACACCTCTTTCCTTGCTGCTTCAATGGAGACTGGCTCTGGAGGGTCAGATGTATCATATTTTGCCAATTTGAGATTGTAGTAAGTGAAATTGCGTTCAAGGGCCTTGACTTGCTCTTCGAGTTGCTTGATGAGCTTCTCCTTCTCCACTTTGAGTAAACCTCTCAAGTCGCTTTGTAATTTGTCAAAGAGGTAGTCGATGTGACCCTTTTGTCCTTCGAAATACTCTCGTAGTTGCTTCACTGCCTCTGCTTCTAACTCAGTGACTTCTTTGAGAGCTTTTGGTAGTTTCTTTTTGACGTTTGTGACGAGGTTGGTGTATTCGGATTGTGCTTGGGCACATCTCTCGATGTATGCTTCGACTGGGATTCTCGAGAATTCGTTTTGGTCGTTATAGCAGCTATAGCATAGGACATTTTTTGGGTTAAGGTTATTTGGAACAACGCTCTGAATCGGCTGTGCATGCTCAGAGCAGAAGATATCACGTACATTCAGTGCAGACTCCATTTCGAGCTAAATGTGATAGGTTTGAAGAGATTGTCTTTGATTTTTTTATATCAAGTTTAACCTGAGCTTTAAATACTGATTTTATCAGAATTGATTCATTAATTAACCAATAATTTAAAGGTTAACTTCATTATTCCTGTTTCACACTGTGCAGTAGGCAGGCACCACTCTCTTTCACCTTTGCGTTAGTAAATTCTTTAGCAATCGTCATCTTTCGCCGCCACTCACGACGAATTTTCACCAGACTTATGCTAGTCTGAGCTTAACTGTGAATTTAAGACGCCAGTTTCCAGATTATTATCACCTGTTGAGAGGGTTGTTCATTATTTTCATTAAATCCAGGTTAAATGTTTAAATTTTCTATCAGGTAGTTAAATGATCATTTGATTAGATGTAAGCTACTATTAATGTGCAATTTTATAACTCATATGCCAAAAACTCAAGGCTTTGAGCGATTACATCTTTTATTTTCATTTATTACCAAGCTAATTCTTTGCTCTCAATTCCAAGACTTCAGAGTACTTGTTCAAATACTGAGATCCCATCGTCATGCGAAGATACTCTCCTCGCAGATGAAGCTTCTGTTGGTCGTCATAATGCTTCGAAAACGCGTTTCCACTCACCCCTGAATCAATCGAATAGTAGGTTTCCATAGTTTCATCCATGCTCGCAACCAATCTATAATTCGCTGTTACTACAGCATCAAAATTCTGATCTTCAAGCTGATGGAGCGCGACATTCACAGTTCTCTTATTTCCGAATCCTGGATACGATCTATGGAACAAGAAACTTAGAGGAGTCGAGCTCATAGGCGCATGAGGGTAATCGATCCTATGCAACAATCCCCATTTCCATTGTGACTTATCTTCACCGAGCTTCTCTCTAATATAATCGGTGACCTCTTCGAAAGCCTTTACCAGCTGATAAATGCAAGCGGGTTTCGGGGTCTCCACTTCACCGCCTGGCTCCATGCAGTACTCAAGGTGAGAGTTCACTTCTGGGTCTCTATTCCAATTTCTAAAGTCCGCGAAATGACGTTGCTCCATATAATAGCCGTTAGTCAGGCCCAGTCGGTATTGGAGAGACATGTTGTATTGCTGGAATAGCTTCATGTAGTATCTATATTCCCAAACGCCGTAAATCAACGCTCCGACGCTGTCTCCATCCATGGAGCCGTCCCAACCTTTTGCCAATTCAATAGCTTCGCTGACCTTCGTTGCGTTGATTCCGCTGAACTTTCTCTTGTAATTGTCTGCGACTTTCAGCAATCCAGGGAACTCCTCGCGAGCGAAAAGATCAACGACGTCGAGCTGCCAGGCCTTCATGTCATCCAAAGTGATCTTTTGTTTAGCTTTGATCTTCTCCTCGATCAGTTCTTCGATTCTTTTAGCTCTGGCGGTAGAATAATGGCCTTGTGTGAGACCTAACTTCAGTGCTGAGCTCGCCATACGGTTATTCGCGGTGACGATATAGCCTTTTGGAGGGTCAATGAGGACCACAGTTTCATTATAACCGGTGATTCCAATCCATTCGTCATAGGAAGAGCTTCCGTTCTTGACAAAAGGATTGTTTTCCCAGTGGGCTCGCTTGATATATCTTCCCATAGCAACGTAGGCAATGTGATTATCACTTGTGGCTACGATTCCATTCATATTGATCTCCACCAATTTCATCGCGTGGATGACTGCTTGGAGGCTGTTAGCTTCAAATATAGCTTTCAGCCCAATGAAAGACGTGTCGTTCTTCATAAAGCCGGTCGAGGCATAAGCGTATGCTCTCTGTCTTTCGTTTCCAAAGCGAGGGAACTCGACGTCATTGAAGCCCCAATCTGGTAGAATTGGTCCATGGCGAGTGATTCTCACCAGGTACTCAACGTCTGGCTGGCCCTTGACTTTAATCGTCTCCTTGAGAATCTCCAACGGGTACCATTTGCCTTCATAAAGTGCCTTAGTACCGTCTTCGTTTAAAGTTTCTTCGAACAGGTCAGTCGTATCGCCAGCTAAGGTAGTTACACCCCAGGAAGCGTGTGGGTTCCTACCCAAAATAATGAAAGGAATTCCGGGCATTCCGACTCCTGAGACCCATCTCTCTCCGTTCTTCCCCAGAATACATTCCATATTGTACCAAATGGACGGCATTCCAGTACCCAAGTGCGGATCGTTAGCAAGATAAGGCTTGCCTGATTCCGTAAGATTGCCTGAGATGATCCAGTTGTTGCTTCCAAGGATTGAGGTTCCGAAAGGCAACATTGGGTCGACATGACGCTTGATAAGCGCATCGAGGTGGTCTCCCTTGCTCAAAAACTTGAAGAAGTCAGGCTCTTTTAAGAATTTTTTCTTCGTTTCAGCTTTCACCTTGGCATCGATCTTGGTGTTGTTGATTCTCTCTAAGAGCGTTTTGTCATAGAGGTTCAACAATTTTAGTTCATCATCCTTGATGACGAGGGTTTCGTCGTAGAGATTGGCCGTAGAGATCCAGTCTCGAGCTTTTTCGCGGCCCACGAACTCCGCCAAATAAGTTCTCTGTAATTGAGAGCCCCAGGCCATTCCCAGGCCAAAAGCGAGCAACTTCCATTGACTGAAGCTGTCTTCGACTGTCCAAGGCTCGAAATCGGATCCCGTGATCAGGAATTCGAACGGAAGGAACAGAAGACTCTTCACGTAGTCATTCACTCCATCAGCATAAGCTTGTGCTAATTCTCTGATTTCCGGAGGTAGCACGCTTGCGCTCTCGGTACCTCTACGATCTAATCCGACAGATCTCATGAATTTGTCCAACGTGAGGGCTCTTGGTCCTGCGATTTCAGAGATTTTTCCCTTAATCAACCTTCTCTTAACGGCCATGTTCCAAAGACGGTCCTGTGCGTGGACGTATCCAGAGCCGTAAAGGATTTCTTTTTCCGTGAGTCCTTTGATATGAGGAATGGAATAGTTGTCACGATAGATAGTGACATTTCCGATTCCTGGTCGATTATGATAGATCAGGCCATCAGTTTTTGGAGGGAAGAGGACTGCTAAACCGAGGAGCACGGAAGATATGAGTACAGGGATTACGATCCACGTACACAGTGTTTTGAGAAGTTTTGCCATGATTTCAGCTGAAGCGCTTGAAACGAAAATTCAAATTATTATATCTCTTGAGTATAATTTCAGCTATAAAGAAATTTGAATATCCAACACTCTCGATTTGAAATCTTGGTTTTCTAAAGACACATATTAATGTTGGATACAAATCGCGAGGCTCGATGGAGTATATACAACGAAATTAGTGGAAAGGAAGCTTTCTATGTTATCATAAGAAAAAAGAAGGATGCTAAAATCATGGAGTAATGATCTCCTTCTCTCCATAATATGCGAAGTCTGGGTCTAGAAGAGAGGAAAAGCTATGTTATGATGATCCAGGAAAGGGAATTAAGGAAAATCTTATATGAGTTGATGTCCTTTTAATAGAGGTTTGCTTAATACAAGCGCGCTATTTATAATAATTTTTTTTCAAAAAATAAGATTTCATCTCAATTGCAAGGACAGATTAGTTTATATTTTCGTGTAATTAGTTTTGGTGTTAGCGCAGACAGAAGGTGACCCATCTCTTCTGAACACTGATCGAAATCAGCATAAGAAACTATTACATTCAATTTGTTTGAGTATCCATAACTTAATTGGTAAAATGTAGGTTTTATATCAAATAATGGAATTATTGCTCTGTTTGTGTATTGTAAATGTATCCTTAGTTTTCTGAGTGCACGAATATTTTATCCCCTTGAGGATGACTCTTAGATAACCCAAAAAAAGTGCTGAATCAAGGATAGAGTTCGAGTCTCCTGATAATAGACACATAAACTTTTACTAGTCTATAAGATGAGCAAGATTGCCATCTTCAATTCTGATATTAGCGTTGAAAGTGTGTTAGCAATGCTGAATTTTGTATCAATAGATTGAAAGAACTGATTCTTCTCATTGGTTGATTGAAAGATTTAATATCATAAAAAAGTGATAGCTGAAAGAGTTTAGTCAAAGCATAATGAGAATGCCGTCTGGATTGCGATTGCCCGTTCGAAGAATTTCATATCAATGAAGCGAATGAAGCTTTGAGAAAACATTCAAACTAATCAGACTTTTAAAACTAATCCTTCCGTCACTAACGATTGAAAATCAAAATAAAAAACAATTATTAGTTCAAGTTTTTTCTAAAATTCAGTTGAGTTCTTATGAAATACCAATAATAATTCCCTTTTGAAATCCTTTTTGCCACTCAAGAAGGTAGTTTTGCTCTTCTCTTTGAGTTTTAAGGATTGCAATACCTGTCTGCTTCAACTTCACCATTACTCGATCTGAAGATCATTATAAAACCAAAAATACGGAACGCTTTCTGCAAAATTTTACCATTACTCTGAGATTTCACAGATTACAAAATAAAAAAGGCTCTCTTAGGAATTTTACCGAGATATTTTTACCAGTCTAAAAATCAATTATTATTTCTTACATATTAAACATATTTATTATGTTAATAATTTTTGCTTAAATTAACTGTCTTTGAAATTACAATCATTTACTACACTAACCTGAAAATACAACAGACAAGTATATCTATCTATGCAGTCAAGTGAAAAAATCATTACTTTAATATTAACACTTTCAGCAACTAAATTCACAAGCCAACATATCGTAACTCTTGGCAGGTTTACCATGAGTTGTCAAAATTGCCAAGTACTCGAACCTTCTAAGTAAAGTGTCACATCATTATGATTTAAGTCGAGGAGATGCTAACACTCAAGCTGTAAGCTACTAATATCAATCAGTTCTCACTTTTCGCATGCTAAGGAAATCATGATCAATTTATTCAATACCCTCTAGGTTTTCTTGGCACACCCTCATACGAAATGTTTGAAACATATTTTCGTTCTCAAGCAGCTTCAAACTAAGAAAATGTTATAGGATGATATAATGAGATGTATGGTAATTGAAAAACATTTAATCACAGGTCCTATATTGGACAGAAATTGTTAAAAGGATTGAAATGCAATTTTCCATATTTATCTAAACCCTAAAAACCCGGTTTATAAGAGGCTCTTGGGCCATGCTCATTGAACGCTTGCGATATTAATTTATTAATATTTCCTTGCAACCCTTCCTTCATTTTATCATATTCTTGTCTCGCTCGTCTCAACTCTTCTTCTGAAACAGCAAGCAAACGCTCAAGCTCTTTATTCCTTCCTTCGATCTCCCTCATATAATCTGCCATCCTTCTCTTCTCAGCATTATGCTCATGAGTGAGCCTATCCTGATTCTCTTTCAACGCATCTCTCATTCTCCCGAGCTCTCTTTTATAATTTTCAGAATCTCTTTCCATCGCTCTTATTGCATTATCTCTGTTCTGCACTTCCAGTCTCCACTGGTTCCTCTCTTCATCAAACAGCCCAACCGCCCTTTTAAGTCTCTCCAATTCCTCTCGTACTCTGCGATCTTCATTTTGCCAGGAGAGCCTCTCATCATTCACTTTCTTCTCAAATAGTTGCGTCTCTCTCATCAATTCCTCAAGCTTTCGAAGCGCTTCGTCTCTCTCACCTGTCACACGGTTAATCTCAACGTCAGCAGCATTGATCACCTGCTGAATCTTACTGCCCAAATTCTCTTGCGCTTGCGCCTCGAATCTTTTCATCTCGTCTTGATGCGCCAATTGCAGCTTTTGAACATAATCATTCATGTTTCTAATCTGATTTTCTTGTTCAAAAAGCGCCTTTTTTGCTTCTCTCAGCTGTTCATCTTCTCGCTGCAGCTTCGTTTCATAGTCTCTGGCAACATCCTGCAATTGCGCTGCGTGCGCTTGGGCCATTCTTTCGAACTCCCTTCTCATTCCCTCCAGCTGAGAGTTCAATTGCCCAACTTGGTTCATATGCTGTGCTTCCTGCTCGCGGATTCTCCTATTCGCTTGTTCTTCAGTCTCTCTTAACGCTTCTTGGTACTTCTGAACGTCTGAACGAAGGTGCTGAACCTCCTGGGCCAGCATTTCATAGCGAACTCCTAAATCTGAGCAGAGAATATCTTTCTGTCTGAGCTCCTCGCCCAGCTCAAGGGATTTTTCCTCTAGTTTTTTCCTCATAAGTCTTTCATTTTCAAGCTCTCTGCAAAGTGCATTATAATTCGCTTCTAATTCCGCTGCCCTTGCACGCTCTTCATTAAGCAATTGCTCGCAATCTTGAAGCGATTGTGTCAGCTTCAAATGCGTCTCGATATGAGTTTGATACTTCTGCTGGATCTCTTTCGCTTCTTGCTCGTAGATAGATTGAATCTTTTTTAAATCTGCTTCGGGCTGATATATGGACGCTCTTCCAAGCGGTGGTCGCAGTGCTGATAACCTTAGATCAGGAGAAACTCCTTTGCTTGAAAACCCAAAACCTGTAGTAGCAGGAGAAAAGCTTGGTTTCGTGTCAGTAAACGTCTTGAGCTCTGAAAATAGCTTCGTGTCTGTTCGAACGCCTTTCACTGGTGTCGGATGACTCGTTGTGGGAGCTTCATAATTACTCTTTACACTGCCTCGGTTCATGTAATCAATTGACTCTACTTGAGTGGGTCTTTGTCTAGCCGGACTCGGATTAACCACTACTTTTATATTGGAGTACCCAGAAGTATCTCTTGAAGCGCCACCGCTTCCTAGGAATTGGCTCAGGTACTTCGAGTGCTTCAATTCTGAGAAACTAACGCTCTTTGAAGGCGATTTTTTCTTTGGTGAAACGCTTTGATGTCTTCTGTTGTTACCTACCGGTGTTTCATTCAGATATGATTGTTTCAAGCTCGTTTGAAAGTCAAGAGATCTTCTCACCCCATCTGAAGGATGCTCCATTGAGGTAAAGACTTCTTCGCTAACTCTATTTCCACAAAGATCAACTCGCAGCTTTCTGCTCTGCGCTTGCACAGCAGCGAGGATTTGCTTTGCTCCTTCATTGCCTAGGTCGTTCCAGCGTAAATCTATAAACTCCAAAGCAGGTGAATCTCTGATAATCTTAGCCAGGACAGGTCCTGCGCTCGGGCTGATGCGGTTGTTACGGAAATCTAATGTTGTGAGCGATCGCGATACCTTGGCGAGTTCATAAAGCGCTTCGAATCCTACGTTGGTGTTGCTGGTTCCAATCATATTCCATTCCGCGAGAATTGTGGTTAAGGTCGTTGAGCCTTTGAGGGCCTGGCAGATGACCGCTAATCCTTCAGAGGATAGGTTGTTGCCTCTAAGTTCGACGGTTGTGAAATGAGAGTATCGTTTGAGGAAATCCGCAACGAGTTTGGCTCCTTCGTCGCCGATGAACTGGTCGGCCAGATTGAGTGTCTGTGATGTCCGCTGAGATTCGAGATGGAGGGTAAGTTTGCTGAGATCTTGGGTTTTTTCGGAGGTAGGCTGAGTATCTTGTTGATCATATCGACTATCTTCGGATTCGTCGAGGATCGGTGTGATCTCTTTGGTGAAACTCATGCTTAGCTTTTGAAGGCGGGAGAACTATAACTATGGAGTATCAGTTGAAAATTTATTTAAAAAATAAAATTAAGGCGTACTCATTTGTATCGTTGGAAATAAAGGCGAAATTTGGTACTATCAAAGAAACTGAAAAAACAAACATAAATAATACCAGCTAATCTTGTGTATGAATATATTTTGGGGCTTGCCACCGTTCAAGCTATTCTTTTACGAGAAGATGTAAATTAGAAATTCTAATATAGTTTCAAAATAAAAAAGTAATTGAGCTGTTACGAAAAGAAATCAGCTGATTTGGTCATTGATTGCTGAAGTATTAAAGAGCATATGCACTCAAATGGGTTAACCTTTCAGGTTTTATGCAGCCTAGCATCCCCTAAGAGTTTAATATGTCATTTATTATTGAATAATTAGGATTAGATAAATAGATAACAATATGAGAGATTAAATGATGAGAAAGACCTTACTCAGAGATTAAATATGAATATAATTGAGCATAACTGCTACGAGAAGGAAAAAAGCTCCCCAATTAAAACAGTAATGCAATTCTTTAATGATAATTATTATTTAGCTTAACTGTCTTCTGAACCTGAGAGCTTCTATCGATCTTTTCCTTCCTCTTTGGTTTTGGTCGATCCTTGGAGAACGTGTTGAAGAATCATTTGGCAGTTGTACCCCTGGGGATCTCGACCTCGATCTGGGACTGAGCGTTATAGGATTATTCCCTGTACTCCGTGGGGAGAGATCGCTCGAGTGGTTTAGTTGCGCCACGGGGGATCTTGACCCCGAGTGTATCATTCCAATTGATGGCCTTCTTCCTCTAGCAACGAGATTATTTCCTGGAAACCGTGGCGAAATAGGAGACCCCGACCGTGGAGAGAGACTTCCCGAGACGGAGCTAGAATAGGAGCGTATCGATTTTTTGCTTTTTCTCCGCGGAAGCTTTATGCCGTGACTTTGCTTTTTAGCTTCTTCATCACTGTCATCGCTGCCGCCAATGACAAATTTTTTGCCTTGAGACTTTTTTCGCTGAACATTGGAAGGTCTATACGAGTTAGATAAAGCTCTCTTGAAATGAAGCACATGCCCATCATCTGAGTCAGCGCTCGCGTCTCGAGACAAGTCTTTGGCATCGTTATCAAAATTAGCTTCTTCCTCCGAATCAGAGAAGACGATTGAGCCCTTTTTCCTTCCTCTTATTATCTTCCTCTTCAATACCTCACCAAGTCCCTTGTTTTTGTCTCCAATAATAGAGATTTCCTTTTGAATCTCTTCATTCTCAAGGTTCGCCTCCTTCGCGTTATAGTTAATCAGCTGATTCCAAGCGTCTCCATATCTTCTCGCTTGTTTCAAGTTCTTCGCATCGGCTTCTCTCGCTACGATTTGAGCGCTTCTCGCAGCAAGGAGTCTCACGTTCGCTCCCTTCAGCGCTTGGTCGATTTTTGACGTAGAGGTCAATCTGATTGTGTTCACTCTCAACATCTTGGCTCCCTGAAGAGTCGTAAACACGACTTGACTCTGCATAAGGAACGTGTTTCCATCAATCGCTGCAGAAGGATTTGCAGCTTTGAACTCAAAGGTGAGCTGCTTGTCTTTGTTAACATTACCAATGTTATTCTTCCAACAATTTTGGCTCTGGTTAAGTAGCTCCTTGTCCTCATGCCGAAAGATAAGTCCTCGAGCCAAATGGACGCTAACCCCAACATCTGTAGCGATCGCTTCGTCCTTGAAGATATCAGCCATATTGTCAGCAATATCAGCAGCTTCGAGTCTCAGGATTTGACCGTTAGTCTTATCCGTGAGTCTTCCTAGGAATTCGACTCGGCAGTCGGATCCTTTAATGGTGATGACATTGATAGTGACTCCTAGCTTTGTAGCGAGGTCAGCAGCCTGATGATAGAATTCAGGGCAAGTAGTATCTGCCATCTCAAATTTTCCAACCCCGATGTTGGCAAGACCATCTGTGCAGATCACTATAGTCGAGCCGGGGTTGAACCGGCTGACTAATCCCAATGACGCGACGACTCCAGGTCCTAAAGCAGTCATTCCAGCTAAGTTTCTTTGTCTCATGATAGAGGATATCATTTTTTCGCTTTTTTCGATACTATTCACCATGGTTTGATCATAGGCAGAAGCACCAACCTTGAGAAGAGCATCGAAATTTTCCAATGTTACTTTATCTCGAACCGTCACCGGTGTGCCCATTCCGTCACCGTAGATCTCTACTGCTGATTCGAAAATCACTAAACCGACTTTCCTGTTTGGATTTTTCGCTTTCTCAGCAGCCATTTGAACTTTAATGGCTTCAACCATGCAATCTTTACGAGAGTATTTTCCACACTTTGTACCCATGCTTCCACTGTAATCGACACAGAAGACTAAGCCGGCTTCTGATGATCCTGAGGTTAAATCAACCGTTTTCTTCTCTTCGCCTTCTTTTTCTGTGACTTGAGGGTTATTCAAGAGATAGAAAGCTTCTTCCTTATCGGTTAGTTGAGAAGGAAGAGGCTGCACCTCTTGGTGAGTGCCGCAGAACTCGCAGATCCAGATATGACCGTCTTTACTGAGGTTTTCAATTGATAGAGGCTTCAATTCATCGTTAGACTCCTCGGAAACTTTGGCTTGGAGTTTAATCTTTTGCTCACTCTCTAGTTTTTGTGGGTATCCAGCAACTGGAAAGAGATTTGAGCCGTTGCTCGACAGTGTAAGGACGCTGCTACAGGATTTACAGTGGATTGGTGGGAATGGCTGTGAGTCAGAGACTTTAAAGTCTGCAAGAGAGAAAAATTTTAAAGAAATGACGTTTGAGTCGACTTCGATTTTCTTTTTGGCTAAGCTTAGGTCGCTTTTTTCCTCGGTGGGAGTGGGAACATAAATGAATGGAGAAGCTGTTCTCATTGCTGAGATTTAATGAGTCTTTTTTTTATTTATGTTAACAGTGGGAATACGGTATAATTTAAAGTGAAGTTTATTGTGAATTGATGACGCAAATATCCAACAAAAATTGATTTTCTGTTGTGCTGTGTTAAATAAAGATTCTGAACAGAATCTCATTTCTGAGTTGAGAAATGCGCTAATTGGGAAAAGAAAGAATTGAGTGACTTTGGCAGTATAGCCCTATACTACATCTGAAGAAGTAGCCGGAAGACTATTAGATACGGTCGTGTCCTGGAAAATGAATAAAACATGAATTGTGTACATTATTATACAAATGGTTGTTGTCTAATTTTTTGGTATGCTTGTCAGAAAAGACAGAGTCGGAGTCATTACCTTCCTGTGCTGCATGTACCATAGAGGAAAGATATACAACAACAACCAATATATGAATAATTAGAAGAAAATGTTTAATGCTATATCATTGATCAGCGAGATGAACAGTTTTTTTTTTTTATCTTTACATCTAAATGCTTGCCATGATTATATGAAATCCTCAGTGAGATGTTACTTTGGAGAGAGTTGAGAAGAGGAGTTAATAGAGATTGACAAGATACAAAGAGAAGTCTGTCTTGAAAATTTTACTTTCTCCTCCTCTTCTCCTTTTCTTGTCCAACCAAAATATATTCCCTCTTTTTTTCTCTGATATCAAGCTCAAGGAGAGCTATATGGTTGAGAAGCGGGTTACGAAGATTTCAACACCGGGTTTTCCTTCTAATAAGTCAAAAAAAATTAAAATAAAAATAGACATTGAGATTGAAAACATTTTCGAGGCAAATTATTAATTCAGTTAGAGGTAAAATCTCCCACAACAAACATCAGAGACAAGGATTTTTCGGAGATGGAAACGTACCCTCATTTCAGAAAAAGTTTTGCAGTTGAAATTATTTAGTAAAAGTCGGATTTCACTTGCCATTCATCGAGAGAAGCTACAACAAATCCGTCTAAAGGTATGCAAAATTCAAAATGGTGTCGCTCTCTCATGTGTAACTGTTGAGGAAAAATGGATGTAGGAGCTATTGATTTTAATAAAATTTTTTTTTTCGTTGCATTCAATTTTACAGAAGTACATTGATTATAGAGGATTCGCTCCATTTCGATAAGAAATTGGGTTAAAATTTTCAGTAAAAGAAAAAGAGCTTCCTCTCAGGTGCTGTCTGTTCTTGCTTAAAAAAATCATTGAATACTCTTGTATCAAGAGAATCTTCTTCAATAAAATGTATATAAGCCTTCATTTTCGCTGATTACGTCTTGCCTTAGAAAAGTTCTCTTTTTGAGTCCTGCCATCTCTGGTGGAGAACCCCAATAATAGTTTTGTCTCAAATTCATTGTCTGCTTAATGGTAAAATGAGTCTGACCTTTTCCCGGTATCTTGGACAGATCCGCGCATTCTTATAATCCATTTCTCAAGAAATTCAGGTTTTGAAGTGCGTTTTCGGGCTATTTCACTGGTTCTAATAGAGCGATGATATGATGGCTCAGCTACATTCAACAGCAGCAGCATTTCAGGAGTGTGAGCCTTCATTGACGATTGAAAATTCAGGAAATTACTTCTTTTTGAATTTGTTGCTCCAACCGATTTGCTATTGTCACCGAATCGAACAAAGCTCATCTTTCGAAAAAGAGAACAAACTTCGATTAATTTCGAAAAGGAAGAGACTTAGCAATCTTAATTGCACTAACCT
>ENA-UOTX01001065-UOTX01001065.1-compost-metagenome-genome-assembly--contig:-NODE-1065-length-23209-cov-8.723284_pt1 | contig 23209 bp, 7 predicted proteins | sample MGYA00238143_ERZ746982 | MGnify/ENA primary metagenome ERZ746982 (study PRJEB28758, sample SAMN06268862) | compost metagenome | isolation source: single cell | place: USA: California, Emeryville, Joint... | reverse complement strand
TCCAGATCGATACTTATCCCTCAAAGATGACTTCTCCCGCAAAGCTTTGTCGAAAATCAAAGTGGAATTCTGTTAAGGATCTCCAAGGTATTGAAGTAATTTCATGTGATTTTTTCGTTTCGTTTTTCTTGCTGATAAAAAATTAATCTCGTTCTATATTCTATAAATGGCTAGAAAGTCGAGCTATTGGGGGTCTTGACTTACATCCAGATGGAGAAGTAATAGCTGCAATCGCTCGAGACGGTGAGTTCTTCATAGTAGACGTCAATACCAGCAAGTATAATGCTTGGATTAAAACCAACACTACCCCAAGTCATAGTAACTACACTCCTCAGCTAAGTGCATACTTCCTTTGTTTTCTAAATATTTAGATCCCTTTAATTGTTGCCGCTGGAGCACGGAGAGTAGTGACTCTTTCATATGCGTCAAATATGATTAACGGCAATGGATGTCTTTGATATTGTCAAGAAATCTTTCACCATGAAGGAACCTTTAAAATTGAACCCAAGTAAATAATGATAATAAATATTAACAAAAACAAACAGTTTGAATTGCTTCGATTTGTTGTCTGCTTTATGAAAGAAAAATGAAAAATTTGATATCTTCAGATCTTAACTCAATTTTATAAGCTTCTCAGTGGGTGACCTATATTGATGTTTGTCTAAGTGACGGAAATTTGCTCACATTAGCGTGCTCTTAGAATAAAATTCTCATTTTTGATCGCCGCGTAACAACAATTGTTAAAACTGATGAAAAACTCCATAACAATAAGAATGCTCCAATATATTTTAGCTAATAGCTTTGTGAAACCCATCTAGGTATCCACTGCGTGCGATGGAGTCCAAATGGAGAAAAGCTTGCGAGTGTTTCATTCGACGGAACCCTACAATTGGTTGACTGTACTAGTGGAAAAGTGGTACATTGCGAAGACTTTCCCGAAAAAAGTAAAAGCTGACTCAATTTGTTCTCTCCTCATTTCATTGGGTTATGTTAGAAACTCTAGGTTCTGTCTGTTTCCTCTAAGCCATCAACTGAGACAAACGCCAAAGATTAAGAAGTCGTATTTCACTTAAAGAATTTATATCTAACTTGTTTCTCATTTTCATACAACAAAGCTCCAAATTTTATAAAGGATTAAGAGATACTGCTTATTAAAGCTGAAAAATGGTGAAAGTGGAGGAAGAGAACTGATATTTTAACAAGGAACCAACAACCCAATATTTTAATTATATTTTAATGAAAAAGAAATTTTTCATTTTACGGACTATAAGCTTCAGCAAAATGACATTAAGCGTAATAACTAACGCCTGGTTTAAGACTATTGCTTTTCTCTTTTCTTCTCTTGAAGCTAGCTGCAAAGTCTCATTACAAGCTGTCTATAAGTTTGCTGATTTTCCCGAATTTGCTCTTTCTAGGTAATTTAAAGAAATATATGCATAAACTAGCAGGGTTTTTTAGAGGCCAACTCACCATAACGTTCTTGGCACTGCGATTTTTATATTTCTCTTCACACCAAATTGGTACTGCAAGAAACACACAGGTTTGGCAGGCTCTAATATTTACATTTAGATAATAAATAAATTAAAAATGTAATATTTCCTTCGATATTCAGAGTCTTTTCCAGCAAACAAGATCTTTCCAGAGCCGAAATCTACCACGTATACTACACAATGATTTGAGTCTCTCCACTAGGATTCCAACGCATACATTTTCTCGATCTACGGATAACAGAAATTATCTGTTAACAACAGTTAAGGCTAATTAGATGAGGGAACAAATATATAAAATTAACTTAAGTCATAATTACTTTCATGATATCCAAATGCTCTTATAATTGTTGCCTCACGTCTATCAAAGACCTTGACCTCTTTGTCATCGCCTTTCTTTCTTCAAAACAAATTTCCAAAAGAGTTGCTTCTCACTTATTTCATTTAGTTTAACTTCGAGATTTGTACAGATACTTAATATAGATAAAGATCCTAGATCTATAATGAATGAAACTTGAGTCTTCTTACTCTTGAAAATATTTCAAAAATTTTCAGCACTGCTATTTTTTTCCAATGGTCTTTCTGGGTGGTCGTCACTTCAGTATTGTGGCTTATTATTACACTCATAATAGTGAAGACCCGTAATAAAGAATATTGTTTGGCAAAAAATGTGAGAAGGAGTAGACATAAAAATGCATCACGTCGTTGGTTTGACAAATTTTTGATGTACTTCGCAGTCGTTCATCCTCTGCTGGGTATTTATTTTTACAAAGGCACCCATGCTACAAGCAAAGCCTTCCGAGCATTAATTTACTTTGTTCGAGTGATGAGTTTACTTGGAACATCAGCAATATTCATAAAAAACCCTGAAACTCCTTCGGTAATATTTTCAATAATTCATTTCTCAAAATTGTAACGTAACTTAATATTCCATATTATGGACTGCAATAACGTTTGGTGGAGAAATCTTATCAATAGACATCTATCTAGTCCTTGCGCCATTGGTCATGGTGACACCAATCACCTTTATCATAAACAAAACTTTGGCGAAACCAAAACCAAAAAAAGCAAGGCCGGCTGTTGCTTCTATTCAAACAAACGGGAAGGACACACTCCCTCAGCCAAAGTAATTCATTCGAATCATGTAATATTTACCGTAACACTATGTTGTAGTCAAAAGACACCTGCATTCAGCAGCATTCCGCAGCAGCAGACGACGAGCAAGTGCACAAGAATAGCCAATATTATCGGGGTTTTCTTGGCGATATCTTTGTCAATCGGTGGGGTTGTTGCTGCTATCACAATCTCTCTTCAAATAAACTCGAGCCATTAAAATTGCTTAATGGATATCTTAACTCGTATTCAGTCCTTGATTTGAGAGTCCAAAAATATCGATATTTTCCGCAACTATTCGAATCCATTTTCATATTATTATGTCAAGGATATTTATAAAATAACTTAAAAATTGACTTTTAATTAATAACGATAATAACATTTTCTCAACTAAAAAATATGTTTTTTGCCTTCATAAATATTGTTAATTCAGAGAAGATGTGTCGTCACAATCATGAAAAAGAACAAATCATTAGATAGCACATACTGAAGAAGCTGAGTCTAATCATTTTTTAAGAAATATTGAATGTGTATGTATGAATAACTCAGAAGGCTTTTTAGAGTGTATTAATAAATAAAGTTGAAAGTAAGTGAAGAATGACACCTTCTCTCAACATACAATGAAGCTTTAGTTAATCATACCCGCGACACGCAATTCTCAATTCAATAATTTTCTATTTACACTTAAGTCGTCCAAGTAACTAAATACATTTGTTACAGTGCTAAGCTCCAAAAATATTTGTAAATTCTGGCGCCATATCTCAATACCTAAGTGTGGCTGAATTTTATTCACCTGGACTAGGCTTTCATCGCATAACTTTCGTTCTAAATTCCTATCTCTCGAGATAAATGAGCTTTTGCAACGTTTGTAAACTTTAAACGATAGAAATACACCGAAAATATCTTTGATTCCAGATGTCAATCAAATTAATTCAAAAAACACTAATCACAGCTCAAGTCCTGCAAAAAAGCAACCAAACCTACGTTTGATAGCAGCGCAATAGAGCGAAACAAGACGAAAACTTCAAAAATAAGGATAATAATTAGCATTTATAAAAGTAAACAACTCAAAAATACAAGTATTTTACTAGAATTCTGGTTTTTATAATTATTCACAGTCCATTATTTACTATAAATTTTCGAGCATAAATAAATCTTTAGGAATCTCAAGGGTTTTTTATGAGAAAACGTTATTATCAGCACGCCTGGCAAACTCAGGCGTTGCTCAAAGATGAATATGATTAGAGAGGATTAAATATGAAAAAAAAAAAACTTTTTTTCGTGGGTTTATTTTTGACCCTCATATCAATTCATTTCATTTGTTTCTTGAACACGACATCTTGAGTAATTCCTTAGAGGAAACAGGCGGACAAGATCGGGCCTAACAATTCAAGAACCAAGATGAAAATCTAACGCGAAAATTATTTACTGCTATCTGGATTGGTTCCAGTGTAAATCACCTTTCCAGTCTTTGCATCCAAAAATACTGCAGAGTTGTCACCGGCTGTACTGACAAGCATCTCGCCGCTCAAATTCCATCTCACATGGCCTAAAATAACACCAAGAATGAATGAAATCACTAACAATTGTGGGTATTTACTTGAATATTCTACTGAGAAGGTCTTTACAACCTTAGCTGCCCGATTATCATAAATTTTGATTCTATCCTCGCAAGAAAATGCAAGCAGATTCCCATCTCTTTGAGAGACGTCAATCCAATTCGTTCGGCCTAGCAAGAAGAAATATCAGACGGAAGTCTTTGCAAGAGCAAGTATTTACGTTTAAAATCAAGTTCGAAAAAGCCTTTTAAAGTAAACTGTTTCTTCTCAGCGTCAAGAATATTAAGTGCTTTCCTCTCGCATTTCACGTACAATAAATTGTCTCCAATATTCGAGCTCCATCGACAGCGGCTCTGCCAATCTTTTCATGAAATACGTACCGATAAGGCTTTTAATATGGAAAAACTATTTACCGAATACTGTGTCCCTTCGTATTTTCTGATGAAACTTACATTCGCTAGTATCAACATCAGAAATTCCACATACTCCGTTGTTATCGATTGTCGCTATAACTTCTCCAGAGGGATCCATATCAATCCCGGAAACATAATTCGCATATGAGAGGCTAAGAATAGAGGTTGCTAATTAAAAAAAATTGGTGGGAGGAACTCAAAACTCCAATTTACCTGTCGAAGAGCCATATTGAGGATACCACTTAGCCTTTCGATAAAGCTTCGCAACGGGATATCCGATCTTCGAGGGATGAGCATCGATCTGGAATAAGTGATATGTTATTTTTCCTGTCACGCCTATCGCGCTCAGTAGACCTCTTCGTAGATTATAGCTGAGATCTCCATAACCCGTTGCTAATCAAGCCAAATTATCTTTTTAAAAATCAAATAAAGTAAATAATTTATACTTCCTTGGACTTCTTCAAAGGAGTAAACTTTTCTCGCCCTTCCTTGGTGGGATATGTCAAAAATCTCAAGATTAGCTGATTGCCAGACAGCATGCTTAAGGCAAATCAAAAGGTTTGTGTTCGGAATTCCCTTCAAATGCATTGCAGTGTCTCCGTGAAAACCTAAATAATAGTTACTTAAGTTCTTAATGAATTAAATTTTAAATACTGGGTATATTCTTGAGCTTCACTCCTTCAAAGTTTGCGTAAACTTCTTTCGTAGTGGCATCAGTGACGATAATTCTGTCTTTTGAGCACCATGCAAAGTAGCGCGAAGACCAATCTTTCAAAATCACATGATTAAGACATAGAAATTGGCAAATAGTCATATGATTGTTTAAGAGAGAGAGAATGGCCTCAGAATATCAGAAAACGATAGAATTACTCATCGGTATTGAGGCGCTTGTTGATGAAGAACCGAGTTTTGATTGAGTCCCTCCCATTAATCGTGTTTTGAGTAGATCGGGTTGCTTGCTGGAATTTGAATTTGAGATTTGGAACGAAATAAATTTTATAGAGTTAGTAGCTTTCGAAATTCTTCCGCTACCTTCTGAACTAATTCTCTCAGATTTTACAGATTAAAATCATTAAATACCTCTTAGAACGAAATTTTTTATTCTTCATTCAAAATTAGAATCTGTTTTTTCATTTTATTGTTTTTTTTTTTTGCAATCCACTTTTGGGTAGGCGTTGTCCTTTTCGAAGGAATTCAGCGTAGTAGAATTGGAGGCTATCTCGATAATTAGAAGTCTAAAAACGCTGGAATACGCTTTTGGAATTATTTTTTTTTTCAAGAAGGATAGCTTCAGAAGAAAATAATTAATTTATTGGAGGAATCGAAACAAATTATGTTCAAACCGCCGCAAGAATAATACACCAAACACCCATGTTGCTACCATGCCAAATGAAATACACAAAACGCAGATATGATTGCCCTTGCATGAAGGAGAAGGAAGAAGTGGAGGATGAAGCTGATTATTAAGTTATAACTTCAAAAAGTGAAGATCCTACTGCCTATCTTTTCGACTCAGAACGACCGCCTCGAAGGATAACTTTGAAAAGTCAAGTCTGTATCTTGAAATGTAAGTGATATGAAAACCTCATGATTGAAAAAGAGTAAATGCGCATTATTATAAATTTTCATTTATTGCTTGAAATTGGTGTTGCTGAAGGATTTTCATGAGAATCTGTTTGCTATTTTCATATTTATGGCGTATGCACAAGCAAGCCGTTCATTTAACAACAGCTTCACTATTCAAACAGGTAACAAGAATTTTGCTTTGTAGTTAAATATGAGTTTCACAAACAAAAATTTGAAAATGTGGTATGACCTATCAACAAATTTTCACTTAAGTTTGTATATTTAAAATTTGCTTTCCATCACTAAACCTGCGTTCTTATTTAGATTTTAAAAAGTCAATGCGCCTAATGCGTCTCCGATATAAAGATGCCAATTATATTAATTCAACAAAAAACCAATCGCAGAAATCAAATTCCTCAGAACCTACAAGAAAGCGACCAAATTTATACTTAGAGGTAGTGCAAATGGCAACAAGAGCTGAAATTTCCAAGAACAGGTCTCATTAGTAAAGTCCAAAGTAAATAATCCCACAAATTCAAGTATTTTACAAGAATCCTGATATTTGTTTCGCAGAAGACGCTGGCTGGAAAGATTCCCTCCAATACATGAGAAGAACGTTTTCGAGATCCAAAATTACTTCAAATTTTGGATTTTCAATCAACTTTAGGATTTTCAAGTGTACTATAAAAGATAGAAACATTAACATTAATATTAGCTTTACTTACAAACTCAGTGTTCATACATGAATATAATTAGAGGAAATATTCATTATTATTCTTAATATAATAGTATAGTTAAATTATTTTGTCGGCTTTAAGTCGATTAAATGATCCGCAATAATCAATTCACTCCATTTAGCTCTCCCTCTATCACCATATCTCGCGTAATTTCCTAAAGGAAGCAGGCGGACAAAACCGGGCCTAAAGATTCAAGAACTAAGATGAGAATCTAAAGTGAAAATTATTTGCTTTTATCTGGAAAGGTTCCAGTATAAATCACCTTTCCAGTCTTTGCATCCAAAAATTGTGCTGTAGTATCATAGGAGGTACTGACGAGCATTTCTCCTGTCAAGTCCCATCTCACTTTGCCTAGAATAACATCAAGAATGAATGACTAACAAATATGGTGTTTTACTTGAATATGTGACAGAGAAGGTGTTTGCAACCTTAGCTGCCCGATTATCATAAATTTTGATTCTATCCTCGCAACAAAACGCAAGCAGATTCCCATCTCTTTGAGAGACGTCAATCCAATTCGTTCGGCCTAGCAAGGAGAAATATCAGACGGAAGTCCTTCTAAGAACAAGTATTTACGTTTAATATCGAGCTCGAGAAGGTCTTTTAAAGTGAACTTTTTCTTCTCAGCGTCAAGAATATTAAGCGTCTTCCCCTCACATTTTACGTACAATATATTGTCTCCAATATTCGTGCTCCAACGACAGCGGCTCTCCCAATCTTTTCATCAAAGACGTATCAATATGGAAAATCACATAAGAAAATTTACCAAAGACTTTGGGCCTTCTCAAGTTCTGATGAGACTTACATTCGCCAGTCTCTACATCTGAAATTACACACACTCCGTTATTATCGATTGTCGCCATAATTTCTCCATTGGGATCCATATCAATCCCGGAAACATAATTCGCATATGAGAGGCTAGGAATAGAGGTTGCTAATTGAAAAATTTAGTGAGAGGAGCATGAAATCTATTTCACCTGTGCAAGGGACATACTGAGGATACCACTTAGCCTTTCGATAAAGCTTCGCAACGGGATATCCAACCTTCGAGGGATGATCATCAAGCTGGAATAAGTGATATGTGATTTTCCCTGTCACTCCTATCGCACTCAAAAGCCTTCTTCTTGGATTATAGCTGATATCTCCATATCCCGTTGCTAACAAGGTCAAATGGCCTCTTGAAAATCACATAAAAAATTAATTTTACTCCCTTGGACTTCTTCAAAGGAGTAAACTTTTCTCGCCTTTCCCTTTTGTGAGAAGTCAAAAATCTCAAGATTTGCAGATTTCCAGAAAGAATGCTGAAGGGAAATCAGAAGATTTGTGTTCGGAATTCCCTTCAAGTGCATCGTGACGTCTCCGTGATATCCTATATGAGAATTACTTAAGTTCCAATTGAATTAAATTCTTAAATACTGGATGTGTTTTTGAGCTTCACTCCTTCAAAGTTTGCGTAAACTTCTTTCGTAGTGGCGTCGATGATGTTAATTCTGTCTTTTGAGCACCATGCAAAGAAGCGAGAAGGCCAATCTTTCAAAATCATATGATTAAAGCATAAAAAATTGACAAATAGTCATATAATTGTTGAGGAATGAGAGAATGGCCTCAGAATATAAGAAGACAAGTTGAATTACTCGTCGTTGCTGAGGCGCTTGTTGATGAAGAATCGATTTTTGATTGAGTCTCTCCCATCAATAGTGTTTTGAGTAGATCGGATTGCTTGCTGGATTTTGGATTTGAGTTTTGGAACAGAATAAATTTTATTCTAGTTCAAAAGCTGTCGGAATTATAGAACCAACCCAGGAACTAGTTCACTCATATCTTATTAATGAAACTTATTAGCATAGCTTTGAAGTATAAGCCTCTTGTATCTTCCCTCAAAGATGCTATTAGTCCATTTTTTTTTACTTTTGCAAAATATTTGGGATAAGGGTTGCTCTTTGCCAAGAGTATCAAAGTATCAGATTTTCTTTCTTTCTCAATTATAGGAGCCTTAATATTGTTGAACTGTAATAAAATCCCTCAATGAGGAGCAATTTCGATAATTAGAAGCTCTAAATCCTGAAATACTCTTGTGGAATTTTCTTTATTCATGGAAGGACAACTTCAGAAGAAAAGAATTAATTTACTGGAGAAATCAAAACTCATCATACTCAAGCCATCATCAGAAAATCCATCAAACACCTTCTGGTTGCTGCCAACCCAGATGAAATAGCTACAACTCGAGCTATGTCTGCGTTGTATGAACAAAGAGAAGAAGCTGATGACTGAATAATATGAAGATATATTATATTGCAGCCTCGTTGCAAATCTTAAAACTTTATGGAAAATGAGTTGTTTGCAGCAATTGCTCAAGATATAGAGATATAATCACGTTCTTTTGAGGATTTATTTTTCTTTTTCAGTTGAATGTTATCAATAAAAATTACCTTTCAAGAGAATTCGAATCTCACTTTCATAATTATAGGATTTTATGGTCATTTAGTAGACATTTATTCGCGAATGCATTCAATATACAAAAAAGAATGTATCTAAAATTTTGGCTTTGTATTTCAATATTTACTCCAAGTAAACTTGTTTGAACCGCGATCAACTATGGTAAGGTGTTAAGAAGCAAATTTATGTTCTCTTCGCTGCAATCCATTCAGTAAGAATAAATCAGAGCCCCTCACGGTCCATAGCAGTCATTCTGGTACCGGAAGGAATTTTCAAGCATCAGAGGGAGGGATCTTTAAAATTCTCAGAATAAAAATACTTGAGTCTCTGATTAAATTTGAGTTAGTATGAATTGGAACTCGGGATTTATTTCCATAAAGCATAGGAATGTATGGCTACTTGATCAAGGACAGGTCAGTATATTGGCTTGAGAAACATTATTTCAGTCCGCACTCCAAAACATTATACTGGACGATTTGAACCAGTAGGAATTACTGTTCGCCTGTTTTCGCCGTGGCTTCTTGATCTCATTTCGAGCTTTTATCTCGATCAGAGTTGGAAGATCGCAATCCTTCTTTCGAATTCAGTCAAGTATTCTCAGGATTTCTTTCGATTACATTTTTCAGTAAAGATAATATCAGATCGGTTCTACTAGTTTCTTATTCTTCAAAACACACATTTACGCCTTTTCAATTTTCCTCTCAACCAAAAGTAACAATAGAAACAGCAGCTATAAAGCTTCATTAATTTGGAGCATTTTCATTTGGCTTAGTGAAGATTTTTTTAGAAAACAAGCTCTATGCAAATTTAAAAGGATATATAGTATCAAAGTGACTGCCTAATATAACGAGCTAAGCCGAATTTAGCCAACTAATGTGCATTTGGATGTAAAATGAGCCCTGCCTCCTGAAATTAACAGAATTGAGCACACGAAACTAAACTCAAGATTTTGAATGATTTTGAAACTTCTTGAACTTTATTAATCACTGATAGTTTCGTTCTTAATCAATAACTTTACTACCCTTCTTTTGAGGCTGTCCAGGAAATTGTCCTAAAGATCGTTTCCAAACAGGTCTCAATATGCTTGAGAGCAGGTGTTTTATCATTCTCTAAACCAGGAAAAGCAAAATAGCGTTTTTTTCTTCGTGATTAATACTATGCTCAATCTAATCATTGTTTTTTTTCCCCTCTCTACCACTAAAAGTCAAAAACATCATTTAAGGTGCCCTCAAAGCAGAAAAACTAATACATCTTTGAGAGCTTGGCATACCTTATTGTTGTTTCGAGTTTCATACTATCTTATTTCCTATTGGTTGCACCACTAAAGTTGACCTCGAATTTATCAGAAATCGAAAAACCAAAAAGAAGTTAACAATTGCATATAATAATTAATAAACCAAAACTCCGGAAGAAACTTCATTGAAAATTGTTCAATCATGGAAATCTCAGATAAGCACAAGCTAATCGAAGAAGCCATTCAAGAAGAATTGATTGGGCTGATGATTGCAAAGAAAGATCCGAAAGAAATAAAAACTATCGGTTTCAAGCCTCTTGAATCAATCAACACTCCAAAAAAATCAACTCTTCTCTCACAAGAGAAAGAAAATGAAGAGAAAGAGGAAAGGAAAAGAAATACTGTCTCAGACCAAAGATATAGACTCATCGATACCTATTCATTCCCTCATAGAGCTTATGGTCTTATCCTTGTCAAAGAAGCAGAAGACGAAACAGCAGCTAAATGGGGATCAGGTACCTTAATTGCTCCAGATATTGTGTTGACTGCCGCTCATAATATCTATAATGATGAAAAACCAATCAGAAAAAGGTACTCATACCTCAAATTTATTCCTGCAGCCAATAGAGATGAGAAATCTTTTCGGGAAATCGACATTGAAACCGTTTTTGCCCCTGCAAATTTCGTCAACCATCAAGAAGAATTAGGTGATGAGAATGATTTCGCCCTGCTCCTACTAAAAACACCGATTGGACGAGAGACAGGCTACTTCGGATTGCATGCAACAACAGCTGCAGAAAGCGCAAGGAAATTGAGAGAAAAAGAGCTGTTAGTTGTAGGGTATCGTGAAATGAAGCCACCAAAAGAAAGTGAAGGAAAGTTTGAACAATTTGAAGAGAGAATAACAAACTTTGAAGTTGAGAGAAAAATAGAACATCTTCGTTTCAAAACTCTCAGTTCCGTAGGGTTAGCTGGTAGTGCAGTATATTACGAAGAGAGCGACCAATATTTCGTAGTTGGAGTTCATTTAGGAGGCATTCAAAATGTTGACTCTGCTTGTTTGCTTACAGTAGAGAAATTTGAGCAGCTTTACGATTGGATAAAAGAAGCTAAAATGAAAAAGCTTGAAAAGATTCTACAAGGCCAAAATGAAAACCCAGAAGAAATTAAAAGTTTGGATCTTACACAAAAATCTCTGGGAGCGGCTGGTTTGAAGCTCTTATTAGGCTGCAACTTAAAGTGCTTAGAAGAAGCCAATCTGAGCACCAACTTGCTTGCCGCAAAAGAAATAGAAGCCTTGAGCACCAATGAAAAATGGCAAAATTTACAAAAACTGAACCTATCTGAGAATCAAATAGGAGATGAAGGCTGTCAGTGTCTCGGCAATAATAAAACCTGGAAAACTCTAAAAGCGTTGAACCTAAGAAAATGCAATATTTCGAAGGCAGGCATATCTGCAATCGCGAAGAACGAAAATTGGTATCAGCTAGAAGAACTCGATCTGGGAATCAACAATATCGAAACTGAGGGAGCGATTGCCTTGGCAAATAACTCCACATGGAGCAATCTTAAGCGTCTCAACTTGTCAGCGAATAAAATCAAGAGTGAATGGGCAATAGCAATCGAAAAGAATGGCACTTGGAGAAACCTCGAAGAGCTTCGTTTAGCTAATAATCTACTACAACAACAAGGAGGTATCGCTATTGGCAGCAATACTACTTGGACAAACCTCAAGGTACTTAATCTGTCAGGGAATAGGATCGGCAATCCAGGCGCAGACGCAATCGGAGAGAACGTAACCTGGACAAACCTAGAGGAACTTATTCTGTATACGAACGCTATAGGAGTAAAGGGAGCAACCAGTATAGGAAGCAACACAGTCTGGCGGCGTCTGAGAGTACTAGATCTATCCTCAAATAGCATCCGAAATGACGGGGTAGTTGCTCTCGGGCAGAATATTACCTGGGAAAATCTGGAGCAACTGATATTATCATATAATGGGATTGGCGACAAAGGAACAGCCGCTCTTGCCAGCAATACCGTCTGGAAGAAGCTAAAAGTACTGGATTTGTCCGCAAATATGATCCAAGATGAAGGCGCGTTGGCTCTCGGATTGAATACGACATGGGAGCTTCTAGAAAAACTTAGCATATCAGAGAATCAAATCGAGGAGAAAGGGGCTATAGGGTTGGGCAGTAATTCAGCCTGGAAGAATCTAAAAGTACTCGATTTAAAGAGAAATGACAACATCAACGACCAGGGCGGGGCAGCAATCGGCCAAAACAAAACTTGGGTGCGTCTAGAAATACTTAATCTCTATTCTACTCAACTGGGGGCTTATGCTGGTACCTGTATAGCTGGCAACTCTGCCTGGAAAAATTTGAAACAGATTGATTTAGCATACTGCGCGATCGGCCCTAAAGGTGGCGTGGCAATCGGGAATAGTACAACTTGGGAGAATCTCGAAAAGCTTTGGTTAGCTGGCAATCAGATCGGTGATGAAGGAGCTAAAAGTATTGGAAACAACACGGTTTGGTATAATCTGAGAGATCTCGATTTGTCATCGAATGATATCAGCGATGAAGGGGCTGTAAGTCTTGGGAGGAATGTTAGTTGGGAGAATTTAGAAATACTTTATTTAAGCTCAAATCGTATAGGAGATATGGGAGCTGCGAGTATCGGCAGCAACGCCTGTTGGAAAAACCTCAGAGTGCTTTCGTTATGTCTGAACAATTTGATTGGGGATGAAGGGGTTGCAGTAATTTGTAATAACAAAAATTGGAAAAACTTACAATTCATGAGCTTATCACACAACAAAATAGGAAATCATGGAGCAGTCTGTATTAGCAGTAATACTACGTGGAGTAATCTAATGGAACTTGATTTGGAGTCTAATAATATTGGCGAGGAAGGAGCTATTGCGATTAGTAAGAATACAATATGGAGAAGACTCAGAGTGCTCCGTCTCTCGCAAAATAATATTGGTGATGTAAGTGGCGTGGCGATCGCGAACAATAATGTCTGGAGTGAGTTAACACACCTTCATTTGAAAAATACTGATATGGGAGACGTTGGTGGTAGCGCGCTCGGAAGGAATGAATCATGGAAAAAACTCAAAGGGCTGTTTTTGGAGGATAACCGATTAGGATGGAAGAGCGTGGTCGCGCTTGGTGGTAACGCGAATTGGGGGGAGATTGCAGAGATTTACGGGTTTTCTGCCTCAAATTTAAATGCAGAAAGAATTAATGCTTTTAAAGCGATGAAGTTAGTGAATTCACATCTGATGATAAAGCTTTCTCGATTTTAAATAGCTGCCTTTATTATTCTTAAGAGATAAAAATCGCCATTTCCATGATCTATTAGAAGCCCAACATACGTATTCGTCAATATTCGTATTAATTATGGTTTAAAATCTCGTAAAGCTCTAAACAATCATTAAGAAACAAGGTATACTCAGAGTTTGAGTGTTGAGTAGAAATTTTAAATCATTAATGTGATTTGTTAATCATTTCCTTGTGAGTTTTTTTCAAAAACACTAAAGAAGCTGATAAAATTAATTTTTCATAGTAAGCCATTAGCATAAAGCCTGGAAGAGTATATAAACGGACCAAAGTGGGAAGAAAGCGGCCAGTAGACAGGAAAGCGATTCACATTAGTGATACATTTTTTAGAGCCAAAAGTGATACATGAAAGGAAGCATTCAAGAGAAATATCGAGTCACGTAAAATTTATCGTCAATAGTTAACTGAACGAAATTTTAATATAGCTGCTGGAAAGATCATTTGCTTCTGCTTTTGAGATTCCAGTAATGAGTCTCGTTCTGTCCTTAATATCGAAGAAAATTCACTTGAGGAGCCTTTTTCGTAAATATGAACTATCTATGTTATTTCGGAGAGTCAAACTCTTTATTTTTCAGCTAGAAATAAAACGTATGCCAACAGAAAGTGTGTTTCTATTCTGAGTTTGCAACAACGCCGTAGATAGAGCGTGGAAAGCTAATCATGTGAACTGAAGAAAGAAAAATATGCCTGATAGTAAGGCTAGCTAGAGCAATATGCTAAGAATGAGAGCTACTAATTTGTAAAATGCAGAAAGTTTCGAGAGACTAGCACACCTTCGGTTAGAGGACAAAAAATACTCTAGGTTTCCCCTTTCTCATATATCACTTGTTGCCTTCAGTTTTTTTCCGAATGTCATGTTGAGAAGTAAATACTGAGCCGGCTTCAACATTTCAGAAAGTGACTGAAAATAAAAAATTCAATGAACTTGACTTTCATCGCATTGTATTGATTTTAGAAGTATTGGAAACCGACCTTATTGTAAGTCAGATGGCGATTTTTTCCCACTGACGAGGCTTTTTACTCTATGAAGTAAACTCTTTTTCAATATCAATGTATCTTCATCTTTTTCAACGTATATTAACTTATTTTGGAGAAATAATTCGAAACAGCGTGAAATTAGATGATCGAGGGGTATTTTTTGAAAGCATGCTTCTTTAAGTAATTTAGTTTAAAAAGCTTCAGTGTTTTAAAAAAAGAGGAGTTAACTATCCTCGATTTAAAATCAAGACGCTGATTTATATTCTCAGAGAAATTATTCAGCCGTCGTACTGAGTTAGATGAAAAGAAAACACTATATATAAATGCAAAATTCTGCTCCAGCGAGCTACTTTTTGCTAGTCTACATCAAATAAATCCTTAGCAGCCTTTACCAAACACGTTTCTTCAAATCACCAAAATTAAGAGTGTTCTAAGGCATATGACAGATCCATGCTAATGTATTTTATCCTGCTGAATGAGCATAGCAATGGATTATCAATTTATTTGGATGAGCAAATCTTCTCTAATGCAAGGACAGAAATTTTGTAATTTCTTCGTCCAAATTACCTATGATCCTCGTATTTCTAAGAATCAAAGTCTTCGATGAACATTATTCAAGAGTCATTCCCCATTTTAATGATTCTTCTTAGTGGGGACACAAAACTCGAAAGAGAACAAGCTTCTTTTAATTTTTGTCCTTTTTCTCCTCTCTTCTTATCTTTTTTTGTTAAGTCGAAGGGAAAATAACATTTCTTAACAGGAATTCATCATGATGAAATTTCGACCTCCCAAACACAAGGGCCAAAAATATACTCTTTGAGAAATTCCTACTGGATTCTCGCCTCAGCATCGCATATATTGACAAATTTGATAAGAATGAGAGATTTGCAACTTCTTAGACATATTTGACCTGCACTGATTGATTTCAACAAAGTCAAATTTCAAAGCTTAAGCGCAGTTAAGTCTCATCGTTTGAATCTCACTTGCATCTTTTGAATGAGCTTATATCCCATTTGAAACACACCGAACGAACATGTATCCTGATGGATACTCCGAATTTAGGATCACTGAAGCTTCAGTAATCCAGTTAATTAACTTATTTTTTTGCATCAGTGTAATCTAATTTTGAACTCCAGAGAAAAAATGACGAAAATGAAGTTTCAAACTTTCTTAGGCATAATGCTGCTCATCATCAGACTCGAATTGACAGCGTGCGCTCAATTCCATTGCACCAATAATGATGCTTGTCAGAGTGTACTGGCTCTACGATGTGAAACGACTACACTCACATGTATCAGACCTAGTCTGACCACCGATTGTATGGAAATTTCCCCTTACGGAGTTGTTGTGCAGATTGGATCTCCTATTAGTATGAATATTTGTACAAAATCATGTTTAACGCATAGCGACTGTTTTGGACTTCCAACCGCGAAAATTTGCTCACCTTCTTCTTCAACATGTGTCGAATGCTTGGATTCGACGGATTGCTCAGCTATGGGATTTATAGGTCATGAGTGCAACTCGGGGTTTTGCCAGTATGATCAAACTCAGTCCAATCCATGCGGACCTACTTCACCGTACTGCAACGATATGACTGGTTTGGGTTGCTTCGATGATACTCTAAAGTGTTGGCCAACTTGCTCCACTATGATTAGTTGCAGCAGTACCTCAGAGTGCATAGAAGGAGCTTTGGATATGGTGACGGGAGTTTGTTCAAAATTCTCACACTTGCCCCCTTCTATTAGCTGCACCAGTAATGAAGATTGCATGCATGTTGAGTTGGCTCAATGCTCATTGGGAGTTTGTACGCCTTGCAGCTCTGATAGCCACTGTTCGCACATCTGGGCGAATCGCTTTTGTGAAGGAGGTACCTGTAGGCTATGCAAACCTAGTGATAATAGTGGATGTTATTCACCATATTCTTCCAGATGTGATGCTTCAATATACCAATGTCTGCCCTGCTTTGCTGATTCAGACTGTAGTAATTTTCCTTTGACTCCGTTTTGCGATTCCGATGCTTGTCGAGAATGTAGACCGAGCGATAATACCGGTTGCACGGACCTTTCTGCCCCAAGATGTTCTGATATTTCTTACAAATGCGATATTTGTCAAACTGACGCAGACTGTTCTCGCTTTACTTCCACTCCTTACTGTGAACAAGGGTCATGTCGCGCATGTAAAACTATCGACAACAGCGGATGTACCAGCCCTACCGCCTCAAAATGCATAGCTCCGTTATACACATGCATCGCGTGCTCCACCGACTCCGACTGCAGCCAATTTTCCAACACTCCTTATTGTGAGGCCGGGGTGTGCGTTTCCTGTAAAACCAATAGCAATATTGGATGCAATGATCCACTCAATCCAACTTGCCTATCACAGCAGCCATATGGCAATATCTGCGGACCTAACCCAGGACTCTCTTCTTCTTGCCCCAATCCTACGAGCTATCCCCCTCATGGAGGATCGCTTATCGTCACTCCTGTGAGTGGGGGAACTCCTCTATCAACAAGCTACACAGCGATCCTTGATGGCTGGTTAAGTTATAATGGAATTATTGCCTACACTCTCGAATATGTGAAGACATCCCCTTTGCTCTCTGATCCGGTTCGGATTTCAGAATTCTCAACAGACACTCAGATTAACTTCTATTTACCATACACGAGTATCGCAACTATACGAGCAACAATTAAGGATGAATTCGACTGTTTGACTAATACTACGGTGGACGTAACACTCAGCCTCGCGTCTCCTAATGGTACTGACCTGCTACAATCAGCGATAAGCTTTCTGAGTATGACATCCCTTGGAGACGCCTCTACAGCAGCTACTAATGCGTTAATCGATCAATTTCATATTGCCAACCAGCTTCTCCTTTGCAACAATGATCTAGATACTTCCGCATGCGATACAATTCAAGCGATGAGCTGTGGCGCATCATCTGCTTGCTCAAACCACGGTCAATGCGCCCAAGGAAGGTGTATCTGTAACCAAGGGTATTATTTGAGCGATTGCAGTTTAAGTCAGTCGAACTATGACCTCCAAATGCAACTGCGACAAAGTCTGATCAGTTCAGCGATTACGAGCATGAACGCCGAAAATCTTCCAGAAATGATGAGTATTATTAATTCACTCACGGAGAAACCTTATCTTAATACCAACAGCACGCTCAATCCTACCCTCGATGCGGTCTCGCAAGCAATTCAAATTCTGAATTCGTATACCACAAGCGCAAATCTCTCAGCTGAAATTCAAGCGATCTCAGATCTCATTTCAAACGGTTTCGATCAAATTACCCAACTTGATTGTGGCCTCTACAATGAAGCTTCAATCCGAGCTCTTAACCAATCTTATGAATTCCTGCAGCAGCTATCAGATGTGTTTGTTAAGTCTTCAGAAAGCACACCAGGTGCCCTATTGAACATCTCTACGAACGCATTTCTGATGTATTTGGGAGTTTATTCATTGTCCCAGCTGAATAATTTACAGCTAAGCGTCAGCGACAACGCACCTCAAATCCAGATTAATTCTCTTCAAAATCAAGCCTCTCTTCCTAATTCAATCGCTTTAGCGTATACATATCTCAAGAAGGACCCTCTGAAATGCGATTCTTCTCCTGCAACGAACTTTACTCTTGACTTCAAAGACGCAAAAAGTCTGCAGCCAATTCACCCTAACGCCTCTATCTTGATTACTTATCCCCAGAAAACTTTTGGGGAAGTAACCTGTCTAATTCAATGCCGTCGCGCGTATGATGCGGACGGAAATCCTACCTGCTTTTGTAAAGATATCTCGATTTTTGACGTAAAAAGCCAACTTGGAAGACTCTACAGTCAATCAAACTTGCGCCTTCTCACTCTTTCAAATATATCAAAGATCTTCACGACGGCTATTTTCTTCCAATGGTCGTTCTGGACGGTTGTCGTCACTTTATTGTGGTTTATTGTCACGCTTATAGTTGTGAAGACTTGTAATAAAGACTACTGCTTAGCGAAAAAAGTAAGAAGAGACAAGCAAAAGAGTGGGTCAAGCAATGGCATTGAAAAATTTTTCATGTACTTCGCGGTGGTTCACCCACTCTTGGGGATTTATTTCTACAAAGGCACCTACGCGACAACCAAGGCATTTCGAGCCTTGATATACTTTGTGAGAGTGATGAGTTTGCTTGGAACATCAGCAATTTTCATGAAAAACCCCGATCCGGACTCTGGAATTACAGAAGTAATACTTATCTAGTTATTTTTGTTTAACTCTCTTTGATTCTAGGATGACATAACCTTCAGCGGAGAAATATTGTCTCTTGATATTTACCTGATACTCGCACCATTGGTTGTCGTCGCTCCATTCACTTTTATCATCCATAAGGCTCTAGCGAAACCGAAAATTAAGAAAACAGAACCTGTTGCTCCTTCTGGCGATATCCAAAAGCATGCAAAGGGTAAGTTCGCGCTTCAAAGGTAATTTATAGCATATTTTCATCTCACTAAAATTTCTGGTCATAAAAGCCAAAAGACGTCTCTTAGTGCTGCTACACAGACAAATAAATCGAGAAAAATAATCAATATCATTGGAATTATTTTGTCTATTGCGTTGGCTGTTGCTGGAGTCATCGCTGCACTAACAATCTCACTCCAAATCAACGCAAGTCAGCAGCTCTCCTGGGCTGCTAAATTCAGCAAATCGATAGTGCAGGACTTGCTCATCTCTCCTCTTTTGAACCTTGCACTTAACGTTTTTGCTTTACAATGCTCGAGATGCAGCCAAAAGACAAAAAAATTAGCGAAATTCTTAACTGCTGAAAATGTATTGGAGCTATCAGCTGGCTTCCACAGAAGAACTTCTCAAGCTCACGTCAAAGTAATTCTAATTATGACTTTTCGAAAAAGTTAATTATCTGTCCATAAATTAGTCGTTGAGAAAGCCAGAACCTGCACATACAAGCTTCGAATCGGGGTTACCGCCGATCGTCACCACGAGCCAAATCGAGAGATATAGCACTAACTCGCAAATGAACTTGAATTCATCTGTTACTCATACAATAAATAACATGACTAATCCGAATTTCGTCTCAGAGACAAATGAGAGCCGAAATAAATTGAATATAAGCTCCTTCCAGAAGCCAATTCATGCTCAGCGAAATTCAATTTCGAAGAATGAAGAGTTAAAAGGGGTTTCTTCTCGACGCCGAACGACTCAGTTCATGAGAAGAAAACCAGAAGATTTCATACCTAGAAGATCACGCAGAGAAACCACTCTAAAATTTGAGCAAAACTCTCCTAATCCTCACCAGCATGATTCAATTGTGAAGGGTGGACCTGGAAGATCACAAAATTTCTTGGAAAATAGTATAGAATCAGAATTCTCAAATAATCTGTCAAGTTTCGTAAATACTTGAGAAATTTACCGATTTTTCGTGATTTGGGAAATCATAATATCTATTAAACTTGATTTTTCGATAATTCAAGTACAATTTACAAACCAGTATCGAATTCTTTTTAACATATAATCAAAGTTGAATAATTCCCGGTTTTCCTTCTACCTAAGTCAAAAGTTAAGAAAACAGTTCACACCGATTTAGTGTGAAATGAATTAGCAACGATGTTATGGATTTTACTCAAAGAAAGATGTGAAATCATTCATTACACAGCAAAAATAATTTCTTTAAGGACTTACTAGAAACAATTGGAACAAAATTATTTACTGGAATAGCCTCACGTTGAATATTACAGCTAGTGAGTCATCGATCTCAGTCAAAACACATATTTCCAGTTATTCAAATAACAAATTGTAATTTTTCATATCAACAACTGCAATAAGATGCACTACTTTCTATCTTCCGCATTTCATCATCAGGAAATGCAGTTTTGCCAGAAAATTGCTGAATTAGATTAAAACCAATTTTTCTTTCCATCAGAGGCCTTGAGAATAAATCCTACCCTAACACATTGGAATTAATTTAAAGGAAAACCATGTATAATAACGAATACACAACAAATTTCAAACTTACCAAACAAAATTTCGCTCTCGGCGGAGGAAGAAAGTGTTTGAAGTTGAGATCAGTATGAAATCTTTGAAATATAGTTAAAGCCTGCAAGAAAGCAAAGAATTACTAAAAATAAAATCTTGATGACTGAACTCCAGAACTGCAAATCCCATCAAATGTTGAGGAGTTCAACTTCATAAGTGATTACAAGAGCATAACTAACTTGACTGAGCTCTAATTCTAAAAAAAGGCAGCCTTCCACGTGGGAAATTTATCACGGTATCTGTGATATCTTTTTAAGAGAATCAGATTGCACTTTATTATCACAATAAAATTGGATATCATGAAATTTATCGTATTTACTAGTCTTCTTCTTTTCATCTCTGAGGCAATCTACGCAAGCAGTCAAGTAGAGTCCAGTACGATCGCAGTATACCATACAGAGTACCAAGGAACTACCACAAGCAAGATCTACTTCAATGAGCAAATTCCTTCTCTAACTTTTGAGCTACTCGAGAGCGATCAGCGATTGTTTAAGTACGTAACCTACGAAAAATTGGATTTTGCAAGCTCTCAATTAGATGTCAACTCACTATCCGTCATGCAGTTAGTGAAAATCAAAAATGACACATCATATTTGGCATTTCAGCAAAGAAATTCGACTTCCTTGCAGTTTTGTAAGGTAATTCTTATGGAAAACTCTTCGGTTTCGTGTTCTATGGTCTCTAAGCCCTCAGCGATACCAGATGTCGGCTCTATCTATAAAATACGTGGGGATAGTGGATATTTGCTGATACATCGAAAACAAAATGACCAAGATCTACTTCAAATCTTCGAGAGCGAGAAAATGAACTTGGTGTTATCCTTACTATTTGAAGAAAATCCGTTCATGCGTTCTTTCTCTAACGCATTCATCGTCCGAGTAGAAAATTCAACCTATCTATGCTATTGTGGATCTCAAAGTCTCTTGTTTTATCAACTAGCAACAGCAAGAAAGACCACGTTAGCAGAGGTTGATGCAGATGTTTCTTTGAAATTAGACAAAACCGGTCTCAATAAAATTATTGGATTGAGTCCTGTTTTTCCGAGGTCATTCAGTTCTAATCCCTCTTCAACGAACCAAGAAAAAGAATCAGATCTCCTTATTGCTGTGTTTGATGGGGAATCTATAGGATACCTTCATCTTTCTCGTTCACTTTCGGTTCTAAATGTCTCTAAGATTGCATTACCACAGAACTTTAAAGGCAAAAAGGACCTCGTTGCAACGGTTTTCTATGAAGGTTTATTGCTTTTCTTCTCAAACGACACGTTACTTTACTGCAATCTGAAGAAAGGCGCCGACCTTTCAGCATGCAAATTTGAAGATTTAACTTTGACCAACGGTATCATACACCAAGTTACTAGACACAGCAGCCACTCCAACGATATTCAAGTCTTTGGTACCTTGCGAAATGAATCCAAGAGTTTTATATTCACCTTGAACATTGAGGAACTTGCGAAATCAAACTTCAAGATCTCACGAACCCTAATATTCACTGAAAGATTTTCCGATCCAAGCATCTTTTTCCTCAACACTCAGGATTTCTCAAAGAAACCTCCAATTAGCGAAGACCAAAGCGACATTATTCTATTGAAGATGAGCTCTTCTCTGGCTGTTTATGAAGCACCAGAAAGCCCTTATCTTCTTCATTCGGTTTCGAGAGCAGAAAACGACAATTCCAAACGTCAAGGACGAAAAGAAAAGATGAGACTATACTCTTTTGATGGACACACGCCATTAACGTTCAGCTCAAATAACTCTGCGCTCTCATCAAGAGGGTCATATACCAAGTATAACCTTGAAGTTTTCATTAAAACAGTAGTAGATGAAAACCCTATTCAAATAATCCCCGCCACAACGCGCGTGATACATAACGAATGCAACCCACTTGTCGTTCTTGACCTGAATAGACTGGTTTCGGGAACCATTCTAAACGCTACGTTCGTCCCAGTTAACCCAAACCACCATCTTGAATCAGTTGAAGTGCCTTATCAAGTATCTAAAGAGAGATATGTTCCTATATTTGCGAGCAATTCTATTTCTCAAATCATTAAATCGAATGGATTAACCATCTTCATCACTTCTGATGGGAAAGGGGCCATTTATAAATCTTTTGAGTCTTTTTCTTCTCCTCCTCAAGAGATTCAGAACTTTACTGAAGGTGGGAAGCTTATACAAGCTGATTACTTCCCAGATAACATGACGATATTCAAAGTAATTGCAAAAGATTCGAAAGATATTATCCTGAGTTTTTGGAATACTAGCACATCAGAAGTAATCCAAAGATATTTAGTTCGAAATGCAGCTGTGGGGACAAGCTTC
>ENA-UOTX01001063-UOTX01001063.1-compost-metagenome-genome-assembly--contig:-NODE-1063-length-23226-cov-17.710398_pt1 | contig 23226 bp, 21 predicted proteins | sample MGYA00238143_ERZ746982 | MGnify/ENA primary metagenome ERZ746982 (study PRJEB28758, sample SAMN06268862) | compost metagenome | isolation source: single cell | place: USA: California, Emeryville, Joint... | reverse complement strand
ATAAATAACAGTCAATTGACTCTTATCATCCTTAGTACTGGAGAACTTAGCAAGGCCAACGATGCTGAATTGAAGAACATCATTGAAGCTTGGCTCCCAGAATCTGGCCTCCAAATGAAGAATTAAGGAAGGATGTTATGGCGTTGTTTTTCATTCTTAGGTTTCGTTTTCAGGTTTCTTAAGGACCAAGATCTCAAAAAAAAACTTGAGCATTTGATCGAAAAATCAAGCAACTAAAAAAAAAAAGAATAAAACTCTCTCTCTCTGAAGCAATGCCTTTTTCTTAAATATGAGTACTGCGATATAACTAATATCACATTTATTTAACCGGAACATGAGGTATAAAAACAAAACGAACCTAACGTAAAAACTGTTCATCACAATTTATTCTATCTTATTATCGCTCGCTCTTCAAAATCCAAAAGAGCCCAATCAGTGATTGGATTCGCATTAAAGTCCCTTGCCTCCAATCACAATAGAAATTAGTGTTGTTTGATGAGTATTCGACTATGGTTGAAGAGTCCATATTATTTTTAATTAAACCTCAAAAATTAAAAGTTCGGTTTTTATTGAACTTCTTTAATAGCCGTCAATTTCAAAAATACAATGGTCTGTGCAAGTCGGCGGCTCTTTTCCGTTATCAGAACTTCACATCCGTATTTGGAGAGAAAGCGCTTTTGAATTACCCCACTCGAAAATGTACAACAGTCTCTCTTTTAAAAACTATATTTCCCAGTTTTATTTTTTAATCAAATAAAATTGCAAACGGCACGTTTTTTCTGCAATATAAATAACCGATTGCAACACACGATGGAACCCCAAGACTCCAAAAAATCCACTTCTCCAGTCAATCTCAGACTAGAGTTTGGCTTAACTCAAGATAAAACTGGTAACTCTACCTTCATCCGGCCGCCCATACTATGATTCGTATTATTTTATAGACAACCACAGGTCTCCGAAGACGAGATATTCGGATAAACAGTTGCAAGCAATGTCCAAAGAAATCATATGGAACAAATACTTTGATTCGTTCAACTTTTATTTCGCGAAACCCGTCAACGAAATACTCGCAGAAGTATCGACTCCTCAAACCATTCTGTATAAGGACCTTCTCTATTACGACGACGATCGCGAGTTCCTCAGACGCTTCTATACAAGGGAAGAATACCCAGGAAAGTATTCGGTGCTAAATGAATATTATACCAGCGAAAATATCGTCCCGAAACCAAACTTGAGCATCCATGACCAAAACAAAATCATTTTGAAAAGGAACCTGAGACTTCATCGGCTGTATCTCCATAAGCTCTCTGCCTATAAAGAAATTCCCGAGACGGCTAGAGCGTACGCTCCTGTAGCTAAACGGTTGGAAAAAGAATTACTTTCCTCAGATGAGCAGTCTAATGAGCCAGAAAACAATGGCGAGCAGCTGCCTCCAGCGAACGCGCAGAACATCATCGGGTTATTGGACAAACCAGACGTTGGCGGCCGTCAAAGCTTCGAGACGAGGCTCCATGATATCTACAATCCTCGAGATTCCTCACTTTATTCTCCGGAGAAAGAGCCTGATGAGAAAGAGCGAAGAGGGAATGAGGTAGAAGCGAAAAAAGCAATTTTCAGTGAGATTGGGCTGATTGAAGATGAAGCGCAGAGGCCGGAAGAGTCAATAAATCTTAATGCTTCATTGGGGGAAGTAGAGGAATTTAATTTCACGAAACAAGACGCCGATGAAAGCGATTTGTTGATGGTACAGCAGCTGACGACGGAAGATCAAAGCCAAACGTCGCAAAGAGATTGGAATAGAAACCAAAGCGCGAAGAATGTCAAGAAACCGGACTCAAAGCTCGCAACTCCAAAGCACAATGCCAATATTGACAGTGAGTTCCCTGGGTCTCCATTGAAGACTCAAAAAGGGAAACCTACTAGTTTAAGTAATCAGCAGCCAGCAGAAGATAGTGAGGCAAAAGAAGAAGAACGGATATTGGCGGAAATGCCGGCTAGTGTGAGGAATAAAGATCGTATTTTCCTACCGCCACGAGGGAATTTTTTCACAAAGTCAGAAACAGAGAAAACTAATGCAGTGGCTGGGTTAGCACAAGGGACAGTGGCTGGTGTAACAGTGCAGCAAAAGAAAGGAGTTGATAATGAGTCGGAAAATTATGAAAAATTATTTAATAAATTTTCCAGCGGGCAAAGCCGGAAAATTGATAGTGACTATATGCATGAATCTCTAGAGTCTCCACAGAAAACGGAGAGCAATAAACAGTCCAAAGCCGACCAAAAGTTACATAATAATTTTACAGACGCTAGCGGACAGAAGGCTCTTCACCAAGGTGGATCAAAGGGATCTATATCTTCTCAAACGAACCAAAATTCTCCTTCTGTAGGAACTCGAATCACTCACCACAGCGCGATTTCTTCTGATGAAGGCAACGAAGGTCTCTTTTTGGGAAAAGGCGCCAATCTCGACGATTTCATGAAACAACTGGCGCCGCAGTATTCTCGGACTTCAGACTATCGATTAAATCGCAAAGGCTCGAGCAAAATGACTAGTATACACACAAATACAAGCTATAATCAGAGCCAGACCGCGGGAAGAACTTCTCAAGTCGATAAATCAAAACTTACAAGTCGCCAGCAATCTCTCCAAAAAATTTACGCTGAACAGACCGTCTCAAAACCTCAAAAAATCATCACAGCAGGCACCCTCCGCCAAATGAAGCCGAAAACTCTGATTCAGGAGATTACACCTGTCGCTCGTCAACTTTCCTTGAAAGTGCTGTCTGGTACCACCACTATGCCAAACTCAGACAGTAAGGCTCCGAAGGGTTCAACGACCCGGTTCAGCCAAGGGACCCACCCAAAGCTCACAAAAGAAGACGAAAAACGGAGTAACGGAGGGGTTTTACACGAAAACAAGCTGACATCTCCTGCATATCGGTATACAAATGCAGTGCTCCTAGCGCATTCAAACTCGGCAGGCTCTTTGCATGGAATGAAGGATGGAGTGACCTCTCCTATCGTCACGCAGTTTAACCCTGAGAGTTATAAAGTTAAACAGTTTGTGTTTCCCGAACGCGGCGCTGCGCCCTCCGAAAGAGTCCAAACATTGCCTCGAGCGCAATATAACAAATCGTCAATGGAGCAGCCGCAATCCCATCAAAAAAAGAATGGGAGACTCGTGAAAGGACCGAACGATTACCACGGAGTCTCTCATTTTCATACGGAGAGCTCGACGTTAGTGCCACTTGCGAAAGGCAGCGATTTTGATAAAAAATTCAGTGGGCACAAAAAAACCGATTTTCAATTAAATTTGAACAAAGTAAATACTGTCAAGGGAGCAGGATTACCATCCAGTCAGCATGGTTTCTACACTGAACGAGGTTCAAAGGGGTCTCTTGATTTCCAATACCCTGTTTTCACTGAAGGGCAGAGTGACGACCAAAACTACCTTGAGATTCGCAGTGCCCGAAAGCCTCAAGTCCACCGGAAGACGGACATCTATCCAGCCAGGAGCGATAGGTTAATGAAGTCTCCAAGCCCTTACTATGGGCAGAGTCCAACTTATGACTTCGATTTGAGAACCGCAGATTACAGCTCCACTAGTTCGAGAGGGATAGGTAGTCTGACTACCCCTCGGCTGGGTTCAGATGAGAAAAAGATAAAGACAACTCATTTTCCCAGTGATAGCGACCAAAAAGTGAAGATCCCGAGACGAGTTTCTGAAACGAAACAGAGAAATAATTTACTTTAAATTTTTCGCACATCTATCAGTGTTGAGCGCCAATTATTACGATGAGGAAATGTATGCTTGTCTGTCCTTGAGTCTTGGCGTTATTTTTAATATTTTGGAACTTATTGATAGTTCAATACTATTTTTGTTCAACTCAAAATATCAATCTTATTTCCTAAAGGGAGAAGTTTTAGGAACATAGTGGGTCTCTAATAATGAGAGTGACAAGAGGGTTCACTCATCGATAGGAATTGAAATGGGTAGTAATCACTTATCGATGATGGTCCTGGTGAGTATGTATGGATCATTAATTTTTATGGCATTTTCTATCAGAAAGAGAGTTTTGATTTGGAAGACCTTTTGGAAATTGGTTTCTTTATTATGGAGTCATATTCGCAAGAAATTATGCAGATGGTCTAGAATAGAAAGCCTTAAATTTTTCGCAATTGAGATTGCATTACAAAGGCTCGATACAGTGGTTCGGACTAACGAAAGAGCTAGAAAAAATAAACGAACCGCCGTCTGCTCTGATTGGAAACCAAGTAATTCTACGTGATTATTCGTCGTCTTCACCACCCTACAACAGAGGATAAGCAAATTACCAAAATCAATCATTATTACCTTGCCCTTCTTTGCCTTGGCGTGCTTTCTGGCGGTTCTTCCTGGCTTGTTGCCCTCAACGAGTGAAGAGTTGAATGCACGATCAATGGCCTTTTCACTGGCGATTCTGACCATGAATGATGGGGAGTCAACCAATTGTCTGCCAACTCTGAGAGAAACGAAGAAATTTTATTAACCTTCGTGCTGCTATTAGCCAATATACCTGATGTGTCTGTGTCTGATGACAACTCTGGCATGGTGGATAGATTGAGCGAAGTTGCTCTTCAAGACAACAGTTTGGAGTCTTCTTTCCAAGAATCTGTTAATGGTGAGACCCAAGACGTAATCCAATTTATTTTCAGATTCATTCAAGACACCCATCTTATAAAGCTTCTTCATAAGGGCACTACCTTCGAAAACTCTTTTTGGGTCCTTCTCATCGAGGGTGAGGAGCTCTCTGGCAGTCTTTCTGATCTTTGCCAGAGTAAGTCTGACTCTCCAGACTTCTCTCTTGTTTTTCAAACCGTATTTACCGATGAGCTTCAACCTATGAGAGAAATACAATGTGAATGCCCATCCAATAATAGGGAGAAACTCCTACTCTTCATCGAGTCTTTCCTTTTCGAAAGGTCTTCTAGGGGTGTTGAATGTGGTGGAACCTATCCATCAGTCCATTAGCTTTAATCTACCATTGAGGAGCTTACGGTTGATGTAGTTTTTTCCCATGTGTTCGCCTTTTTAAGATTCTTAACTCTTATCAAAGAATTTTATATTTTATGTGTATCCGATTTTTTATTAAGCAAATCTCTTTGGCATTGTGATTTCCAGTGCGAAATCGCTAAATCAAAAGTGTTCAATTGAAAATGCAAATGGGCATTACACTCTACATTGAATGAAAGAATAATCATATATCAAGGCTAATCTTTCCTATGATGAAAGAGAAATTTCTATAGCATTATGCATTATATTAGAGGTATATATATTGATTAAAATAAATGCATTCATGTCCTACTCGGTTGTGATGTTTGCCAACGTGTCCTTGGGAACGTCCAGTTGTAGGAACTCTAACAGTATACTACAATCCTGGAAGCCTTTTTTGTTTAAGAGCGTCTGAAGGTAATGCGGAAGCGCGAATTTCCTGTATTGGATCAAAGCAGGATCGGTCTTTCGAGTCATCTGACTCAACGCCCCTCGGTTAGGTAGCTCGAGTGGCAGGCTTATCTCTTTCTTTTTGGCGTATTCTTTAAGCTAGAGCAGACAATGGTAAATGTCTCATAAGAAAAAGGAAAAAAACTACCTGAGCGTGCATTGCCGTAAAATCTGAATAGCGTTTGGATACCGCATAGATCTTGTCTCGTTGCAAGTCCTTGACTTGGAACTCATAGAACTAAGCGCGAAAATATCAAAATTATCAGCTACTAAATTTAATTCTCTTGATAGATTACTGTTGTAGGGTTTCCTTCTCTTTCATCGTTCCATGCTCCAACAATTTCAACTTTGTAGTGGTCGTATTCTCCCGTCCTTTTCCTGCGGATAGGCTGTTGGGGAGTTTGATGAGCAGTGTAGTCGGATATGATGGTTTCGCCTATGATCCTGAGAGTGGAGAAATGTGAGATAAATGAGTGAAATAATGTGAAGTAACTGAGCTGGGACTGGTTTCGATTGAGATTTCACCTCTTCGCTCGACCCTGAGCCTCTTGAATCCTTTAAACTGACAATCTCGGGATTTTGTTCGCAATTCAGCAGACTCTCGATGTCATGGGCATTGCTGAACATGCTATCTTCTCGTCTCTTATTGTCCGTGCTGAAGAAAGAGACCGTTTCGGTAGCTCTATTTTGGTGTAATTCATCCAGTGTCACAGATCTCTTCGGGAACTGGAGATCATCGATCTCTTCAACCTTTGGCTCATCGTTCTGAGACAGATCTGACGAACTGAAGCTCTGGTCCGATGAGCTGAAACTTTCGTCTTTGAGGTGTCGACTAGGAGTCTGTGTCTGTCTGCCAGACTGTGAAAAATGTTATTCTAAGTAATAGAGGCTAGAAAGAAACAAACTCTTGAAGCGCTGATGTTTATCTCATCAGATTTTAAAAACTCGTCTAGTTGAGGAGTCCGAAGGTTCTTTTCTGATATTTCCTTGAGAATAAGTCCGAGTTGGTGATTTTTTTCTTCTGAAGCCTTTGGTCCATGAAATTTGCTTGGGAGAACATGAATTAGCAAGAGCAGGAGCATATTACTTAGTTTTGTTATTGTCTTCGGGAAAGGAAGGCAAGATAACGTCTGGATACTGCTCTCGAGTCTAGTATGTTTTCAAAAAGTTAAGAGAGAAATTTCAAACGGGTTATTTGCTTTTAGATAAAGAGTGTGGAATTCTGAATGGGTTCGATGAGTGGTCATTTCTTTGCCGTCTTTGGTATAGGTGATTAGATATAACTGGATGAAAACTTTAGGCGAGGTCCTATTCAGTAGAGTTTACGGTGACAGGTGATTGCTGTTGATCAAGGCTCACGAAGCTATGGATGTAAATTTGATCAAACAGAGGTTCTTGGCGGAGAAGTTTTTGTGGCGATCTCCTGTGGGCCCTCAGTCGGTCGACAAGGTCATCTAAATCGTTTGGACTGTCAACCTTGACATCCTGCAGCAGAGGAGTTTTAATTCCTTCTTCTGGTTGAATTTGACTGTCTTTCGAAGGGAACACACGACTGGGTGACTCTTTGTTTTCAAAAAAATGAGATGTTAGGTTGTATTAACTTTATCATAGATACTTCTCTCGCTATGCTCGACGTAATCGGTGCTCGAGCGATGTCTATGGTTCTCTGAATAATCGAGAAATCTTCTGATAAGCATGGCTGAGTTAGATAAAGCTTCCTATATCCCAACAATTTCAGACAAAAATAGACTACAAAACAAAAACCTCTTCGGCTGTCAGACGTGGTTTACCACTGGTAGGCTCGGTTTTCAGACTTCTATAGGGACCAGAAATGATGGAAAGCTTTTCTTTGGGGAATTCCGATTGATGGTTATTCTTACAGAAAGCCCCATGTATAACTAAATTTTACAGGTATTAGACAGATCTCCAACCCTTTTTATACCAAGCAGCGTGAGGATCGCAAGATAGGTTATATGGACAATCTCAAGCAAGTCTACTGTATCTTTGAAGATCTAGATTAAATTCAGTTAAGAAAAGATTAAAATAAATTAATTTTTACGATTAACCACTCAGTAGTGAATATCCCAATGGACTGACAAATCAGTGAAATTAGCCAGAATTTCCAAATCGAGTCTGAATTGTCTCCCGTTTTTTGATATTCCAGCGTGTAAAACACCAGGCCGATCATCCAGTTCACTGCACTTACCCCACATAACTTCAAACGAAAAATGAATAACGCAACCTAACTTGACTAATTAAAAATTGTTTACGATTATATAAGGGACGAAGATCCCTCCTTCCTGTTTTTCAAACAACAACCGCCCTAAATAAAGTACCATAGACACTTAAATAGAGGTTCATTGCTTCATTTTAACTCAGAGAATTCATACCCAATAAAAGCGAGATGAGCGCCACTTGCGAAAGGAGTTTTAATGTATGTGCCAACGGAGTCATCTCTAGATTTTCATCAGATTTTTCATCCCGTAGACTCTTGCAAGAGCTCCTGCACAGGTAACACAACGAAATTGCCGGCATGAATGCACAGAGGATGTCAAGAGTGCAAGCAACGGGCGACTCAAACTAAAGCAATAAGGTCAAGAATAGAATGGTTGAGAGTAGAGAAGGAACTTACGCTGAAGGTGAAACCAGGTAAAGAAATGCTCATCGGGTAGCTCTTTGTAGAAGAGATATATCTCTGAATTGTTTTTTGATTATGATCCAGTATCTCTAGTTTAATTTGTTCGCAACTGACCAACCACTGTGGTCAGTATACTTGATTTATCGCTGCATTCAGTCCTGGCTTTGACTTTGACTGGTTACAAATAATGATTCAATTCTAGAAGCCTCAACAAAAATTTTGCATTGTATAGATGCTGCTATTATCGTTCGAAAAGCTTTTTCTATAAGGATAAAATGAGAGAAGAGAGGCCGCAAGCTAGGAAGAAAAATTATCTAAGTGAAAGTGGGCGGGTTCGTCCTTTACAATGGCTGAGTTGTAAAAGGCAAGAAAATTGATCAGTAGATATAAATTCGATTTTTAAAGAAGTTTTAACCGATTACAGTAAATAAAATTGGCTTATTGGATAGATATTCAGTTGGTTAGTAAAGCCAAGTTCATCTTATTCGTTGGGTCCAGGCTTACTGAAACACCAGAGAAATACTTTCTGTAAGAACTTGCATCCGAATTTCGTTTTTTTGCGACATATTCGACGACTTTCGAAGCGCTGTATGAGATTGTATCAATTTCTTCATTCCAAATTTCGCCTTTTGCTCTTATATCTAATTTCTGAAGCAGAAGCCTCTGGTCTCTTGGATGAAGCTGCTGAAAAGCTCAAGTTAAGGGTTAAATTAAAATTGGTTTTCAGCGCAAAAGCAGCAAATACTGGACACCTTAATGGATCTACTCGCTTACGTCAGTTAATGCTTACAGATATCGTAAAACCTCTGTTTTATTTTCTAATTATAGCTAGTGAATCTTTTCAACATCATATTCTTTCACTTATCAAAGATTTGCTCTACATAATACAGTTAAGCAATTGTTCTTTTCTGAATGTGATCGATTACCAAGGATATCCTAAGTCCGGCACTTATTTTTTCAAATACAATCTTATGAGGGGAGGACGATTCTCGGATAATCCATTGAGTATTTATTCACGAGATACATTCGAATTAACGGAGGTTATGACAATAAGAATCGAAATCCAAGTGCAACTTCAAGTGCTAATAACTCCTTATAAAGCTTAATTTTCTCACTACCTCCTTTTCGCTGGCTTTTCTTGAGTTTCTTCTTTTGGTGGAGGCTGCTTCTCTCCGATTTCTATCAAGAACTGCTCCACGAAATCTTCGTATTCTTTGTTCATCTTCTCCTCGAGGTCCTCCTTTGCACCACCCTATTGCAAATTAACATTTAGTCTCCTCAGTCGATAAGCGCTGTTACCTCCTTCTTCTGCTCTTCGTACTCTTCCATATCTCTGCGTTTCTCTTCTTCAATTCTTCTCAATTTTTCTTCTTCATCTCTAATCTCGAACCTCTTGCTGAAATATTCGACTCTCTTCACTTCTCTGCTAAAGAACTCAGTCATTGTAGCGTCCTCGCTACCGAGTTTTTTGACCAAATTGGATGGCAATGGCTTCGCGTGCACTGTACCATCGAAGTCTCCGGCAATCTAAGAGGATTTGATTAGAGATAAAGGAAAATATATATATAAAATTACCAAAACATTAGGCATGTTTTTATGGAAAAGCAATGCTGAAATTCCCTTGCTGCTGATTTGGAATTTCATTGTCTCCTTATGAGACTGATCAGTCAAATCCCAGACATCCAGCCATCCGTCTGATTTACCGATGTAGATAACTCCAGGTCTTGTCGGACTGAAGCAACCACACAGTATCTGTGCACCGCTGATGAAAGGACTGTGGAAAACAGGCACATCGCAATCGATTTTCCAGAGGCAGAAATGGAAATCATGGAGCGTTAGAATAATATCGCCCATGCGATCGAGTCCGACGCAAGGTCGATAGCTCCTTTCTTGCGTCCAGATTTTAGTGACGAGCTCGACTTTGACATCATCCGATGGTCGGAGTGTCCAGTCGAAAAGATAGAGATCACCATCACCAGAAGTACCCACAACAAGCGGCGACTGAAGCTTCTTCTCGTTTTGAGCTTCTTTGAAATCGAGGAATTGGAACAACGAGCCTGACATCACACCACCGCTGCCTTCTGGTCTGAATAGTTGCATCGAAAAGACGGCTCTCCATGGCACCTATATAGCAATAAGAGGAATTTAATATGGAGAGATAGGTAAGTTCAGCTCTTACATCAGGGTTAGAAATTGGATTTTTCTCGAAAGGAATGGTAGGATCCATGTCCCAGAAGTAGAACTGTCCATCTCTACTCATCGTGAAGAACTGATGAATATCGGTTTCTAGAGGGAGATTAGTGATTTCTTAGGGAAGGGTTAAAATCTTTACGTTTTTTAACAACATTTGTAATATTTTTTCTGTCGATTTCATAGCCTTCGGGCACCCATTTAATGGCTGTGATGAACTTTCTTGGAGGCGGAGGGTTTCTTTTAACCAGCTCTGGGGCAGCGGACACTTGCTCTCTCATATCTTGCAGCGCTGACATAACCTGCGGTTTCAAAATGATGTTTGTTTCCTCTGATAATTAGAAAAATTCAATTAATAATCATGCAAATTAGAAACGAATTTTACTCTTTTCTTGTTTCAATTTCTTTCCGAATTTTGTTATCACGAATCTGTTTGAGAGTTCCTGTTCAATATTATAACGCAGCACTCTTCCGTTTGCGGTACCAGCTAGTTAATTTAAAGCACTTTAGTAACAAAATCCAGGATTTTTCTGAGATATACCTATGATTATGTAAGGATTTGTTGGGTGGAACTCGAAGCAAGTGATCTCATAAGGACTCTCTAACTCAAGCACTGGACTCGTGTAATTTACGTCCTCTATGTCCCATAAAAGCATCGTTGACTTCAACGCACGGCCTTCGAGCTCGATCTGCTCTTCGAAGGTCCAATTCTCATTGAAACTACAAGCAACGAATTTTGTTCTGAAGATCAAAAAAAACAAAATCAGTTTCTTTTTTAAGAAGAAGAAGCATTTACTTGACTCCGAGAATCGGAGGTTGCATGCGAATACAAGAAACACGCTTTCCCTTGCATTTAAGATAGGTACATTGTTTGATATCGAATGATTCTGCTGAAATCTGCGCAGCTTCGGTCGCTTTTTCTTCCTTTGGAAGCACTGCGAAATCGTCTTCGAAAACGTTTATCATTTCGTTAGATTGAAGGGATTCTTCCACCATGCCGTATGCTCTTTCAAGGAATTGCAAAAATTCAGGAGAGTCCTCTGTGAAGCCCTCAGGTTCCTTATCATTTCCAACTGCCATGACGCCCATGTTTAATTTTCGATTGAAATTTGTTTGGAGAGTGGCTTCACCCAATGGCGCTGCGGCTTGGAGACCAATTTCAGTGATTTTCTTTTTAACTTGGAAAGCAAAGCTGTTATCATGCTGTATCTTAATTTCATATGTCTGATCGCTTGCATCTTTGTCACCGTAACGACATGAAAGTCCAAACTCCTTTCTCTTCTTGATGAATTGATACTTGATGAGTGGGCGGGTGGGACGAACCTCATAGCCCTTAATGTCCCGCTCATGTTGCTCAGATGTTTCGCTTTTCCATGGATTAGGAATAATTGGACGTGAAACTTTTTCTTCGAGAGCTTGGTCACCGACTTCAGAGCCTTCGGAACCTGATTCTGATTCCTCCTCGGAATGATGAGATTTTTTCTCATGGTCAGAGTCTTGTTCAGGGATGCTGTTCATTATTTTGGAAGGAAAGTCTTAGCTAACTTACAGTGTTTTATCTTTTAGTTTCACTTTTTTATTAAATTCAAAAAATAATACACTGGAAATTCCCTCTATCAGAATGGAAAGTGATCTCATTCTTGGTTCAAGGGCGTAAAGAGGAGAGCAAATGGGAAATAGATGTGTTTTACCCAAGAAAATGCTATGAGTGCTTTACCACAAATTTGGATTGCTTCAGTCTTATAGGGGAAGGCCAATCTCATCGGAATGAAAATCAGATGTTTTAGATTTCTTGCCTGAAGTTGATTCCAATGGTTAGGTGAGTTCTAAAGTGATATAAAAGGTTGGGATGAGTTAAGACATAAATAGACTTCAATGACATAATTATAATAATATTGATAATATTCGCAAATTTTTTTTTTGCAATCATGATTGCAAAGCCAAATAGGCAGGAACTAAATCCAATAAGCTCTTCTTCTGGTCACATACTTCTTCTGGTTATTTATTAAATATTTTTTCGAAAGAGATTGCAACTCATCTTCGTAATAGCAATTATAAATTGCGAGAGTTATAAATGAGCGAGTGATATAAATAAATTCGACTCATGGGTTCCTATACTAACTAAATGAAAAACAAATCTTCTTTAGGATGGAAAAAATCCACACAATCTCTCCGATTAGAACCCAACACTATATTTCTTCAGCATAGTTATATTTTTACTCTGGAATTCATATTTCCAGGCTGGACGCCTTATAAAAAATCGGTTTATTCTTGCTTAGGCACAAAAGAGAAATTTGCTAAAAAAATGACACTGAATACAACACTATTTTAGAGTTTTCAGAAATATCACGAATTTTTTGAATCATTGACTATTATCAGGCACGCTGAGGCTCCATTAAGAACTCCATCACCCCATAGCATTAGAGTGACGCACTCCTAATGAATTATCTTAAAATAAGCAATTACTCTAAATACTTTTTTTGAGTTTTAGATATAAAGGATTTATTTTCTTATTCGTATATACTTCAAGAGTTCAAAAAGGCACACTTCAAATGGCAAAATTGTAAGATTCTCTCTCTACGGCCAATCGCTAACTCCCTCTCCCTCAAGCATTAAATACGGAAGAGTTGTCATCCTCCTCCACGGCAGACACGCTGGAAAGAAAGCCGTCGTCGTCAAGAGTTCCGATGAAGGCACCAAGGTATGATCACTCACTACGCAACTTCCCAACCAAACAATTCATTATTCCCATAATAGGAGAGAAAGTTTGGTCACGCTCTTGTTGCTGGTATTGCCAAATACCCAAGAAAGGTCACTAAGGTCATGGGCAGCAAGAAGATCAAGAAGCGCACTAAAATCACTCCTTTCATCAAGCACGTCAACCTCAACCACATCTTACCTACCAGGTCAGCTTCTTGCTTCGATATCACCTTCTTATAGATGTTTTATTGCAACATTAGATATCAAATCAGCGGTGAACTCGATTTGAAGACCATCGTCACTGATGAGGCCCTTGAAACCAGAGACAAGAAGCAAGAGACCAAGAAGAAATTGAAACTCTACCTTCAAGACAAATATGTTGCACTTCCTGAAGTTAAAGGACCAAACGATAAAACTTCCCATGTCAAATTCTTGTTCAAGAAGCTTAGATTCTAAGTCGGTGTGTCGTGAACTTATCCATGCGGTTTTTGTAACACTGATTAAGATCTGTTTTGAGGCGTGTTGAAAGTATTCGTATCTTGAAGTAAACTCTCTAAAAAGTCGTCCTCTCACAGACTCTAAAGAATTCTAAAAAGTATATTTGTTGTATAGCAAATAATGTATTAGAAACTAGTGTGAGTCGGTCTGTCTGGAAAGGCCGCCTAGTGAGTCTAAGGGTATTGTGAAAGGTATCAATAGAAAAACAAAATAGCTATAGAGGTAGCTCAGTGTATATGGGAAATATCGACAGCTAAAATGCAAAGAATTAAAGAGGCGGATTATCCAAATATTCATCAGTTTTGATCTCAGAATTGCTTCAGAGGGTGTACCATGCGATGCGATATGCCTCTCATATTCTCAGGTAGCTCCCATTTATCGAAAAGCAATAACAATCAAACCGTTCATTTGAAATGCCTTGTGATCGATATCTATTTGCGTTTGTGAGGTTAATATGAAGGAACCAGATACTTATATTCTGTTGGCAACAGTTATTGATATTTGCATGTATCAAAGTGAATTTTTTTTTTTTGAGAGAGTAGGTTTACAAAAGTGATCGTCCTAAAAGGTCGTGGATTCTAACCATTTCATTTTCGTTACCTCCAATATAAATCGAAATCCTATCTAGATTCCCTTCTTTTTCCCATTATCATTTCTGAGCAACTTTACACTAAGACTGTAACAGTTGAGGAAAAGAATCTTAGCCACTAATATTTATGTATTTAGTTTGAACAGCTCTTCCTAATCGTCGTCAGACAGACTATTTTCAGCCACTCTTCCTAATTTCAGCTATATTTTTCTCTCTCTAAACGAATTCTTAATCACAAAAACTTCGCAACCCAAATATGTCTGCAAAAAACTTCGATTTCTTCTGAACCTGATTGAATGCAAACTTATTGAACATTCGTCTAGATCAGTTATGTATAGCCAGCTTATGATTTGATTGGTTAGCTTCTTCTCAGTTTTAAATCATCGTTATTTATTGGATTTCTGACGGATGCAAATCGCTAACATCTGATTGGAAGTTTTGTTGCTTTAAACTAAAAAGTGGGAGTGAGTTTAAATAACACAAATAAGATTAACAAAATCCCTGAGCATACAAAACACATATCCAATTATCCATGGTAGAAAGTCAACGACTAACAGACCTTCCAAGTCTCGAAGCGTTCTTCAAAAACGCCGGAATCGAATACAAAGTACACAAGCATGAATCTTGCACGACGGTTGAAGAAATGCTTGTTATAATAAAAACTGATAAAGCTCCAATCATAAAAACGATCTTCGTTGAGGACAAGAAAGGAGCCTTATTCCTCACAGCCGCTCACCACAAGACCCAGGTCGGAAGACTATTTTACAAAACAGTCGGCACGACCTACGCTAATTGCAGAAGAGCAAAGCCTGAAATTCTACAGCAGGTGCTTGGCTGCCAGCCTGCCAGTGTTACTCCTTTCGGATTAATCAACGACACGGAGAAACGAGTTAAATTCATCTTAGACGAGAACCTGATGAAGGAAGAGTACCTCGCTTTCCATCCAATGCAAAACGACTACACGATTGAACTAAAGAGAACGGAATTCGAGAAATTCTTGAAGTTGATAAACCGAGAACCTCTGATTCTAAACCTGGTCGACCCAGAACAATCCGAGACGAAGGGCGCAGAGGCTGGCGTGAAGAAGGAGGAAAAAGAGGAAGAGAAGCACGAAACCAAGCTGAAGATCGAGGCGAAGAAAGAAACCAACTTTTCGGAATGGTACACGGAAGTTATTACAAAAAGCGAGCTGATAGACTACTACGACGTTTCCGGATGCTATATCATCAGACCTTGGGGTTATGCGTTATGGGAGCAGATTCAGCAGTTCTTTGACCCATTGATCAAGGATGTAGGCATATATTCTAGTTAACATGGTCCTTAACTTATTGCTTTTCTACAGATCGGCGTCGAAAACGGTTATTTCCCAATGTTTGTTTCTCAAAAGGCGCTTGAGGCCGAAGTTAACCACATCAAAGGTTTTGCTCCTGAAGTAGCGTGGGTCACTCGATACAGCAAGACTGACCTCAAAGAGCCTGTTGCTCTGAGACCTACTAGTGAAACGATCATGTACCCTGCGTTCGCAAGATGGGTACAGAGCCACAGAGACCTTCCAATTAAAATCAACCAATGGTCGAATATCGTTCGTTGGGAATTCAAACATCCAACTCCTTTCATCAGAACAAGAGAATTCCTTTGGCAGGAAGGCCACACTGCCCATGCGACCAAAGAAGAAGCTGAAAAGATGACTCATGATATTCATGACCTCTACAGAAGAGTTTACGAAGAGTTACTTGCAGTCCCAGCGATTAAAGGAGTAACTTTCCTACGTCAAATTATGAGGCTAAAATCACATTATCTTAGCAAAAAACCGACAGTGAGAAATTCGCTGGTGCTGATTACACATTGACGATTGAGACTATTATCCCTGCGAATGGTCGATCAGTCCAGGTAACACCTTTTTCATTAAATCTCCTTAGTAAAAACCATTATTTCTATTGAATAGGCTGCCACTTCTCATATGCTTGGACAGAATTTCTCGAAAATGTTTAAAGTCGGCTTTGAAGATGAGAAGAAGCAACCAGCTTTGGCCTGGCAAACTTCTTGGGGCCTTTCAACCAGATCGCTCGGTGTTGCTGTCATGGTTCACGGCGATGACCAAGGACTTGTTTTACCTCCAAAAATCGCAATGGTCCAGGTCATAATCATTCCCCTTTTCTTCAAGGATGCAGACAAAGAAGCGCTCTTGGCCAAAACAACTGAGATTCACAAGTCACTCGTAAAGGCTGGCGTCAGAGCTAAGATCGACGATAGAGAGAATTACACTCCTGGATGGAAGTTCAACCATTGGGAACTTAAGGGGGTTCCTGTGAGACTTGAAATTGGTCCAAAAGAACTCCAGAATGGAGAGGTCAAATGCGTTCAGAGATTTGACAACGCCAAATATTCATTGAAAGTTGAAGGCTTAGCTGAACAAGTAATCTTTTCCGATTGAGTTTGATACTTATTCACCTCAGATTAAAACCAAACTCGAAGAGATTCACAAGGCAATGCTCAACAAAGCGACTGAGGTCCTTCACAGCAGAATCGCTGAGGCTCATGACTGGGACACTTTCATCAAGGAATTGAACCAAAGGAAATTCGTGCTGACTCCATGGTATAATTCAAAACCAATTAATTCAATCTCTAATCCGTTGCTACAAGGTGCATGGAAGAGGAGGAAGAGGAGAAGGTCAAGGAGAAGTCCGGCATAGACTCCAAGGCTTTGGACGCAAAAGAAGATGGAGGAGTAATATACTCTTTTAGAGAAGTCATACTAATTTATTAATAGCCACAAGGATTGACGGGAGCAGCAAAGACTCTTTGCATGCCTTTGGATCAGAAGCCAATCCAAGAAGGAGAGAAATGCTTCTTCACAGGAAAGCCTGCCAAGAGAAGAGTCCTCTGGGGAAGATCATACTAAAAGATAACTAAAAGTAGCCATTAACAGAAATATTAAAGGGATGCATATTTATCGTTGGCAAATGAATATCTGCTGTTGACCATGCACAGCTTACAAACATTGCATATTAGGTAATAAGAACTCAAAGATTTCATTCATAAAATCTATTAAAAGAAAGAGGGTATCTTTGAAATTTCTTCTCTTATAGTAAGAAGGTGATAAAACAATGTGTAGCTCACACATTGCTTTAAATTTGATATAATTACACAAAACTCGAATTCCCAATAGTAGCACAAAAAATAACGGAATTTGATAATAAAGTTTCAGTACTATTCGACCCATTAGCATGGACAGCTAGAATCAGGCTCTCCTTTTCTTGTCTTAATGTCTGTCTTCAATGCTATAGAATTCCTGTGGGAACTTGTAGGATTTGTCATCGCAGTAACACTGGCTTTATGCTCCTAATGTAGATCGATTATACATATCATCAATCATAATATGAAATACTCCCATATCTATAGATTGAGGGAATTGATCAGGTTTCTGCTTTGCAACTAACATTGCAGCGTCTGAGAATAGCTAGCAAATTAGCAGAGTTATCCATACGCTCAATAATAATAATTACTGCATGGACACCATCTCCGGATTTCGCTGAAACTTCATAAAAACTTGCACCGATTTCTTTCGCCAACATCCTGCCTTCTTCTTTTGTGACTTGTCTCCTTGGTTGAATTATACACAAACTGACAGCAGCAATCTGGTTTACTTGCTTTTCAGATCGGTTTTATTGCCAACAACCAAATAGATTTGGTCTGCATTGCCGTGTTCTCGGGCTTCCTTTCGCCACTCCTGAATATCATCAAAGCTCTTCTTACTATCCACCAAATAAATGCAAATATGCGAATAAAGCTTACTCCGTGACATCGTACACCAAAAACACACAGGCTGCTCCTCTGTAGAACTGCTTAGTGATTGACATAAAAGCTTCTTGGCCGGCCTAGTCATTATTGATGAATTTGAATGGAGCGGTAAAATATCTAATTTACGGTATCTGCTATCAGGATCTTTACATCAACTTTTAATCCATAAGGCCTTATCGTTTTCTCTCTGAATTCCTCGCCGATCGTTGCTGTCTCATCTCGAAATGAATCATCCACAAATCGAGAGATAATCGAGGTTTTGCCGACAGCTGTGGAAAGAGTTAAGTGTGGTAAAGGAATGAGTTTCACCGATGTTTCCAACAAGTATGCATTTGATTCTAGCTGAACTTGGCATCATGTTTAAATTATTGCTGCGAGTATTGTGCCAAAAACCTTTCTAATGCAAATTTAATCGCGTTCGCTCTCTATCCAAAGTAAACTAATGAGGAATATTTCTGATTAGAATAGAATTGATTATATATATCGTTTTCAATATTTTCCTTGGATCTTTGAAGTATTTCTTGTCGATGGAACTAATAATTCCTTAGAACAGACTGGAAGGTGCTTATCCTGTAATTTCCAACTTCGGGGTGAAAATAGAATCAGATTATTTGAAATGGAAATTTCTTTCGATGGCATTCTATGTGATAAAACATTTGGGCCAACAAGAAAAGAAAATCCAAGGCGCTTTAAAATGTATCATTGAATGATAAGCTCAGTTATCAGCATATATTTTGAATAGATCGTACCAAAGATATCATGTGATTCTGACGGCCAACTTGGATTTGGAATATGCAAATTATCTGACATGCCTGACTTTTTCTTCATCCGTTAGAAAGGTTAGAGCGTCATCATTAATTCATATTAAAATTTTCGGCACTATTAATTCGAATATCCTTGCCGAAAACCAAGCTCTATAAGAACCTTGATGTAATCTTCAGAATGAAGCTAACCTTAAAGACTGTAGTCGCGTCTTCTTGAAATATTTTGAGAAGCCAGTTATGATTAACAACAAATTTAAGGAGTTTCTTAGCAAACGAAGCACATTAATGTTTCCAAAGCATGATTTGTAGAATTTCCTTTAAATCTGCCCGTACAATAATTAAATATTATTGTTTTCTAAATTTTCCAAATCAGATGCCGAAGAAATTTGGTGAGAACTCAAAGTAACTTAACTCTTCAACCATCATCATCTCATACATTATTCAGAAAAACAGAAGCCAAAGAAAGAGAAGCTGCGCAGAAAAAACTAAAAAAGCAGCTTGAAGAAGAAAGAAAAGAAGCCGAAAAATGGGTAGACGATGATAAAGAAGCCCAAAAAAAAGCTGAACGCAAAGTACATAGCACTCTAATACTTTTGTAACACATACCAGAAAGCTGAAGAAGAAAAAAGACTGGCCGAATTAGAAAGAAAGGCTGAAAACAAAAGACTTTATGAGGAAGAAATGGCGAGCATCAAATCCAGTAATTCACCACAGAATAACCCATCAATCTAACCAATTGACACACAGATAAAGGGCAAGCGACTAAGGTCTCTAAAAGAGCTATGGCTCAGCAAGCCCACGCTGCTCTCTTATTGAAATCGTTGCAGAAGGCAGGAGTTGTTACAGATGATACGAAGAAGGACAAAGGACCGACATATGAGTTTGATTCTGACGACGACACCGAATACCGCTATAAACTCGAAGAAAATCCTAATAGAAAGAATCCGCTCATTGAAGATGACGATTGGAGTGTTGATTTGATTGATGGTGAGGAGTTTTGTAATGCGACGAGTTTCTAATTGCCTTTTTAGCCACTGGTGTTGACGAAGCTTTGCGTCAAATTGATAGCAAGTATGAGAAACACCCAGAAAAAAGAATGAAAGCGGCTTGGACCAAGTACATGGAGGATAATATGCCAATTCTAAAGAAGGAAAATCCATCTCTCAAGAGATCGCAGCTTCTGGACATCCTGCATAGAGAGGTAATAAATATTATTGTTGAGCTTGCAGCTGATGTGATTTACTATTAAAGTGGAAGAAGTCTCCTGAGAATCCAATGAATCAGACCAATGTCGAGTATAACACCAAGATAAAGACTTAATTTTTTCAAATTTGCACTTTCTCTTTGGCAGTCTGAAAAAGAGCTAGCTGTATTTATTAAGTTATGTTATGAAAACTTATAAACCGTACCGTATTCATTTATAGAGAGACTGCCAAAATGTAACATATTCTCTTGATTGGTTAGTATTGTGGTTCTGTGAGCCTTCACTCCGCAATGGTTATCGAATCAAAGAACGCTGATTCGTCGAATATCTTTGTAAGTAACCGAGATTAATAGAACCGAGTTTCTCTTAATCAACCTTCTTAAGAAAAAGTTCGGGAAGCGCTAAACTTCAAATTTTTCGACGACTAATTGTGATGCAATAAAACTTTGATTGAATATACTACCATAATTTTTTATCGAATGCGAGAAATTTCGTTAATGTGAAACAAATAGAACCAGCCATAACTGAGATCATACTATGAATTTGTGGGGTAAATTTGGCAGGTTGTCGATATATGTACGATTATTCAAGTTTAAGCGTTCTCATCAATCATTAAAGCTTTTTTCAATAGCTCTGACATTTGATATGTTTGATTTTTTAGACTATCAAGATCAGCTTGAAATTGATTCATTTGGTTTTTCATGACATCAAGGTCTGCTTGGAGTTTATCCTCACGTAATTTGGACCTAGAGTCTATTAGTTCCAATTGATCTTGCATATATTTTTGCATTTTATTAGATTGGTGCTCGATAAAAGTCTCTATAATTGCGCTTCCTTCATTGGTCTCATATGGTTCTGCGATAAGTATGTAATATAGTTGACTACTCCCCTGCGTTGTCCTTCGATTGATCCATCTGAATATTTTCCTGAGCTGAATCACTGTTGAAGAGATTTCTGATATCATCGCGATTCTCTCTTTTGCGTTTATCGCAACTGCGTCGTCTTTTGCTTTCCCATAGATATCCCCCATAAATGCAATCAGCATATTTAATAGAATCAAGGGCATCAAAATCGTGGCAATAATGAAAAAAGGCATTGTCACCCCAGAATAAAGCATATCATCATAGCTACCGATACCAAATGTATACATCTCGAGAGCCACTTCCCAGAAGTTTAGGTCGTCAGTACCGCTGGCTTTGCGACTCTGGTACATCAAGATTGTAAAAGCCACAATATACGTAAAGATTACAGTCATAAAACTCAGCGATCCGGTTACTATCTCAATTATCATGCGAATAAGCTGCCTGAGCTGGTCGATAATCCTCAGCAGAACAAGAATCTTTGTATACCACAGCAGAAGCGATAGTGAAACAAAGAAGCTCGCAATAGCCACCAGCGCATCCCCCCAAAAGAGTCCAGCTGTCACGAACTGCACCAAGATAATCACCAACTCGATGAAGTTAAACGCGTCTTGGGTATACTCCCGGAAGTTAGAAGTTATTTGAAGAATCTCGAAAAGTAAGAGAAGGGAGTTTATGCCTATGGTACCAGCAAGCAGCTCGCTGACTATTCGCTCATGATCAATCCTGAGAAGCGCGAAAGCTGTGAATAGGGACACAGGGATAAAATTGAATATGAGCCAACCCCACAGATACTTTGTTGATTTCTGCCAATAGAAGTCAATGAGATTCCTGACTGTTGGAGATTCATAGAAAAACACCTCTTGGCTGTCATTCAGCCTTCGGAGTAAATATCATATGATGATGGAAGCCCAAGAAGAAAGTAGTTGAGGGTCATTTTCCCTTCCCTGGAATAAAACATTCTTGTTCCATTGGCAGTGATTCTAAGATTTATCGTCTTTGCTTTTTTGTTTTGAGCAGGAATGTTGATTTTCTGGACGAATTCAGAGTTGCTAAGGTCCCAAAACGAGATGATGTGATTATTGGAGGCAGTGATAAGTTGACTGCTGTCCGGAGTAGAGATCACAGCGATGAGGTCATCGCTTTCACGCTCTTCTTCGAAGACGTGGACCAGTTTTTCTTCATCAAAGCTCCAGACAACAATATTCCTCGAGGTGACAGCTACGATGTATTTGGAATCAGGAGTAACCCATTCATCCTATAAATCCCTCATTGACTCATTGAGTGATTAAATTTCTTTTTCACGGGCCTTTTTTCATTTGCAGGTTCCCACATAATGATATCACCATCAAAAGTTGAGCCGAAAAGGCTATTTTTTTGTAATGACGAAACTAATAGTGAGCAAAGTGAAGACTTATTGTCCGTAAGTATTCTCGTTTCTCTTTGTCTCCGAAAAGCTCAACTGAGAGGCTTCCGCCTGAGCCTCCATAGTATAAATATTTCGAATCTTCAGAAACAGCAACCGCGCGAACCGGAGATAAATTTTCTCTCTCTAAGGTCTCGATGCACGTTTTTGATTGGAGGTTCCAAATGCGAACCGTGCCGTCTGCTGAACCTGATACAATGCACTGGGAGTCGGGTGTCACTGTTACGGAACATATAGTGTTAGAATGAGCATTCGTGGACTTATGATATATCTTCTTCTTTGAGATGCTCCAAACCGCAATACTCTGATCTTCTCCAGCAGACACGATGTACTCGTTATTTGCTGAAATCGCGATGGTCCAGATATCATCTGAATGAGCTGCCTCGAATCTATGAGTTAGCTTCTTTTCCTGAAGATCCCATATAGCAATACTCTTATCCCATGCTGCAGAAACACCAAATTTGCTATTTGTCATTGGTGCAGCCAAAGAAGTTATAGCGCTTGTATGAGCGTTCTCGAATCTATGCAACAGCCCTCTTTGAGTCAAGCTCCAAACTGCTATAGTATTGTCCTCAGAGCCAGAAAGAATATAATTCATGACAGCTGCCGCTGTAATAGAGCATATCCGTTTTCTGTGTGCATCTGTGAAGCAGTAGACCAGTTTTGAGGTTTGTACATCCCATAAGTCGAGCTGATTGAGATTGTTGGGTTTGGCATAGACTATTCGGTTCTCAAATGATGTAATTGCGATTTGTTTTGCGGCGTAGTTGAATAGAGCCCCTAATCTTTTGTTTTTTGTGACGGATTGTAGTTCTCTCCTGAAATACTCGAGGTCGTTTTGAATCGTTGTAGAATCTGACATTCTTTTCTCGTCAAAGGTGAATTAATTCTAATGAAAGATATTTCCAATGATTATTGTAAATAAAGTTGGTGATTGAGCCGAAATTAATGAGTCTAAAATGTAAGTCCTGGAGCCAGATTAATAACGTTTGATTTTTAATTGAAAATGCTATTCAAAAAAGTAACCATGATAGTATTGCTCATTATCAAGTAACAGATTCTTTAAGATTTTCAGGG
>ENA-UOTX01001062-UOTX01001062.1-compost-metagenome-genome-assembly--contig:-NODE-1062-length-23231-cov-26.695301_pt1 | contig 23231 bp, 14 predicted proteins | sample MGYA00238143_ERZ746982 | MGnify/ENA primary metagenome ERZ746982 (study PRJEB28758, sample SAMN06268862) | compost metagenome | isolation source: single cell | place: USA: California, Emeryville, Joint... | reverse complement strand
ACCTTTTCTGTCCGTTCTGCTTATATTTGATCTGTCCGATTGCAATTAGGAGTATCATCATCACACCCGTGCTGGGATAAATTGAAATAATAGGTAAAGTCTCTCATTTGCGATGGGAAATATATTTTGCTATGGAACAAGGCTCTTGTTTGTATTTTTTTTCAAGTGGAAAAATTCAAGGTTAACGTTCTTTACCAATCATGTCCTCGAATCAGTGCTTGAGTCTTATTTTTAGTAAGTTGGCAAAATTCGAGGGCTAGAACGCGCCGCAAAAGCATTTCACTAAACAGATCAAGGTTACGCTTTCAAATTATGACAGAATTTTGATGCTTCAGAGACCTGCCCAGATTCTGGTGATAGAAAATATATCCTTCAGATTGATAAGCCAGCTTTGATAGTTTCTTCGTAGACTTGCTTTGCTCAATTTTAATTATCTCATTCAAATCGAAAGCTGCAGATATTTGATGCAAAGCACCAGTGACCTAGTTCTTGCCTATTTAGTTTTTCTTGTTCTTCAATGACATGCATGGTTAGCCGTCTCAGTAAAATTCTGAGAAATTCTAGCAGCTGAGCAATTGAAGTACTTGATGCGCTCTCAGACCATTTTATGACGTGAAGTAAATTGGAAACCCTTCTTGTATCAGTTCATAATACTTGATCATCGTACGGACACCTCATAAGTCAGGAAATACAATAATATATCAAAAAATCAGAAAGCAATTTTATGTTTTTTAAGGATAAGAGTAGTTTTCTGACTTCATTACCTTTCTGCAAATATTTTACCTTCATTATTGAAAATCATTTGATCTCAGGTTGCTTTACTGAATTTTATAATCCAAAGTTAATTCACTACAATAAAGACTCCGGTAATGTTAAGGCTAAAGAAAGAGAAGGAATTACAGAAAGAAATGTACCTCTAACTGTGCTCTGGAGTGCAAGCAAGTTCTACAGAACTTTCAATCAAGAAAACACTATAATTAAGCATTCAGTAATCTATCATATGCGCGAAAAAGCATATTTACTTCAATTACTCAGATATACCTCATCAATGGCCTTTGTTCTAAATCCCATCAAAGAATTGAAGCTCTACTGCGTGAGTATTCACTTGCCTAATGTATTTATTCTATCTAACACCTAACACCAGTCAAATTTACAATTAAAAAACTAGCAACACGTATCATGAATAAATTTTCCAAAAATGGTCTATAAATTTGCTTTCCAACTATGTTATATCCATTTCCATTAGCTATTTGGGCTAGAAAATTATTTCTGAAATCCGTTTCCAAAATTAGAGAATATCATGCGATCCAAAAACAAATTTCCAAAAAATTCCTGATTAGCAAGTTCATTGAAATATTGAAATGGTGTTTTTTCAACACTTAGCTGAGCATTTATTAGGACTGAATCTTGGTTCGTCGTTGATGAATTATAATTAAAAATCAGTATAATCTGCCACGTCTCCAATGAATTTTCATTAATTAGCAAGAAATCTTATTCTAGCTTAAATGAAAAAAATCCGAAGCAAAGGCGCAAAAACCCTAACCAAGAAGGTTATTCCAATATATGGATACCTAATCCTAACAACTCCGAAAGTTATAAGTGAAGACTCTCACCATCGGCTTGAAATTCAAACCAGCATCCTTAATCAGAATCATACACCCTTAGTGGTTGTAAAATCTGAGAGTCAGATACCTAGCATGGCTGGTCTTGTGCTTTCAATCAACGGTTCTCTGAACGCCGGGAAATTCATTTTAAATAACCATGGAGAACTTGCTTTTTCCAGCTCAGTGAATAAAACCTTCAAAGATGATCAAACGATTGAGAAAGCAATTGATTTCTTTGAAAAAATAGCCTTTAAAGCTTTGGAATATCACCTGCCAAGAATTTTATTTGCTGCAAACCTTTTAGCATTCACAGCATTTCAGAATATAATTTCCGAAGCTGAAAGGACAGGCAAGAAAATTAGACGACTGAGAGATGAGCATGTATTTATATTCGCTGAGCTACTGACTAAGTCCAATAAATTACGAAAAATCTCTAAATTTTCTAGCCCAGAAAATGATATAAAGTGTCAATCTCAAGACTACAAAGTGGAAGCGGTTGTGAGTGAGAAAAACGATGATGATGATGCGTCTTTCGAAAAAAATGAAAACCTGATGCGAATGAGTCTCCAGCCCTTATGGACAAAGGACCTCCTGCCTCCAAAATTCAAAGAGCAGGTGAATTTAATCGAAGAATATGTATTAAAGACCAAAGCACGGTCTCAAAATGCCAGCATTCCGGTAGAGTTCCAGCAGTATTGTAGCTCTCATGAAAAAGACGTATCTGATATGCATTTCGGAGGCCCAGTAAAGGGAAATTTAAATGCAATTGAGCCTGAAAAGCGCATTTCTGCCAAATTCGTTCTAAAATCGCAGCCAAACTCACCATTAATGATCATGAAAGCGAACAGGCTCTGCAGTTTGTATGTTGTCTATGGCCAAGCCGAGTTCTTTGATAAGAATAACCGAAAAAACATGAGGACTTGCAATTTATTGAGGGCTGTAATTGCGGGAGAGGATCAAAAAATGATTGACCCGCTGCATAACTACCTCGATTATTTTTATAAAGCTGATGCGAGCGATGCGTATCACATGAATATTCTGCCGCATTATACGCATAGAGACCAGCCAGTCAGAGGTGAATTTTATTGCGAGTTTCAAAAGCACGGAACAGTGGAGAATTTTATTCATTCGAAGAGAGACACCGCGAAATTCGTGCTGTCGATGCTGCGTGGAATCGTACATTCTCAGCTTTATTTGGCGAATAAACATGGGATGATTCATACAGACGTCTCGCTATATAATGTATACATCACGAGAGGTATGCAACCGAAAGTGGGATTCTTAAACAAGGTTTATGTTATTAATGAAGACAGACTGAAGAAAGTAGGGATAAAGACAGGGGGGCTTAAAGAGCATTGGAATAATCAAGTTGACCCTTCGAATTATGTACTATCAGCGCCAGAAGTGCTAAAGAAAGATAAAATCACTGAAAAAGTCTTGGTTTTTATGATCGGGACGTTGATCATGCAGTATATCTTCGAATGTAAGCCAAAGATCAAAAAGAAACTTCACGAGCCCCAGATTTATGAGAAGCAGATGAAAGGGACCTTCTCTTTGAATTTTATGCCAACGGATATTTCATCCAAAGGTCCAAGGGAGGTATTGGAACCATTATATATATTCACAAAAGCGTGTCTTGAGATTGATCATGAAAAAAGACCTAGTCTCGAGGAATTAGGACTTTTTCTGCAGTATGTTCAAAAGAGCCTTGAATACACCTTTCTTTAAAGGAGGTGTTTGTATAATAGTACTATCTCTTGTTCATCCTCTCCTTGCATGCAGTTTTATGTGAATCATAAAATAAAAAATACCAATATATGATAACACAGCTACTCGTTCAAAGAAAATCTTGGATTTCATGAAGAAATTCTAGTTTAAGCTTATTAGAAGATATCAACACCGTAGTACTATAATCCTTTATAAATAACACAATTTTTTGCAGCTTAGTAGACTATTATTTATTTTCAGTGCCCTCGTCTGGTCTAATGCAAATGCTCGTAAATTTGAAGCATGACTTCTATTGAGTATTTGCAATATATATCAGTCATCTAGATGCATCAGCCAAAAGAAATTCCGTTGGCAATGATTAAAAAGACCAATGAAAATATGTTGGAATATTGAGGAAAGCTGGAGTAAACTTCTTGATTAGTAAAAGTTGTCTAATTAATTACTAGTGCTGAACTTTATTTATTCGTTCATCCAGCAAACAGTACTTATCGGGCAATTATTCAGAAACTATGGAGCCTCTTATGACCGCAGAGGAATGGATCAAGAAACACTTCCGTGACATCAAGCTTTACAAGCAAAGAAGACATACGACTCTATACCACGCGCATGACATCGCTTTGAATGATTACGTCGTCATCAAACGGATCAAAACCGACAAAAAGACTGTCTTTTTTCAATTAAGAACCCGGATAGAAAATAATCTCAAGCTCTCGCATCACGTTCATATTCTTCCCATTCTCAGATTCTTCACAGATGAGAAGAAACTCGCTGTTTTATTCGCAATTCCTCTCGGCACCTCTCTCAAAAAAGAGTTGTCTAATGGCGTGCAGTTCCGACCGATGGAAGCTGTCAGTTTTCTTATCGATATGGCCGATGTCCTTACGTACGCGAAGATGGAGTTTAAGATCTGTCATAATGCAATAAAGCCCTCAAATCTCATAAAAATCGATGGAAGGTATAAGCTTGGCGACTGGAAAGGCTTCTCGATTATCGACGACACTGAAACGAAGGGGAAAGCACCCGAAATGAAGGTTGACGAGTCTGATGTGAGCGTGGGCATTCCTGCTGTTTCCGAAGATACGATTTATTCGGCACCTGAGAAGCTAAGCAGTGATTTTAAAAAACGTTTGCAGTTAGATCCCTACGCAGCTGATATCTATTCTCTGGCTTTGGTGACCATGAGGATGCTGGGTCTATCAGAGGAAATCATTGACAGTTTGAAAACGACACCAGATTCGTTTTATCAGGGAACATTACAGCGATTTTTTAACGACATGCCACCTTCAGAATTTGATTTTGTGAATAAAGCACTCGAAAGCATGCTTGATTATGATCCGAAAAAGCGTCCGTCTTCGGAGGCTATATGTAAGACGGTGTCAGGGTCAATAGTAATTCCTGACAAAGGAATGGATCTCAAATTTGGGCCTGAGAAAGAGGAGATGTTTAAAGCTAAGCAACCTCAGCAGACGAGTAAGTATCTTGCAGAATATCAAAAAGCAATAAGTATTTGTATTTCAGAGAAAGGAAAGGAAATCCTGCTTCTGGCTACGGGGTCAGGTGATGAAACGATCAAGATTCTTGACGCGAGGAAGAGGACTGTTATATCAGCGTATGAGAGGATACATGGAGGTGATATTTAGGGAATTAACAACAAAAATAACCATGAATTTGATTATAAAGGAGCAATAAAAGCGGTTTGTTTTGCACCTAATGGCAGTCATTTGGCATCTGGCTCTGCTGATGAATGCATCCGAGTGACAGATGTGACAAGCAGTGAGGTCATGTCTAATTATATCAATGTACATACAGGTATTATTCTACAGCTGGTGAAGCCGAAAGTATTATTTCTTTTCACCAAAAAGGGACAATCCGCTCAATGCAGTGGAGCAGAGACGGAAAAGATTTAGCCTCAGCTGCTTATGATGGATCGATAAAGGTCATCGATGTCCACAAAGAGGCGATCAAAATTTCTTTTGAAAAAGTCCATCAATGTACTGATTTACTCCTCTTGTTAAAATTTACCCATTTACATAATTAGGCGCAATTTGGAGCATCAGTCTGCATCCCGGTGGTAAGCTGCTAGCCTCAGCCGGCTCAGATAAAAGCGTGAAAATATTTGATATAAGCAGTTCCTATAAGAAGCCACTTATCGAATTCAAGGACTACCATCAAGGTAAGCTTATAAGACGTTCTCATGAGCTAACCATTATAGATTGGGTCAAATCCGTTGCATTTCACCCTACATTGGATGTTTTGGCTTCCGGTTCTTTAGATAAGACAATCAATCTCCTTGATCTGAAGACAATGAAATTGGAATTCACTTTCAGCGGGTTCCAGAAAGGTAATTACGGAATATTTTCTTGGAATAAGCATTTCTGCTAGATGGGATTAACGCAATCGGGTTTTCTCCAGATGGTGCTCGGATAGCCAGCGGGTCGAACGACAGATCTCTGTGCTTATTGGATTTTAATAAGAGGTCGATCCTTCATAATTTTGAAGGTGTCCATCAAAGTAACAATTTCTAACGTTCTTTAGATTATTAACACTATATTATTTACAATAGGAGGAGTCGAGTGCTTGGCTTACAGTCCAGATGGTCAAATATTAGTAACAGGCTCAAGGGATAACTCAATAAAGATTTTTGATTTCGTCAAGAGGAAAATCGTGTATAAATGCACAGAGATCCATAAAGGTAATAAATATGCTCTCTCGATTTCAGCTGCTTAACTTGAGAGTTTGTTAGGACCGGTTTATTCTGTTTCTTTAGCAAACTGCTTTTGGAGTGAAATCGATAAAACAGCTTGAAACTAGGATCTTTTAGGATCAATAAATTTGTATTATCATCTTCGCTTTAACGGTCTTTATATATCTGAAACTCTTTGGCTGGCTGAGTACAAGGGCCGCCCAGTAATCCTTTTTTATGTATTCTTTGGTTGAATCGATGAAAAGTTTTTCTCTCATTAATGCACGTTTCCGTATGCAATCGCTAGATTACAATGGAAATTGAATTCGAGTCATACTAAGATGTAATTGGCGTCTACTTCAGCTTACTTATATTCATTTATTTCATATTTTGAGAAAGAATTGAGGTTTCATGTATATATCTCTGCAAATCTGACTGATTGGAGTTTCATTAGGTTTGAAATGTTGAAATTTTGCTCTTGCGAATTGATTTTTTCAGAAATCTAAGCTTAATTCACGTCCCGCCAAAATAAGGAAACCCTATTTATTAAATAAATCTTCGTGTTATTAAAGCAACAGGGAACATCATGAGCGACCTCCCGCAATTACACAAACAGAGCCTGCAAACGATTCGGATCCATCTCCTCAAAAAAGCCGTGCTGGTGCAAGTCAAAATCAAGAGCCTCGAAGAAGGACTTAGTCTCCCAGAGAAATCAAAGGCTGTCCAAAAACTCCAAAGACGGGTTAAAATCGCTCTCTTCGACTACGCTGCCAATTCCGCCTCTCAAGAACCCGAAAACAAATCCTTTACAGTCAAGCTTGGGAAAATAAAGGCAATCTGTCGACTCAGATTCCAAAGGTTTTTAAAATATCCACTAACAACCTTCCAAACTGAAGATCAGAAGGTCAAGAGCTCGTACGAAGTATGTCCGCAGATCCTATTCCTCGATGTCATTCTATGCAGCCAAAGTTACGTGCGTGCCACCAAGCCTTCACCCAAATATCTCGCTGAACTCTTAGGAAAAGAGCCTGCACAGACGGATGCGAAACCGGTGCTTTCTAAGGGACAACTACAAACATTTTTGCAGATTAGGAAGCAGTATGAGAACAAGTTTGATAAGAATTACTTCCAATCTGAAAGTGAAGGCGAGAAAAAGCCTTCGGAGGAAGGAGGTGTGTCGCAGCGGCTTGTAACGCTGGAAAAACTGGTGTTTAATCATGGAGTGCGAGGGGATGTGGAGCTGATGCAGAATCTTTCAGAAGGGAAATTTTACAAGAAGTGTAATTTTAATTTTGCCGAATATAATGAGCCCTTGTTCAAGACGAACATCTTTGAGGCCTTCAGAGTGATTGGGAGTTTGAATCTGTCCGAAACAAATAAAGAGAAACTGAAAAAATTGTTTAAAATGCTGGTAAGGTCAGCTAAATGGAAAGGAGCTGGAGAAAAAGGAGGAATTTCGTTGTATAGAGTGATTAGGAATAGAGAGATGAGAAATTTAATGTTACCTCTTGCTAAATGTTTGTAATTCAATGTCGTTGTTGCAGTTGTTGCAGTTAGATCGGTAAATGAATGTCTAAACTTGCTGGCAGCACTTGTCATTGATTAACCTGCTTTTTTGCTCAAGAATTACTGAATATCCGTCTTTACGAATGAGTTAGACCCAGAAAAGGATCATAACGAGGTAGATTATCATGAAAATGAGAAAAGGACTCAGTTTATTGTGCATCTTCCTACCGCGCCTGCAAAGCCGACCCCATAAATGAAAAACCTCCTAAGCACGATCAGCATGGTTGTAAGCAGACAGGGGTTGAGGGAGGTTTAAATTTTTATTCTTTGGAGAAGTCCTCTCATAGTGGAGAATTTTCCGTTAAGCTTATTGCTGATCATCAACGATTTCTTTGATCTACAAACACGTGTGCCTAATGTATCTCTTCAACCAATAACCCTCTCCCAAGAACACTAAATTTAGTTTCTGTCGGAGGTTTAACTTTTTCTCTCTAATGCGCTTCCTCTCGTGATGGTATCAAATTTACGCATAAACTGTTAACCCGGAAAAGCGCAAACGAGTTCAGACAAGACGAAGTAAGCGGGTGTAAGACTCTGCCAGAAGTTCTCTCTAGGAACAGTTTCTTGCAATAAGCATACACACTTTTTGATCCTATCCCATTTTATTTTGGGAACAGACTCCCGTCTCAAAAAAAACTTGTGTTGCTTGTGATTGATAAAGAATAGGTACTTAGCCGAAGCCTCTCAATTGATTGGTGTTATGTCCTTTCTTAATTAAATTCTCAGTTGAATTTGAGAACCTAATGCACTGAGCTGTCATGAAAGGAGTTTTATGCGAAATCAAAACAATATATAAATCTTCAAGGCGGCAGAAGGGCGAAGAAAAGGAGCAAAAACGTAATCCCTTTCGATGTATTTATAGCGCTGATTCAAATGCCCTAACAAATACTGAATTAAAAACATTTAACATCGTCTTTAATTATGTTGATTAGACAAATTGTTCGAAATCAATCTGGAATCAAAACTTCTAACAATTCGATTAATTAACAATTGATATACAAAATGCCCTGTTAAAATTTTTTTCAAAAAAGGGCTAGTATTGACAAACTAATTTTTTGGTAATTCAGGGTTTTTGATTCATCGAATAAATAGGAAAATCCTTAAACGCTCAATTCGGCTCGGGACGCGGATGGACACCAAGAATCTGGGTTTCTCTCCCTGATATACATTATCTCGGCAATCTGCAGCCGTGATTTCTGAAAAGTAGACTTTAACTTTCAGGGTTGCTCAATCGACTCTTTTTCAGGGGAACTATATTCGAGGCATTTAATAATCGCTTTTGCCCGTCTGATCAGCGTTAACTGGAAAAATATCTCTTTTAAATTTTGATCAGCAATAAGCTTCCACACGCAGAATAATTAATTTGTTGCTCCAAGAACAATATCTTACTGTCGATACTTATTTTATTGATTATTTAACAAACTTCAGCGTATTTAACCCGACAAATTGTTGAGATAGATAATTTAATTAATTCCCAAAAGAAATTCGAACTAGCAGATAATGGATAAGCTCAATCATTATGAAGCACTTGGTGTTGCTCAGACCGCTACAAGCTCTGATATTAGAGCCGCCTACAAAGAACTGGCACTGAAATTCCATCCCGTAAGTATTCCCTCTAATTTCATTATAATTGATCATGATACATAGGATAAAAATTCGGATAAGGAGACGCGAACTTGATATTCACCAAAATCAACAACGCTTATATGACTCTAAGCAATCAATATTCGCGTGACCGATATGACATAAATCTTCGACTCGAACAGCTCGATCAGCAAATGAAAGCTCAAGCCTCTTATAGCTCGGCGTTTTTCTTTACCAAAGAGAGCCAACCTAAAACAAGTACAAACGACGAAGACTTGACTGACGCGAGCGATCGCGATCTCTCCTCTGAAAGTTCATTCGAGGAAGTTCTTCCTGGGATGAATATGAGTTATTCGATTCCATTGTTCAAAAACGCGGCGAAAATTCTCAGTGAATTCTCCCGAAGCGGACTATCCGCAGAAGAGTTTTTGGAAAAGAACTACTACGCAAAAAAACCTGTTTTCGAAAAAGGACTCCATTGCTTGAGTCGCAAGATCTCGAAGCCTTCTCAACGAGAAACGAAATACACAACAATGACCAAAATTCAAAGAAATAATAGGAAATAGATCTGATTATACATTTCTTTTGCGTTAGTATACATAGCTGCTTAGAATTTCTTACTAACTTCTTCTTTCTCTCTCTACTTTTTGTACGTAACTATTGAAATATGTCTTCTTTATTCTCTCTATCACTTTTCTCTATCGTCTAATTGCAGATTTTCTGCTTGAACCCAGAACTTATTTCGGCTTTTTTGTACTCCTTAGCATGAAAATTAAGAGTGTTAAAAAGTGGGTATAAGGATTATCAACAACCTTAGAACGAGTCATGAAATTTGTTCTTTGGCTAGAAATGATGCATTTGCATCCTAATGCATTAATCTCAGCCGATTTCGAAATCGGCCCCTGGCTTCAATCGTTGGCTGGCTCTATACTTATCCATTTTTTACTAAAGACTCTCGCATGATTACGTAACTATTTGTACTAAACCCATCCGAAGGATTGCTTTGTTAACTTGTTCTTTTTAGTTCGAACCCTAAAATGACTGCGTCAACTTTGTTTTCGGAGCTCGTATTCTTTTTCCATATTTTATTCATTTGTTGGAGACATCTGGTCTATTTTTTAGATTCTTAAGCTCCTTGGAGCTCCTACATAGAGTATATGAGGTACATCTTGGAGAGATGTCCAAAACTTGGTCGGTGAAAAGCGAGGCCTCAGGTGGCTGAAGTAAATTCGAGGCGGCCTTACAAAAATGTGTATGAACTAAGATTGAAAGCACTAAGAGATGAGAAGGAAGCTAAAGACCTCTTAGACTAGCTGTAAGCGAGCTTTACTATAAGAAAACTGATCGGAAGAGGTGATGATCAAAGCCATACCCTGCTTTCTCGAGTTTATTGGGAACAAAAATAAAATATTTAATCTAAGGTTTTTTCTAAAATTAAATGAACAATTTCGTAATTTTGTTCCTCTTAAAATGGGTTTTTGATGCAACTGATTTCCTTTATCATATCTAAAATCATTCAGTACAGTGTTTTTTGAATAAATGAGATAGAAATCGAAATTGATAGAATAGAAGGATTTGAAGAAGGATTTTGCGCTTTTTCTTCGTTTTCTAAAAGGGCTTATCTCATAATAGAAGCTTTTAGGAGCTGGCAAAAATCCCTTAAAATTTTTTCTGTCAGTTTACTTTGGTTTTCACTTAGGTGATTCTTAGTAAGGTTAAATAACCTCGAGCACTGCTCTACAAGCCATTCCCCTCGTTTGAGTTTCGTTGACCAAAATTGGCAATGATTCATAGAAATTTTACTGTTATTCAACGCAAACACATTAACATACGAAAATTGAAAGAAAAAGCTCTCTTAGGATGTAGCCTTGATAACTTCAATACAAACGTACTTAAATGTTTTTAGGAGCTCCGTCTCCAGCTGCTTTTGAGCAAGTTCTGCTTTTTGCTCCTCACAAACAATCCTAAAATCTATAACCAGGTCCTGTGGCGTCAGCGCCCAATAGTGCAAATCTCTCAATTCCTTCACTCCCTCTTGTTTTTCAATTGTACTGAAGACCCTATCAACCAAAGCCTCCCCTTCAAAGGGCAACGCCTGGATCAACACTTTCGATGCGACTATCATCACATTTTTCACCAGCATCACCGCAAAAGCAGCCACAATGACCGATAAAATCAGCTCTGGGCAACAATGCTCCAAAAAAGACGTCGATTCCAGTAGAATTGTCTTAAGGATCTTCAATGTCCCAAATACCAATATCGTCGTGACTGAATGTACGTTTAAAAAATGCGAACTTGCTTGTTCCCCCAGAGAGAACCAGCTGAGACTATTATTTTCTTTTCTGAAGAAAATATAATTTCTGAATCCATACAGTACGGACAGATTTAGAATGAGCTCGAATATTTTCGGGATAATAGTAACGAATTCAATCTCGTGATCGTCATGCGAGTGATTTTTGTCATCGGATTCAATTACGTCGTGTAATGAATGAAAAACTAAGAAACATGCCGCGAATATCACAAAAGCGGAATTCGCAAAACTCGATAGTATCTCGAATCTTCTATATCCATACGTAAAATTCCCCGATGGACCTCGTACTGCCTTCCGAATTGCAACGTAGGAGAAGATGAAAGCTAATATAGTGAGGCTGTAGTGAAGCGAGCCAATGATTTGATGAAATTTCGCTGTTAACACTCCCAAGGCAAATTGATAAATAAATATTGCTGTAGAGCATATTATCAAGCCAAGCAGGATCAAGGCGTCATTGCTGGAGCTCTCGGGATAGGCCGAAGCTGAAAAACGTGAGAATTTGCCGGTGTGGTCGAAATGATCATGGATTGTGTAGACTAATCCAGAAAAATTACTGTTTGAGTGATTGAATCCAAATATTTTCTTGATTTTTTGGGCGAAAAGAAAAAATTGAGTCCGAATGGATCGAGGTCTGCGTGATTTCTTGTCTTCGAAGTCGAAGTTGGACATCTGCGAGCTGCTTCGAGATCAGTCAGATTTATTCTAATGCTAAATTATTTTTATTAAACGTATCAAGCAATCCTTCAATTAACGAGAAGATGAGCTATCCTTCAACAATTAAAGTAAAGACGCGATCTTTCTGTCTACCAAAAAGCTAAAGCAACACTGAATTGTCCCAATTGGTTTTGGCTTTATTAAGAAGAATAATAAAAGGCTAATGCTAACCATATATAAGGCATCAATACAAAAAATTTTCAATGTATAATCGCTTAATTCTATTTGCTATTCATTAAAAGAAAAAGAAAATTGTTGTCAACAAATCAATCGACCCTCTGATAAATTAACAAGCAGCTTTCGCCTTTGATTTTTTCGTGATTTTCACAACAGGCTTCTCCTGCTTTGAAATCTTTCGGCTCAATCTGCCGAGTTTACTTTCTTTTATTGGAAATTCTTTTTGATCTTCTTGGTCGAAAATACACCTCTCAGTGAAAGTTCTCATGTTATCGAGAGCAGCCCCAACGAGATTATTATTAAAATAGGATTTCATTTCAAAGTATTCATCGTCCCTCGGGATTTCGTTATTAAACACGCAATTCATAAACGTTTTAAAATGCTTATACTCCTCAAAGGCAGTGCTAGAGCGAGGAGGTAAAGCCTGCGAGCTGTTGCTTATGAAGAGAAGATGCCTATCGTAGGCAATGCGTGAATCTTGGTTAATAAGCGTCTGATACGCTTCGTTGACCCTGTTGAAGATAACAGTCGCCGTGGTTTTGTCAGTGTTCTTGTCTGGATGGAATTGGAGCGCAAGGGCTTTGTAAGCAGCCTTAATTTCAGAAGCAGATGCGTTTTGAGACAATCCAAGGGCTTGGTAGTGATTGAGTTGGCTGATCATGGAGCTATCAGTAGTGAAGGTTTTAAAATAGTAGTTTTGATATTGATTACAAATATTAAGACAGAGAATTTAAGGAGTGAGGTTATTGCCCTTGGATTGTATCAGTGGGCTACGTTTTGAGGTTTGTTTGGAATACAGCTTTAATTAATGGTTTGGATTTTTTTGCAGTAGGATTACTCGAACAAAGTATTAAAGTTGTCAGCTTTCTGGAGAATAATTGTTGAGAGGCAGATTTCGGATTTTGAATCTTAGGGTTTTGGAATGTGATATAATTTAAAGCATAGAAGGTTTTTACTTAAAACGCATCGAATTAATCCGTGAGCGAATTGTACGAAATTACCTTCGATAAAATTGCAGTGATTCTAGTATTTCGAATTCATTCATAAACCCTGCAATTATTTTTTCAGTATCTTAAAACTGATATTAACCCTGGTGTGTGTACTTGATAATCTTAAAACGAAGGATTATAGATATTGATCTTCGTGTTCGTGACTCCTGAGAACGGTTTGGAATATGAATATGAAGAAGATATGAAGGTAAATATGTATTTGAGAGTAGAAGAGGTCGGTTTTCGCTGAAATTATGGTTAGAAGGTGGCCCTAGCAGAATAATTCTTCTGGAAATCAACAGAAGGATTTCGGTCTTGCTGAAAAATTTTAGAGATTTAATTAAAGATTTGCGAAAAAACCCAAAATTTCTTTTTTCTTTGAAATTACGGAAAGAACATGTTCTGTTTTGGGAAAGCGATATGATCATAGAAATCTTCAGAGGTACTTGTTTTAGAATTAACAACGCACACGTTTCCAATTCAAGAGATATGGCAACAAATATTAAGCAGACACTTCAGGTCTAGATCTCTTTGATTTTTCCTCCTTCAAATTCATTCGACTCGGGCTTATACGCTCTTTTTCTTTGTTTCAATGGATTTGAAGGGATATGAAGCGAGAGGGCATGAATTTGTTTGAAAGATGCCATCAAAGAAGATAAATAATCCGAGCTCGATCCCCGCAACGTGAATCCATATATTGAGATCATCCCAGGGTCGTTTGTAACTCAGTTGCTCACAATTTCTGAGACAGAAGCAATACTACCAGCGCCATCGCGGGAAATATGACTTTGGCAATTGCCAAGCAGCCAAAATTAGAGGAGTAGGATCATTTTAGGCTTTTTGGCTATATATTCAAGAGAATTTAAAGCGCTACATCCATTATTGGCTCTGAGATGTTTAAAAACATCATTTAGTCTCTCCTGGAGAGACACAGAGATGGTCTGAACAGAAAGAGAACAGCGAGTAGAGCAAAATTGCATTTCAATACTCTGAACTAAGTCAGTCAAAGAATTTGTTTGTAGTAGTTTATTGCAACCGATAACGACTTTTTCATTTGAATATGAGCGAATCAATTTGATATTGCTCTCTACAAGTACTGGTAATTCAGAAAATATGATGGTCTTGTGAGGAGGTAATAAACAAAAAACTACCTTTCTGTGTTGGTCGGTCCTCTGAGCTGAGTAACGGGAAGTGAACTTTCGGTCTTCAAACTGCTCCGAGTCGAGATATATGCTCATATCAATTACTTTCATGTAAAAAAATTAAAATCATCGCGTCTATTTAAGCCAGCGCAATAAAATTAAACTGATAAATTAACTGTCTGTTAATAGGAAGCAACTTACACCTCCCACCTCCCACCTCTCCAACACTCAAATTGACATATTTCTTACCTGACTCAATGTCTGTACTTGAACTTCTTTCTAAAGAAATAGAAATCTACCGCCACATCCTATTGAATTTGTATGTGTCGCCTTGCAGAAGCACTCATATCCAAAATCCCATGATGAAAGACTCGAAGGTCACTCTCCAGCATCAATACGACAAAAAATGCAAGGAACCGACCTGTATCAACTACCATCTACATGAGAACCAGCGTCGTCCTATCCTCACCTCGAATAAACCAACCCTCTCCTACAGTCCTGTGCTCTGCACAGCATTGTATGAAAATTTCCTTTGCCACAACAACCACACTTGCCAGTTTAGCCACTCAGAAAGCGAGGTGTTATACCACCTAGCTGTATATAAGACAGAACCTTGCTCAGATAATCCCTGCCCGTATGGATCTTCTCCTTGGCTCTGCCATAAGTTTCACTCGAATGAAGCCTCAAGGCAAGAAATCGCTGAAAAATACCGAAATCTACTGCCTAAAGGCAGTATATCTAGGAAAAACGCGTCCGTGAGGCCTTTAATGAACGTCAAAGATTTCAAGGTCCACCCTTGCGGTAATAACCTACCTCATGACAAAAAGCTCTGTCCTTACTACCACAACGATTTGGATCGAAGGCGATCTAATCAAGACTATGAATACTGCCCAGAGCTCTGTCCACATAACTACTGCGCTTCTGGTGCGTATTGTCGTTTCAGCAGGAACAAAGTTGAACAGCTGTACCACTCAGACCGATACAAAAAGAAATTTTGCGAACATTTCCCTTATCAGTTGCATAAATGCGAGTACGGAGACTTTTGCTCGTTCGCTCATAGCGAAGAAGAGATCCGCAAGGAACTGTTACATAAACAGAAGCAAGATGACGAGTTTTGTATTTTTAAATTCAAAACTATATTTTGTCCTTTCAAGAACGAGCATGATAGAAGCAGCTGTCCGTACGCTCATAACATCCAAGATTATAGACGAAGCCCTGAATTGTATAGCTATGAGCCAGAGGAATGCGAGTACTGGAATAAAGGCGATTCGATCAGCTCGTATGAGCAGGCTGGCTGTGCGAAAATGCTCAGCTGTCTAAAATGCCATGGATGGAAAGAGTACGAGTACCATCCGCTAGTTTATAAAACAAGGCCTTGTAACAGCGGCGCCAAGTGCCGAAAGAAAGAATGTGTGTTTTATCACTCTGCTCAGCAGAAGAGGTAACTACGAAATGGGATTTATGAGTGTTGATTATGAATTAGAATCGTCAATAAAGCTGAAGTTGAAGCTCGTCTAAAGAATGAACCGTCTGAAGTGCTGGTAAATATCTACTGAAATTTTCTTTCCTGAATGCAATTAATTACAGCTAAAGCTCAGAAAAACGGTGTCAGAACCTGAAGCCTGCTGTAATTATGAGCTTTCCCAGCAAGGCAGTGAAATCTCTCCAAAAAGCACGGGAAACCAGCAAGGCACAACAATAGATAAACTAAGTGCTGGGGTCACTGTTAATAGACCTCCTGGTTTGGAAAGCGATTCGTCATCAACAAGAACTCTAGTTACTACTTCAACAGAGCGCTCTGAAGGTAAATTAAATGGAATGATCATTTGATTAAATGCGAGTTAGTTTTCAAAACACCAAAGAGAGTCCGCAACAGAATATCTTGGAGCCCGAAGCCGTCAACAGATGAGAAAGAGACAATGTTCTCAAGAAGAAAACCATTGAAATTACCCCTCTTTGAGTTCAATTTTAGCCCGAACAAAGCAATTGAGATGCCAACTGAAAAATTCCATGAAACCACATACCTTGTAAATAATTAGCTTAATCCTCTGTGAGAATCTCATTTTATCCAGCAGGATACTAACAAGTCTTCTGGACCGTTGGATACTAAGGATTTTATCCTACAGAAGAGCTCCGAGCAAGTTTTTATTAATACAAAAGGCATTAATGAGTATAATCTCATTAACAAATTGAGAGACAGAGGATTAGACCGCTTGATTCCTTTTGTTGCCTCTGCAGATTTATCTTTCAGAGATCTAATGGGCCCTTCGCCCATGACTCGGATCTCGAGAGTTGTTTCAATGAACGACGATGAGAAATCCAATCTTCAACTAATTTTCAATGAAATACTTAAAGAAGAAGATGACGCCGAAATCAGTTCATTAATGTCTGACATCGATCGATTTACAAGTATCTCGTTAGGAAAACCCTTTTGTTCTCATGTTTCCAATTAGAAAACTCCAAAAAAGTCTGCAACATGAATATCCTCAACGTTAAATATCGAGACCAGGATAGAAACCCTTGGCTTTCTTCAACAGAATTATTCCAAGACTACCCAACACAAGGGTTCTTTAGCGCATTGAAATACAAGACGAATTTCATTGGGTTAAACTAACTAGAGCACTGAAGTGATTAAATCTTTGAACTCCTTTAGCTTAAATACTCCTCATTAGTTTCAATTCGTATGCAATTTTTCAAATTCATAAAATTTTGTGACTCCTGATTACTCCTTAACTTTTGTCATTCACAAGCAACAGTTATACGACAATCACAATAATAACTAGTTAAACTGCACTTCTCAACGCCAAAATCCTGTTGTAATTATTGGAAGAAATAAAGTTAACCAATCGTGAAGGAGCCTTAAACTTTTGAAGAATAATTTGATAATTTCATCAACTTCCAGCTTAAGAACTCCTTCGACGAAAAAAATTTTTATTTTTCTCCTGCGCGAGGTTCTCAAACCCTAAATTGTTGGTTTTACTACTAATAACTTTCGAAGCGTGCCTTCTTAATTCCAATCCAAAAAAACTTATTCTCCTCGAGGGTAGAAGACAAATTATGGTAATAATACGATTTCTGGTTCTATTATTCAAGCCTTCTATGCAGAAATGCTAGTAACGCTGATTTTACTCGTGGAGACATAGAACAGCGGTAACTATATAGAGTACTAGTGTAGACTAAGCATCATATATATCACTCATGAATAAAGTAACCAGAAAAATGAAAATCGCTGCATAATTTCCCTCTTAGAAGCCTCCTCTGAGTTGAAGGACCATATGGAGAGTGGAGCCGGCTTCAAGTTTGTAGTCGCTCAACTTATTTTCGTCAGCTCTGATGTAAAATTAAGAAATTGTTGATTAGAAGAGAGCTTACAATTGTTTTCCACCGAAAATCAACTTGATTTGCTCGACAGAGATACCTTCTTTCTCTTGGAGGGTGGTTTTGATTTGAAGGATCTAATAAAAGCGGCTTAGGCCATTTTCAGAAATCAATGGAAATACTGTGTTATCAGGTTCGAAGTTGTAGCTCTGTTTTTGTCCAGTCAAGGTCTAGTGGTGAAAGAGTTAGGCTATATGTTGGGATAAGAGGTGTTACTCTAATGAAAATTTGCATGTTTTAGAAGACTTGATGAAGTATGTGTCTTTGTTAGGTTTTGGAAAATTAATTATAATTAAGTAAAAGAGTATTTATAATACCACTGAGTCAACAAATAAAATTCTGTACAGAAATGAATAGCAAAAGCTAAGAATTTGCAGCGTCGATAATAGAACATCTAGGTAAATTTAGCTTCTGCCTGAACGAAACGGACAGAGTTGCAATGGAAGAGAGATTAGTCTGCTTTGGCATGAGAAGGTTTGAGTTTTTGGGAGTATAGGAGTGACGAAATATGCGTTTTCATTAGAAAATTGAGGAATTTGAGGGATGATTTTGGTTGTTGATGCTATTGTAGCGTTAGGAAGCGATAAGATCGAGAATTCGGGTTTACGAGGTTCATCTTGGAGTTGATCATTGAGGTAGATGCTTGGATTGGGATATTTGCTAACGCACTTTAAATATTTAAGCCTCTTTTAATTTGTGAGGGATTTATTCTGGAAAATAAGCATTTCAAGGAAAGTGAGTTAATTCGTAGTTAACAGCAAATTTGACTCCGCCTACTCACTTCTGAAAACTAGTTCTTTTTCCTTGATATTTGAGCGTGATGTCCTAAACCAGATTCAGGACACTTGAAGGTTTGACAATAATCGCTGATGACTCTTTGCGAATTACAATTTATGCTTCTTTCTGTCATTGAAGTCGCAATTTTAGTTTAAGGAGCTTTTTATTTCTGAGTTCACCTCCATTGACTCAAACACACATGCACCTGAAAAAGAGTTTGATAATTAGCACATAAGTGACCGTTCCAAACTCTTTTCACTGATATTACATAGATACTTGCTGTGTGTATTCTGCCCACGAAAAGTTCTGCATGAGAGTTTAGGGCGTCCAAAAGAACAAAAAAAAAGCTTATAAGTAATTCAAAAAATTGAAAAAGGCTCTCCAATATGAGGGATGGTTTTTATCTGGCGATCTTCGTCCCTTCGAACTTTTTCTTTGGCAATTATGATTTTTTTCCTCATTCAATGTGACCATTAGCTTTAATTCCTCTTTCTCTGTTGATTCTCATTTACATTTTTCGTGTATAAATTAAGCAAATTCCTTAGTCAAAAAATCTTTACAGTTTATTCTCCTTCGGAATAATTTTCAAAGTTTATTCATGTCTCTGGAAAGAATCACCTCCAAATTCGACAGTAAACATCCTTTGCTCAGAGACCTTAAATGGGCAGAGCTAATCACAGAAGCTTTTGGAGTTGCTGTGGTCGTCTATACAGGCGGATATGTTGCAATGGAAGCTGATGCTGGAGATGCCATTCCGGCTGATGTTGTTCTCACTCATGGGGTTGTCCTTGGTATCCTACTCTGCATTCTCGGCAGATACTACATACCTCATTTGAATCCTGTAATTTCCCTCTCAGCGCTCTTAACTCAGAGAAAAAAACTCAATATAACTTTATTCTATATATTGTTCCAGCTAATAGGGAGCCTTTTGGGCGCATTGATCTTGAAAGCAGTTGCTCCGGCGGATTTACTTTCTGGAGCCGCAAGCTTTAGCCGTCTTGGGTTCCCTTATGTCCCTCAAGGCTATTCTACAGAGTATATTCTCACATATGAAGCTATCTTCACTTTTATCTACACGATGTTTTTCCTGATGATGACAGATGCTTCCAGAGTTATTTTTAGTGCACTTTTCCTTATGCTAGCAGGAACAGTCAGCATTGCTATCTTTGCAATGGGTCCGCTGAATCTCAGTGCTTTAAATCCGGCAAGGGTATTCGGACCAGCTCTCATAACAGGAGATTGGACTCAGCAATCAGTGTATTACTATGGGCCGATAGCTGGGGGGATATTGGCAAGTATTATCTATGGAATGGCTTGCAAGGCGTCAGGAAAGCAGAAGAAATATGAAGGCTATAGCTCTGAATACGATGAAGAGACAGGCCTTAAAGCAAATTCACCGAATGATTACGACACATTCAATTAACATGTGCTTAGAGAATAATTCATAGAAAATTTTAATTGAAGAGATGAAATTTCATTTGTTTTATTAATTATGGTACTTGCTACGTGTTGCCCAGCTGGCGGGACGATGGGTTATACATACGTTCAAAACGCATGCAAGTCATTTAAATTAAATCTACTAATACATGACGAAGCTGATTTTAGTGACGATTGAGCATATTTCACCAATTATGAATGAAGTTAGTCACGATATAAATCATGAATATCATCTCATCTCGTAAATATCTCCATTTTTATGCAAAAACATGAATCATGATAGTCCTCACAAAATGCTTTTTGCTAACCAGAACTTAGAAAAATCCTTTTGAAGCTTTTGCCTTCGATACCATCGCTTTCTGAGTGCTGGTCGCGTAAAAATTGGCACTCACTTTACTATATGGATTACTTTTTTCACACATGTTTGAATCAATCTGCTGCTCTAATCGATGCTTTCCGACTTTCTCGTAAACCTGCGGTTCCATTTCCGTTATTGTGACTTTGAGATCATCCAAAAGCCCTTTTATCAGCTCTTCTTCCTTCACAATCGAGTTCCCAAGCTCTTCTTTAAGACCAATCAAAAGCTTCTTTCCTTCTGTATGTTTGCCAGACCCAGCGAGTAGTTTTGCCTCCTGCATAGCCTCAGCTACTCTCACTCTATAATAGTTGCTCAATACTTCCTTATCTGGTGTCTGTTGCTTCAACTCTTCATCTTCGTTGACCAGATGAACTTTCAACTCGCATTCCTTCTTTACGACTTCTTTTGTCTCCGAATCTCGGAGACTTACAATAGCTTTTGCTAATACAACTTCTTTTTGTTGATCTGTTAAGATTTTGAGGCATTTTGGAATCGACAGCTCCAACACATAGTTCTTTGATTTCCCAGAAGGCATCTGAGCAATTTGGGTTGTGTAGACTCCATCTTCACTAACCTTCCAGATGGAATCTCCTCCGTATCCTTTATTGATTTTGACATTGGGGAAGGTGTCTGATGGTGTGGCTTGAATACTGATTGTGCAATCTTCTCCGACGACACTATAGAGGCCTCCCAAAGCATCAACAAAGCATTCATCTACAGTTGAAAAGTCATCGATGAAATAGAAGTTGCCGTTTCCAAGTTTTGCTATACTATTCATAAGCTTAGGATCGTGATCTCTACCGTATCCAAATGAGTAGATTGTAAGGTTGTCATCTGCTTTTCGCTTGTTCAATAGTTGTTGAACCCCTGTTTCTGCGCCTGAATCCTGACCATCTGAAAGCAAGAAGATACTTGTCACTGGATTTTTTTCTTTCCTTCCATCCAGTATCTTGAGAGCCTCTGCAATGCCTGAAGTGATATTGGTGCCACCACTCGCAAATAACAAAGCAATTGCAGCGTTGATTCTCTTCCGGTTCATCCAATGAGCTGACACTAAACTTATTTTAGTTTTTGCGGAATTGTCGAACGAGACAATCGCAACCCTATCATCTCCATCCATTAACCCCACGAGGTAATACAGAGTCTTCTTGAGCAATCCAAGCTTTTCTCCAGACATCGAGCCGCTTGTGTCTAGAACACACACTAAATCAACTGGTATCTTGTTTTGGGTCTTCGTCTCTCCGGTTTTCAGCGTGAATAGCATTGGTTCTGCTGATCCAGAAGCTGAATTGAGTTGTAGAGTGCTATATTTCAATTTCAGAGAAATATCGAAGAGATTCGCGATGTCTGTTGTTGGTGTTTGTGATAACGACTTTTTGCTTTTCTTGGTTTCGGATTTGGAGTAAGAAACAGAGTTTTCGTTTCCCATGTTAACAGTGTTGCAGCTATTTTTGTTTTTTGCTGATTAATTTTTTTAAATCACTGAGTAGAGCTTTGTTTAAATTTCGGATTTTCATTGCGTTTAAGGCAAACTTTGTGCAATTTTTGTTGGAATAAAATTTATACGGTATGATCAAGGTATTTCCGGTCCAGATCTGATCCAACAAATCGGTCGAGCAATTCTGAGGAAGGAACGATTTACATGAGCAATCAAAACGGCCAAGAAGACGCGTAATCCATTCAATGGAACAAATCATTTGTATTGTTCAACACATGATGATCGACCCTTCGAAGAGAAATGTGAAGAGAAATGTAATGAGAAATGTGATAGAGATTAGTGAAAATATGCGCATCCTGAAGCCCTGAACTTGTCAATACGGAAAGATACTTTGCGATATCAAGAAGAATCAGATTTGAAGCTGCTCGAAGATAACTTTGTACGACTATGAAATAACGATCAAATTGAGGGAAGCATGGGCATATTTAGAGGTTCAAAAAAAATTTTCAACTCTCACTTAGTTATTTATGGTTCTCCCTCTGTAATATTCCACGAACAACAACCACAGTATGCAACTAAGCAAGCTCAATGTAAATTTTTTTTTTTTCCAATGTAAATTTATCGTAAATGCATAACAAGTTTTGTAACAACAATCTTTTTAGTCAAGCATCGCTTTGAACTATTCCTTCCAGAAAGATCATGCTTTGTGCCAATCGCTTTCTGATGAAGCCTAGAGTGAGTTGAATGGTGATATATCATAGGAGATTCTTATACTGTCCCTCAGATACTTTCTTGGGATCTTCTCGCTAATATTTGAGATACAATAGATTTTACTTTTGCTTTGGTTGATTGAGAAAATCATTCTCATGGAATAAGTTAGAAATTTGATTCCACATTGAGATATTTCTAATCTTTGCCAGTCTACATGCAACTAGGTCTTATTGGATATGAAAAGATAGCAATTCACAAGGAAAATAATTTGGTCAAATGAGGAGGTACTCATGAAAAGTTTTATCTATCTAGTCATTGGGAAAGTATTAAAAAATGGTCCAATAATTGTGATTTCTGTGGTATAATGACTGAATTTCGAACATATTTCGTCTACTTCCCTAAGAAATATGAAAGTCCAAAGTGAATTTATAATTTCTTTTCTCCTAAACATAAACAGCCGCTAATTTGAATTTTCAAGATGCATTGAATAACTTCTCATTTTCTTCAATAATTTCAAAAAAGGTCTACTCAATAAAATCGGTAACAGGCAAATTTTAAGAGTGTCCTGTTTCATAACTCAATAAAACTAACATAGAAATCGAATTGAATTCTGTTAACAGCTTATATATCGATC
>ENA-UOTX01001061-UOTX01001061.1-compost-metagenome-genome-assembly--contig:-NODE-1061-length-23239-cov-22.892799_pt1 | contig 23239 bp, 18 predicted proteins | sample MGYA00238143_ERZ746982 | MGnify/ENA primary metagenome ERZ746982 (study PRJEB28758, sample SAMN06268862) | compost metagenome | isolation source: single cell | place: USA: California, Emeryville, Joint... | reverse complement strand
TAAATTCCTCATCTTTAAACAGATAATCTTAGGGAATCTTCCAGACATTGATTCCTCCGCGCTTTTTTCTATGTCCATGTCATTAGAAGCGCCTTGGTAATAACTCTCTTGATTTGAGGGATACCTCTGAGAAGACAGGTCTAGCACAGCAACCGACTCCAGGCTCCCTGAGAGAAAAATATCTTTGAACGTTTGCTGATTGAGCTGATTGCAAGAGAGTTTAAGCTTCTGAAGAGACCTATTGAGCGCTTTGACCTCAAAGGAATCTAAATTACAGCCTTTTAACTTTAAAATCTTCAGATTCTTGAGTTTTCCCAAGGTTTCGAATAATACGCCTTTCTCGCTCTGACTAAACGGGATATAGGACAAGTCAAGCTGTTCTAAGCTACTGAGCGCAGGCAGAGCAGCGAGCAATGCTGAAAAATTAGTTTTCTCTGAAGCTACATTCCCCATCCTGATAGGATTTTTCGAAAGCGATAAAGTTGTAAGACTCTTACGCAGTTCAGGCCTTTTATTCGTAATCAGGTTTATCAGCGTTTTCATCCCACGAGCTCCCAACCGATTACCTTCCAGGTTAATGACCTTAAGCTCACGGTTAAGCGTCGCGACTTTCAACGCGATCCTAACCGCGTCTTCTTGCAGAGAGCTGTTTTTCAAATTCAGTTCTTTTGAAGTTATTTTTCCAAAGAATTTGGCATTGCTAGGCACAATGTGCTTCTTGCATAATTTTTCAAAAAGATTCTGCGTCTGCTGCTGGGGAGTAAGATTCACAATCTCGTTCGCGAAAAACACCGGTTCAGGCTGTCGCTCAGGCTGCCGTTCAGGATGTTTCTGTGAGGTGACCTGTTGGGGTTTTTGTGAGGTAACTGGTTGAGGTTTTTGGGCTGAAACAGTGCCGGAAGGAGTGTTTGACTTCTTGCGTCTTTCTGAAAGAGACTCCAGGATCATCTGTCTATCATCATTTGGTTTGCGGGTAGTAATTTCCATGTCTTCGTCCTCAAGTATTCTGACCTTTTTTCGGTCTCTGCTCGATTTAATCACCGGTTCTTCCACGACCATCCGCTCTTCTGGCTCATCGCTGTCGGAGTCGTCAAACTCGACATCTGAGCCCATCTCGAAGCTGGAATCGCTGTCCTGAGACTGTTTAGAATCAAGTTTCGCAATCAAGGCTTTGATTTCTTGAAGTTCCTTCTTTTTGTTCTTGCCTCTGTAGAGAAGCTCGAGGTTCGTCAGCGCAATCAGCTGAACACGCTGATTATTGCATTCCTTTGCGTATTTGAACGCCTCGTCATAAATCCTCTGAACCTCTTCAAAGTCTTGAGTGCTTTCATCCAGCATATTCCCGTAGTCGATCAGCGTCACTGGATACTCCTCGCATTTCTCTTTTTCGTATTTCTTCTTATAGAGCTCCAAAGTTTGAAGATACGCTTGCTTTGCTTCATCATATTTCTCTAACTTATGCAAAGAGTAGGCTAAATACGAGTAAAGTTTCGCGATATAATCGCCGAGCTTCGAGACCCCTCTCACTCTGTTTTGATTGATCAGATCGATAGCCGAACGAGCGATCTTAGCGCTTTTTTCAGGATATTCAATTTTGTCAAGAGCTATCTCAAGCGCCTCGAGAATCTTCACGAACCAATCATCTCTCAGCTCTTTTTGATTCTCTTCCATCTTGGCTGTTTTTTTAAGAATATCGTCAAGGTTTTTCGAGTACTGAACTTCCAACTTCAGGTTGTCGAGCTCCTCTTCGATTTCTTGCGCCTCTAATGTGTTCTTCGGAAAATGCTGCAGCATCGTTTGCAAAGCCTTGCGATAGAGTTCTTTTGATCTGTCGTAATCTCTCCGCATTAAATGGAGTTTTCCCAACTCTCTAAGCGTTTTAGATAGACCATGATAGTCTCGATTCATCTCGCAGATCCTAGCGTCTTTTTCAAAATAATACAAGCTTGTTTCAAACTCCTTGAGCGTTAGATAGATCGACCCTAGAGCAAAATACGCTTTTCCTTCAAGGATCGGCTTTTTAGACTGAATTGCCATTTCGATGACTTTCTGCAGATGATCTTGTGCGTCTTTATAGTATTTTTTGTCATAACGTCCTTTGACGTGGTAAGCGTTTGCTTTGTTGAGAACCGCCTCGATCACGAGAGTCTCGTAGTCTTTTGTGGATAAGACATCAAAGAGTTGATCTTCTTTCTTTTGGTGAGGATTATTGAAATTGCTAGGATTTCGCTTGGATAACTTAACTAGCTTCCGTGCTGAGACCTCGGCTTCTTTCAGATATTTCAGCGATTTATCATGGAATTTGAGGAATTTCTCATCATGTTTGTTTTCAAGGTAGGTTTCGCTTTCGTCGAGGAGAGCATTTCCGAGGTTGCAGCAGGCTCTTTGATATTCGAGTTTATTATCGTATCTTTTTGCGAGTTTGAGGTGGCGCAGGTTGTATTTGATACTCATTCTAATCATGGACTGTCGACGGTAGCACTCTGCCATGAAGCCCAGACAGAGCATTTGCTGTTTCGGATTTCGATGGAAAAGACTGAACGCCTCATCGTAATGCTTTATCGCTTTCTCGTAGTCTTCGATTTTGAAATACGCATCAGCTAAATCTCTCTGAATAAAAGGAAGATTCTCTTCAGAGACAGTATTGCGGAGCTCTTGTTTTAATTCTCTAATGGTTTCCATGTTCAATTACTCTGATTTAATAATTTAAAATTGGCGCATTCTGCTGATCATCAACAGTCAGCAAAAAGTTCAAGATATGCCTTAATCTCGGTACAAGAGAGAATTCTATTAATTAAAGCTGTTTCCGCCAGAAATCACTTGGCTGAATGTCTATCAGTTCAAATGTGTGAGAAGGCCAGTCAGTCAACAAATAATGTGTTTAGTATCAGATCGTCTCCGATTCCTTCAATGACATCTATCCTTTCTGGTTGCAGCGGAATTGAAAAATGACCGAAAACGAGTTGATTCCTGGGTTTGTTTGAAAATTTCTCTACTAGAGCCAGCATTCTGTTCTCTGTTATATAAGCTTTTGGAGTTTAGATTAATAAAGTTTATTTTGTCAGTACACGCGACAGAACCAATTCGCTCCAGTTCATTTCAAATAAATAGAAGTTAGTCCTCAGCCATTTTTCACGGAATCTCATGAGCAAATCTTACAAACCCAAGACTGAATACCATTCGGAGTCCAATAAACCCCAGAAAGGCTTCCAACAATCTGGAGAGAAAGGAATATATTCTGGTGGAAGGCAAATCGGAGCGTCAGACTACAAGCCTAAGCGATCACAACCGCAAAAAGAAAAAGTAGAGGAAGGAATGTATTACGCAGATCGACAGATTGGTGCTCAGAATAATGATCAACAACGCAAACAGTACAAGCCAAAAAATACAAAGAGTTCGAAGCAATTTGTTGCTTACGAAACTAAAGGCGAAACAACTGATCCGCAAAGCAGAACAATGACCAGCAAACAAGGATCCCAACATCCGAACCCCACAACGCTTGCCGATGATCAAATCAAGCAAATCTTAGATATATCAAAAATCCCACACGTGTCTACTGACAGTTCGCAATTTAACTCCTCAAAGCCCGATCCCTTTGCAAGCTTCTTTGACACAGGATCCAAAAAAATTCCTACAGAGCCTTCAACAGCTGATTCTGAGAGCGCTTTGGTTTCCAGTGAGAATTTATTCGAAGGTTATGATGAAATATCTCCAGAGCAGTTCAAAACTGAAGATAGTGTGATGCAGAGCTCCGAAGCTGATAGTCCTGATGGAACTACTAACAATCGTCCTCAAAAGAAGAAAAGAAGCCAGCGAGGAAAGTACTTAAAGTATTTCAAAAACGACACAGATGTAGAAACATACCACAAAATTCGGGACTTCTGGAGCAAGCTTATGGACGCAACTGATGGAGACGAAGACAAGTCCTATAGAATTGCTTTGAAATCTGGAATTTATTTCGAGAACGACTTTTTAATGAAAGCTTGTCTGTTGGTGGTCCTTGTGGAAGACGAAATTTTATATCTCGCAGATGATTTGAGATATAGCCACCAGAAAATTACGGCTATCCCTGCTGCTAGAGAGGCCGTCAAGCAACTCGGAGGCGATAAACATAAATTTTATAAAGAAGAGAACGGACTTAAGCAGAAACCTAAATATCTCAGCCTCGAGACCTTCAGACTCGCTGAAAACGATATTTATTTGATTAACAGATTCGATTACCAAACCAAAGATGGGTATACTATGACGGCCTTCACTAAGCTAAAAGACGAGGATTTCATCAGTGTTACTACGCAAATTAACCCATTCCAGAACGAGTATGCCTCGGTATTGCAAATCGCCACGACAAACAGCGTGTTTGTGTTTGATCTTATCGCATTGTGCTCAACGAAGGACAAAGCGACGGCGTTGGTGGATAATCTAGTGGATTTATTCAAAAATTCGAAGGCGTATCTGGTCACTTATGAAGGAACTGAGCTGCTGATGAATTTGGTTAAATCGATGTTTATTGAAAACGAGTATCAGCAGAAGGATTACGTCGTAAAGAAGACTGAGCTGTGCAGACTGCTTGAAGCGAACGAGCATAGGATCTTAAATATCGCTGATTACATGCCAGGAAAGACTTTCGATCAGATTATTCAGGAGGCCTGCGGAGCCAAGCTAAACAGAGAATTTGAGTATGCTGATTGGGTTTATAGGCCGCTTAAGCAAGATATGCTTGAATACGCAGCAGTGAAAGCTTATGCGCAATTAATGGCATTTAAATCGATTGTTTCGAATATCGAATTCCCATGAAATATGTGCACAGGGTTAAATTAGCCTCCAAATGCAGAAATTGATATTTTGATAATAAATAATCCCTTTGCTTGTAGTAGTAGTCATTCTATTGCCTCGTAATACCACATAAAACACTAACACTCGCCTTTAGGTGCTTTACTATGATAAGAAAAAGTATGGCATTATTCAGAAAAATGAAAAATTTCAAAATATACAATCAATTAATGGCCAAGTCAAAGCCATCATAAATCTATAATAATGAATCGAGGCAAATGGTTATCGTTTAATGAGTCACATTGAAAAAATTTAACCAAGCAGAGTTCTATTCGACAAAAATATCCTCCCGATGAAGTTCAAGAATCTGCTGGCGTAGACAGAAGGCTCGACACAAGAGTACTCCTTTTCTTTATAACGCATTGATTTTAGCACAGATTCCACGTATTTTCGGTAACTAAAAACCTGTAGATAATCGATGATTCCAAAACTGAAATGCTCTCTGTGCACAGTCGAATACACTTTACGCCACTTCTTGAACTTCAGTTTCCTTTGTATCTCTCCGGCCATAGAACCCATTTTCAAATTTACCGCGACACCAAAAAGGAATGAATAGTCCATAAGATTCAGCTTTCCCAAGAAGTTCACGTCCTTTTGAAGGTTTTCGTTCAGACTTTCCTGCTGCGATGATTCGAGTATGATGTTCATGTCCTCGCTCTGAAGGAAATCTTGGTCTTTTCCTGCTACAATCGATTGTTTATCATTTGGTGCTCCTGACAACTCTTTATATGTGCTGGTTGGATCCTCTGCGGACCCTAATATCATCGAATTTGTCTTCGAGTTTTTCACGTTTCGTTTTTGAGCTCTTCTACCGACCAGAGAACCTTTCAGGTCATAATATCTGATAAGACCCTATTATCATGAGGAGTTAATAAAAATTTTTCAATGGACTTTACTGGAGCGATGTCGCCGAGAGTATTTTCCATGAGCACCAAATTGATCGGAGAAGTCCCTCTTCAAATACATGTGAATTTTATTGAATAAATTAGTTGTTGTTACTTAAGATCGACGCGGAAAGCCGCATAGTACCTCGAGAGCAAGGAGTTTTTGTTTTCTGTTGTAATATAGCTGAAATAAGCAGGTAGTAAGTGCTTTAAGAGAGTTTTCATCTCCGCTTGAGTCAGCGTTTTCAATATCAGCCGGTGATCATGGCTGAAAAAGAAGAAGCTGCCGCTGTTACCAGTTGATTCTCGAGTCTTTTGAATCGCTTTGTCATTCAGGCAAATGTTCAGAGACCTACAAGCAATGTGTTTTCCATTAAGCAAAGAATAAATGAACTCACTGTTGGATAGCTGCCGCATTGATCCCATCAATCTTCCTCAAATACTCGAAAATTTTCGGCGCGTATTCTGTGACGATAAACGCAGCTTTTTTTGATTTCTTTGCCCCTGGTTTGTCCCAAGAATGACTTAATTTTGCTGCTAAAAGAGCTTCCCTATTCGAGGTTTCTCTCAGGACCTCGTCTCTCAGCAATGAAGGCTCTTTCTCATCGTTGTCAGTGAGATTTCCGATCAACCTAAAGTCACCTTGAGATTTTGACTCTTCGAAGACTTCTTGGGCAGCCCCGTAGAGAGAGGAAGGGCTATACGTAGATAAAGTGGGAGATTCAAGCATGTTCACTTTATCTTGTTCATAAGTTCTAGTCTCTAATGCTAGCTTGCTAAGGAGGTCCTCACTTACACTTTCAGGAGGGATATCATTTAATTCATTTGGAGTTGTCTCCTCAGATAGGGTAGCAGTCACAGCTTTTAAAATGAGTTTTACGATATTGGTGTTTCTGTTTGAAGTGATCACGTTAAGCAACGAGTTATGCCAAAGCTCTTGATCATAAGTATAAGATTTTGAGGTTTGATCTTGCTTTTGGGTGAGATGTAGCTGCTCGCGAGCATTGCGGCTGAAAACGGCCTTGAGCATGAGGATTACGTTCCCGAAATAGTAAGGCTCGGTTAAGCGAATCAGCGCTAAGAAAGTCCCTCCACCTAAGATCGAGCAGTTGTAGATCAGGTCGATCACTTGCTTGTTGCGGTAGAAGAATTGATAAAATTCAGTTTCTTTCATCATTAATGCTGCTTGTTTGAATCCAATGACCGTCCAAATCACCATGATGCTCACAACGTAAATCATATGTCGGATCACATAACTTCGTTTCGCTTGGAAAGTAGGTCCTCGATCTCGAATTTAGTAAAGCATATTTACGACTGCAAGAGTAGGTTTTTACCTTTCCCTAGATGACAGACTGCGAAAATCAGCACGAAGAAGCTAATCACGAAGAAGGACCCGAAGAACAGCATAGCGGTAATCCTATGAGCGTGAAAATTTGAGAATTTGCTTAAATTGCAGCGAAATATTACGGAACAACGAATTCCCGACGACCTTCTGATGCGCAAAATTCTATTTGGGACCATCATCGTGATGAAGACGAAACAATATGAGATTACCAAAGAAAGACTGTTCAGACAGAGTAACGATGACGGCGGTTGACATCAATGCAAAACAGTGGTAATAACCCATTCTTTGCTTTCCTGATTGAAATAATATTTGCTCTGAGAGGCTGCTTATCTGAGAATAGTTACCGCTGATGAAGGGATAATAAAGCGTGACGAACAGATCGACACTGAGGCATATATTGTAACAGAGCGCCATCATCATGCAAGTGAACATAAGAGAATTGTTGAGGATACAAAACGCATCTTGGATGTCACTCAGCTCTTGTTCTCGTCCTACAGAGGTGCTTTTGGAGAACGAGAATTTATGGAAAATGGTGAGGGATATAATTACTATTTGAACATGAGGGCGGAAACGAAGCTATCTAGACCCAGGGTTTTAATAAATGTCTGCGATGGACAGAGCCAAACGAGCGTGTGGTAAGATTGTAGTACTTCAAGCACGGAAATAACAGCAATAATCTGAGATGGATGGTGACGAAGTTTGCGATAGATATAATAGGAAGCTGGAATGAGGGCCGAGACGAACATCGATACCACCGCAATTGTGATGTAGAAAGGAAACACCCAGCTCGCATTTTCCAAATCTTGAATCTTCATTGTGAGAGTAGACAGAAGATTGCTGAGATTTTTTGTCTTGAATTTGACAAAATAAAATTAAGAGGACTAAGAGTCTCAGGTATGGAAATATCGAAAAGCGACTAGACAATTAAGTTCTTCAACTCTCATTGGCTGTTACTGCTGGACCTGTTCTAAAACCGCTTGTTCAATGGAATTGAGTCAAGTGAACAACATAACTACGACTTTTGAAAAAAACTCTCCAAAGCTGAAATTAATTGGAGGGTCGTGCTTAAAGTTAGACACAGCTAACCTTCTTTCGTTGTAAATGAGAAGAAGTGATAGTCTTAAGACTGGTGTTTGCTTGAAAGTCATTGGAGAAACTTAGATTAATCGGTTAGATTATTAGTGTTGTTGATTAATAAACCAGAAATTGATTTAAGAAGTTTTCAGCCTTGTAATTTTTTCTAACGGTTTTTCTTAGCTCGGAAGGCTATCTAGATTTATCGGGCTAGTAGTCGGAACGCTATTGATGTGAGACAACTGGTTGTGTCAAAACAAACTACATCATTTATCCGACCAGAGGGGTATGAATTTTGTCGACAGGGAGGAAAAAATAATTGATCACAAGCGGAATACAAGAGAGCTCAATCCCATTGTTTCTCGCCACCTGTTTGGAGCGTGCAGACTGTGGTGCTTAGATTCGTATTTCATACTTTTGCTGATAAAATTTAATATTTTAAGAAACAAACGCCCTCGCTCAAACGCTAATAAACGCAACTGGGATATTTTTGAACACGTTTATATTCTTAATTTGGCAATTACTGATCGGCTATTTTTGCAAAACACACGGCTCGGTTGAAGAGCTTAAGTCTTCCTACCAGTATTAACTCGGCTCCCCAATTATCCTGACTTCGTGTTTAGTGAATTTTTCTCTACATTGATCGAAGATTAGATGAAATTCGTCCATAACAATATGCAATTGAATTGATTTGGACTGCATAACCTCCATTGATCGCAAAATTATACCACATCCCCAAAGAAATTTTTTTGGAACTACCAAAAAAAGAAATATTCTCCAAGGTTCATTCTGATTCTAAAACGACTCGAACGATTTAAATTAGTTCATTAAACGCAATAATTATTTAGCTAAAATTTTAGTGGCGACCTCTACTCATATGGGAAACTCATTTTGCTGTGCGGACGATAGACAAAGGAAATCCTATTCACCATTCCAGTTCGAGAAGGAAATGGAAATGGAAGAAACTAACACACAGAGCGCATGGGAGAACATCGGACTTCAATTACCATCTCGAGAATGTTCAGTCATGGGAGATGATAGACTTAGAATCACCAACACTCAAGAGCTTACGAAAATAAACAGTGCCTTGGCGCGATTGACGATTAGACTTCCAAGACAAATCACAAACGAAGAGGAATATGAACAGATAATCGGAGGTTTAAAAGCTAATCCCTTTCTTTCGACTCTGCATTTGGATTTAAGCAATAACTGGCTTTCTGAGGACCAGCTCTTGGAGTTATTTGAATCAATTGGGAAGCTAGGAGACCTGAGAGACTTGGAAATTTCCATTGAAATGAACAAAATGTCGGATTCCTGTGGAGCGGCTCTGGCTGAACTAATCAGAAAGAAGAGGAAATTGGAGAGACTTGTTCTGAGCATTGACTCAGAAGGTCTTAGCCAGGGAACTAGCAGAGCAATTCAGACATCGGTCTATGTGAGAGCGAATCCTATAAAAAATGTAGTGATTTCAGGGATTTAAGCTCTCCTGTGCGTTGAGACCGAAGATATCTAGCGAAAGAAAAAGAAAGAAGACTGGAATGAGGTTAATGGGGAAAAAAAGATAATTTGATTGTCATTTATACGTATCTTGTGGTATAAATCGATTGTATTGAAAATTTGTTGAAGGAAAAAAGGAGAATTTTCCATTTCTATGTTGTTTTATCCATTTGTAAGAAATTCATACATCTTGTTTTAAAATTCGTATAGACTCACACTGAGCTCTTATTCTATTATGGAAAAAGCCAAACAAATGCTTCTGTTTCCTTTTCTTTCTGAGTTTGCTGCTATTCTTCTTTGTATGCTGGTTGTTTTCCTGATTTCTGTGGCTGCTGCTCAGATTTATTCTGCCACAGAATATATTGCAATATCCAGTTTTTCAATTGAATCTGTATAGCCTAATACTAAATCTTAGTAATAGCAAATCTTCTGTATGACCAATCCTGAAATTACTTTTACATAGTTTCGTTCTTAATGAATTTCTGGACTATGAGTATAAATAAAATACTATTCGTGACCCCAAAGTTAGGTTATTAGAATTCACTCAAAATTTTTAAGTATTTCATCGTTTAACTCGTGTTACTTAATGAACTTTTTTTCATTGTTGAAATTACCATGTGTTAGAGACAATATTAGATTTGATTCAGTACTTTCAATATCTGGTATTTTGACAGGTATTACCAATCACTTCATCACTTCATTCATGTAAATAGATGAGCTCTTATTATTTTTTATCCTATTCTAGCAATCATGCTGATTTTGAGAACAATATCATTGCTCTCTCGTTACTGCGCATGTAGATTGCTAAAACTCCTTTTTAATTTTTCAAGAAAAAAATTGTTAATTAATAACTTTCTCAAATTATAAGAATACGAACAGATTAATTAGTGTCAATCAGTAGTAAAGGCTAAGTTCGCAATTCTGCATGGCATCTCAACCTTAGCAAGAAAAGCAATGAAAGCACTTTCCTCATCGTTCAATAAATTAAAAAAAATCAGCTTATTAGGAGTTTTCAATTTTCACCAAGCCAGAACCATTTTCTCAAAGAATACAGATTCTTCTATTCTTTCAAAATTACTAAAGCTACGGTCCTCAGGACTATCAATTTAGTTGAATATGAATTACTGACTCGTCTAAATTAATTTACATAGGCCACCGTGATTAACTATTACTGATTGTAGTTTTTAAAGCGTTACGGCACTTTGCTCATATCTGCTTTTTGAATTTGCATTTCCATTATATCATCCTTAGTATAACAACTCACATTACAATAAAATAACTAGTTTCTTCTGATACTTCCCTTCCAAACGAGCGACGGATCTTCTTCTCTTCGATTTTTTCTTTCGAAGCAAATTCTTCGAATTCAATTGCTTTGCGAAAATTTTGACACTTCTTAAGCCAAATTCGAACATCGAACCTTAGATAATTATTTAAATCTCTCAGATAAGCATTTACATGAGATCTAGATTTACATTATGTTTCTTCTTGCTGGCTATAACCAGCTTTGCGAGCAGTCTTCCAACCAACCAGACAGAGAACCTTCGTTTTAACACAGACAGCTTCCTCTTAGTCACCAAGGGAATATTAGAAGGCATCGAAGCTGTTGAAAGCTGGACTCAACTTGCCCCTTGCATAACTTCATCCGAAGATGCTGTCCAAAATATCATTGCTGCTGTCCAAGACTTCCGAAAACAAGACGCTATAGACGTGGCTCGAGGGTTATATGCACTTACTAAAGCGATTGAAGATCTTCCAGTTTCAATTAAAAGCTGTGGAGCCGAGTTTGGAGAGTTCGAGACACTAGTAACAGCAATCCATGCGCTTGCTAATCCAGCAACCTTTGCATTCGTCGTATCGAAGAATTTGTTCGTAAATGGTGTCGACATTTACCATGAAGTCTATACCGCTGTAGGCGACTTCGAAACCGGAAAGTGGGAGCAATTTGGACTCAATATCGGCGAGGCGCTTGGTCATATATTCCTACACGGTGCGAATCACCCTCGGCTTGACGTTACTTTCGTTGAAGAGGTGTTCCTATTCTTGAGGGGAGCCGTCGAGGGAATTTCCACTGACATTGCGTACAACGAACTGGCTCCGTGCCTAACCCATGCTAGCTCGGTTGGCATCTTACTCGACCAAGCGATGAGCGATTTCATTACGGCACAGCCGACGAAAGTCATGGAAGGTGTCCTTCTCCTCGCTCGGGCTCTTCGTGCCATTCCTGAAGCGATGCAGGGCTGCAAAGTAGCATATACTCAATTTGAGCAGCTTCTCAATGCAATCTCCTTGATGGAAGATCCGAGAGCGATTGTCTACCATATCGCGAGGAGTCTCATCATCCATGGACAAGAAACATGGGATGAAATTACTGATGCCGTTAATAACATGAAGATGGGCAAATACGAGGCTGCTGGACGAGATATTGGAGTTATCATCGCTAATTTCATTAAGCCTGACAATGCGGTCTCAGGTATTCGTTTCACGAAGTTTTTAGAACAAAGAGCTCCTTTCGTTGTTAAACACGATAACATATTCGCGAACTGGACGATCGGTGAGTTAAAAAGCCTGATGGGAACGAGAATCGAAGATAAATCTCAATCAAAGATCCCAATAGCAAGTCCGACTCCTTTGAACACCGAATTCCCTGAGAACTTCTCTGCTTGGACCCAATGGCCTCAATGCGAACACCCAATTCTCGACCAAGCTAAATGTGGATCTTGCTGGGCTTTCGGTGCCGCTGAAACGTTAAGCGACAGGTTCTGCATTGCATCAGGCGGAAAAGTCAATAAGCAGCTGTCTCCTCAATATCTTGTTAGCTGCTCGACAGGAAATTTCGGATGTAAAGGCGGTATACTAACTCTCGCCTGGGCAAGCCTTGAGAGAAGTGGACTTCCAACTCTCGAATGCACTCCATACCAGTCTCAAGCGGGCGATTCACCTTCTTGCTCGAAAATTGAGGAGGGTTGCCAAGATGGCACTCCATTAAAGCGATACTACGCGAAGTCCTGGTCTACTCGATGGTATACAAGCAAAGATAGCATGAAGGCCGAAATTATGAAAAACGGACCAGTTGAGAGTGCGTTTACTGTTTATGAAGATTTTATGTCCTATGCAGGAGGCATTTATAAGCATACCTCTGGGAGTGTGCTTGGTGGACACGCGATTAAGATTATTGGATGGGGAAAGGAAAATGGACAGGAATATTGGTTGGTCGCGAATTCGTGGGGAACTAAGTGGGGTATTCAAGGCTATTTCAAGATGGCGATGGGTTCAGATATGGACGGGAATGGTATTGCTGGGACCGCAGACCTTAGTAACCTGCCAACGCAATTCCCCTCATCGTTCTCAGAGAAAGTTTACATGGGAGCATAATCCCCTCTCCCTTTAATGATCAATTACAGAAAATTATGAATGTTAATTATTAGAATTTATTCATTTACTACACCCTAACACTTAAGCAATTGAAATAACAGTTTATATATTGAATATATGCATGGGCGTTATATTTTTCGGTTAACCTCTGTATTAACTGTTAACCCTTTACGAAACTTAGCACGCAATTTGAATAGACTCAAAAAAAAATTTTTATTAAAGAGAGGTCATGAATAGATTCAATGCATTTGTTAGGAGACTGTCTAGTGGACGAACCATCATCTCTAAAAGCGAAAAACGATTTTATCGAGAGAATGGATGGCTATTGGTGCTCTAGCAGTCATTAACTCTGCTTGATTTCACGTAGACATGACAAATAATCGAGAAATATCATAACTTGAGAAGCTTCTCCCTAAGTAAGGGTTCTGTCTAGATATCACGTTGTCTGATGAATCATTTTTTGGACTTTCAATAATTATCCTTTTTTCCACCAGTGCTTTATCAAAGGTTAAATAAGGTAATTAAAATATATATGATTGTATAACGTAATTACTTAAATCTGGGTTTTTTCAGTGGGATTTTTTTTTCGTCGCTTGATAAAAAGCTGAATCGCTCATTTTGCCATAATTTAGCCTCTCGAAGACCTCTTTACTTCTGAATTTCTTGCTTTTATACACTCTCTCTCATCAATTTGAGAAGATTATTTGAAATCGCCTACTTTCTTTTGGAAGTTAGCTGCAGAAATTTTTATGAATCCAACCAAATATGATAGAACTTAAAAATTTTAATTTCTTGAGAGATTACGGACAACTTTTGGAATCTCATGAAAGTTAAGGAGCACATCTTCAATAGCTATCGAGAACTCGTCTCAGGAACCGAAATCAGCCATCGCTTTGCTCAGATTCTATTACTTGTGAATTTCTTTCAAATAATCAAGAATCAATTTTGGCAATTAGCCATTGCAATCCAAAATAACGGAGCTCTGCTGGATTACGTGATCAAAGTGACTCAGTTTGCAAGCGTATTAAGATTGATGCAGAAGAGCAATACAGAATTCCTTTATGAAGCGCTGGTTTTTGGATTGTGGGCCTTGATGAATGCAATGTTCATACTCCTAATTATCTATGTCTATAAACTAAAGAAGAGCAACTATCAGAATGCAACTCTCCTTCGTCCTCTTCGCAAGGTACTCGTCTTTTGGAACTTTGCGATGCCTTTTTTCATGTTTGATATATGTTTGGAAGCGTTTTTCTCAACTTTTGTCTGCAAAGATTCCACCCTTATCGCTGGATTTCTTAACAAAGCAGGAACAAATTCAAATTATTGCTCATCCGTTCTCAGATATGTGCTCATCGCGGCTTCGAGTCAAGCAATTTTGCTTCTCACTATTTTCGCAGTCTTAAACGCATGCTTATTTTTCGACGATTCGTTCAATTATTCTAACAGCTTAGCAAGATCAAACAACTCTTCGCTCCTCTCCCTCCTGGCAGTCAGAACTATAGTTTGTGTATTAGCAATCTGCTCAGATTACCAATATTCAGCCATAGTCACAAGCGGAATTTTCTTGGGACTCTTCATCCTTTATGCCTTCTCTCTGCATTCTTATCACACGTACTACAACATCCCTCTAGCAACCCTCGACATGAGCTTATTTCTCTTCCAAGTTGCAATCAGCGCGATTACTTTGACACAGGGGATATTTGTCCAAGCATCAAGTGGAAAAATCGTGCCGAGCTTCGTGCTTTTTTGCTGTTTTTTATTTTCGTTGAAATTTGCCAAGGCTCTTGCACACAAAAGTATCATGTATCACATTGAAAGGAGATTCAACTTGAACTCCAACTCAATCAGCTTGGAGAAGAAGATAAAGCTCCTCTACGCGAATATTAAATTTCATAAGGAAGAAACTCGAAATGATAAGCTCCCTCATACATCGGAGGAATATCTAAAAAGCTCTGGCTACTTGATCAAAGCGATTGAGGATAACAAACTCCTTGTGTCTGGCTCTTCGAGTGAGCCGAATATAATTTTTGACCCGCTTACCAAGCAGACGATCGACATAAAAGTTACCGCAAACAGCCAGAAATTGCAGAGTTCAACGTATATTAAGCATTTGATCAAACTATTATATCAGCAAGCAATTAATCACCATCCAAAAGCCTCTAATTTGCGCATTGGTTTCGCCAGTTTCCTTTTAGTCGAACTGCAGCATATTTATCTCTCGATCCTCGAATGCATTCAAATCAATAGGCTCTTCACATTGGGTACGCCTCGTCAATATCAGGTCGCCAGCTTATATAAAGAAATAGCGAAATTATTCAAAGATTTAAACAAAATGAGCGAAGATGACGATACTTGGTCAAGTTTCGACCTGGAGCGGCTGCTTTTTGTCGAGACAAATTTCCAAAACCTGCATCAGAGCTTGCTTCGTTTTTTCCTACTGTCTAAGGAGTTATACGACTACGTTCTGAGTGAGAGACCGAACCTGTCGATCCTCGAGCAAAAAGCGGTGGTTCAACTCGATAATTACGCTGCAATTGGGAATTCGTTTGAAAAAGTGAAAACGAACCCCAGGTCATTGAGACTCTATATTGATTTTCTAAGAGAAGTGATGGGAGACAATAAAACTGCCAGAGTTCTCGAAACTAAACTGAAGCAGTTAACGGATAAACTCATTCAAAGCAAGTTCTCAAAGCAGACACTACTGGACCCAGACCTCGCTTACAATGAAGATTCTACTATCATAACAATCGGTGGAACACGCGAGAATATTGGAAGGATCATCAAAGCCAACCATGGCGTCGAAAAGCTGTTTGGGCATAAGAAAGAAGAATTGAACATGAGCAATATTAAACGTCTTATGCCATTGGTTCTGGGAGAGAAGCATGATACTTTTCTGAATAATTTTCTTGAGACTTCGCGAATGACGGTTCTGTATAAAGAGAGGAAGCTTTACGGTCGACACAAAGAAGGGCATATTTTCAGCTTAAATCTATTAGTGAAGCCAATGTTTGACACTAGCCAGAATCTGCTTCAGTTTATTAGCTTCATACAGCCGCTGTCTCAGGACGCAGACCACCTAATCACTGATTCCTCTGGTTTGATCTGCGGGATTTCAAAGAACATGGGCAAAATGATGAAACTTAACCCACTTACATTTGAAACGACCAAAGTTTACCTACCAACATTAGCGCCGAAATCGCTGTATCTTTTCTTGGAAGACATGGAGCAGCAGAAGTTAATGAAGAAAAAAAGCTCGAGTAAAAGGCAACTGAGCTTCAAAAGAGTTGAAACGGACGTGAGACATATAAACAAGACCCAAGAGGGCGAGTTCCTCTTCCATGTATATGTTTCGCAGAATTTGGTTGAGTCCTCAGCTCGGTTGTACGACCCTCAGAATCCACCAGAATCCCATGAAAGCTTGAAGGGAAACTTTGAAGGAACAGAGGTGTTTAAAATCCGGTGTTCAGCGAATTCGTTTGAGAGCTCAGACCAATCAACAAGACTGATGTTTTTCTTTGTAACGGAAGTCGAGTTTCTCTACAAAAAGAAGACTAGATCAGCGGTCGCTAATGCTGTATCCTCATATAAAACTTGGGATAAAATGTTTTTTACGCGGTTGAAGCAGACCGCTTCAGGTGGCAGCGAGAACCCATTGAATAAGCTTGCGTTTGCGCTAAAGAAGAACTTTCATATTAAACTGGAAGAAACTCCACCTAGTTCTGTGAAGAGCGGCAGTGGAGGTAGTAGAAAAAGCAGCAAGCTTCGTACTCTGGTCGTCAAGGCGATTACAACCCCACAACATCAGCTGGAGCACCAGGAGCCAGGGGTCACATTTCGGGAAGCTCCGAGTGAAACTGAAAACCCTGAGAACAATACAAAGAAAGAGCCTGAAATATCTCTGCAAAAAGACAATCCGAAAATTGTTGAACGAAAAGAAACGGTACCAGATAAAACGCCTCCTCGGTTAATAGTTACTAATGAATTCGAGGAAGCCCAACCATTGATGTCGCAACCTTCAGATAAACGAGTCATTCAGAGAGATGATAGTATGTCGAATCTCAAAAATATTGATAGAGAGGATAGTGCAGCCATAAGGAGAAACAATGAGAGAGAAGATAGCATGGTCCAAAGAAGAAATATTGATAGGGGAAACAGCTTTGGCACCTCTTATCAAAAGACATTGTCCAGTGGCAACACTTTGACTGTTGAGAGAGTGAATACATTTCACAAGAAGACCTCGAATGAGCTGTTACCCGGTGGAAGATTCGGAAACACGCTCTTTCCGATTCAGTCAGAGCTTGAAATCGAGTCTTCACAAAATATCGAAGATGAAAGCTCTCGAGGCAAGGGGTCGCAAGGATTAAAGCCAAGCCTTCTGCAAATCGATCAAGTGAGCCGTCAAAATCTACTTTCCATCAGCGGTTCGATGATAGGAACGAAGATATTAAGCGTTGCGCAGCTCGCACAATGGACGGATAACGCCAATCGGCCTCATATACTAGATAACCCGCCAATCAACTCAGACAGCGAAGTCGGAGAAGAGGAGGAAGAGGAACGGGAAGAGTTGGTTGAAAAAGACAAAAACGAAAAAACTGCGGGTTCAGGCGCAGATAGATTAGAGATAGGTTCTACGCGCACTGTTGGTTTTTCCTTGTCGTCGGACAGAAAGAATCTAAACATGTCTTCAAACATCGGTCCGTCCAATAATTCATCCAGGGTCCAAGACTCGAGCAACACTGAATCTTTCGAAGATTATAGGAGATCAGAGCATAACACTAGCACGATGAAAAAGTCGGTTAGTATCGGATCAGTGATGAAGTTCTATACTGATTACTCAAAGCAATTTAAGAGGCTCCTGCAAAAAACTAAAACAGGATTCGGGCGAAGAGAGAAGAAAGACAGAGCCAGGTTTCGCGACGCAACAAAAGCCATGGTGGAAGAGAAGCTTAGGAATTACTATGAAAACAACGAAGGCAGTATTTCTTCTGGAAGCTCAAAGCAAAGCAATACCACGAAAAAATTTGTCTTGGACGCCATCCATCACGAATACATCCCAAAGGCGTTTTTCTATTTCCGAGCGATTCTATACCTCTGTTTTGTGTTTCTGATAGCATCGACTATCGCGCTCTCTCTACAACAGTCGCAGATATTCTCAACGCTGGAGAATAATTACGATAACGGACACAATTACGCAAACTATATCACCCAAATCGCGAGATTAGGCAGTAGCGTATACGATTTGCTTTATCTAAAGGTCAATTTTTATGCCTCGAGCAGTGCAGCAGAGCTCACGTATCTCCATGATCTCTCTTCCAATAAGACGGCTGATGCTATCAGGACGATATTGGCAAACTATCCAACCGTGAGGACTGAAAGCAGCGATTATTTTGTGTATAATGATTATACAAACACATCGCAAATTGACGGTCAGAGCCTTGATCTCCCTCAGTCTATCTTCCAATTGTGCTCATCAGGGTTATATATCCTCAGCGGTCTTCATGAGAATAGCGTACTCGATTCAGTGCTTCCTTACTATGAATTCATTCTGAGGCACACCTCACCAATTGTGAATCAAATGAGTTCGAAGATCAATCTGGACAACTCAATCGACGCTCTCAAAAGCAACAAGACAATAGCTATCGTTGTCTTAGTCATTTGCATTCTAGCGATTGTGGTGCTCTGGTTGATTGCAGTGCGATCGATTTTCAAATGTTACGTCGAAATTCAGAAAGTATTGGTGTTATTCATAAATCTTCCCAACGTAGATTTGATCGAGCTCAGAAATATCATGGATCAAGCGCTGCATACGCTCCAGAATGACGAGTTTAAATGGCGTCCTCCTCCTTTTCATCCTGGAGGGAAATTCTCGATTAAACGGTTCATTCCGCTTCATTTTCCTCGCGTCAAGATCCTCGCGGCTGGCAGCGTTCTCCTTATCCTCGGAGTGCTGTCATACACGCTCACTATAGCAAATTCGCATGGATTTGATAACTCCCTCGAGGGCACGCTCCGTACCGCGTCGCAAATCGATGTTCGCTTATATGAGAAATTCGATTGGCAGCTCTCGCTAAAGGATATTTATTTCTATGAAACGCAAGGGTATAACTTCAATGTCGACGTGGCCAATACTAGCGCGCTAAACCAACTTTATTCAAACATCTCAGAGACGTTTGCTCAGGAGGCCAATATCCTTTCTCAAGTCGAAAATTATGTGGCTCCAGGCTCTGATGGAACCCATACTGGGGTGAATGCGGTTTTGCAAAACAGTCTTTGTTCAAACCCAAGCATCTCTATCAATCGAACGAGCTCTTACTCATGCCTCTTCCTCTTTAGTAACGCGCTATTGCAAGGTAATTAATACCATTGAATTCGAAAATATCCTTATATCATCTCATAGGTTACCAATCTTTGCTGAGTGCTTACGCAGATTTTCTGAAAGCAAGCTTGCGGGATATCATCAATAACAGCACGAATGCTCTGCAGTCTGACACGGCCCAGTACCTTATGCAGCTTCCGGATTTGCTTGATTATATGGACTCAAGCGATAAGTTCATCCAAAACTTGTTACGAGAGAAAATTATCGCTGAGTTTGAACACGGTCGATGGATTACCATTGCCGTAAGCATCGTGCTCGTTGTGATTCAGTTGCTCACGCTGCCGATTGTTCATTTCTTCTTTGTGAAGAAAATGAGAGCGAGATTCATCAAGGTCAGAAGAATATTATCGCTGATTCCGGCTGGAGTTCTCGTGAGGAATATGAAGATCAGGAAGTATTTGCAGGAAACCAGCGCTTTGAAATGAGCTTTAAGAACAGGCAATTATAGATCATTAAACATCTTTTGTAAAATAAAAAATGTTACTTTTGATCATCTGCAATTTGCAAGTTCTGTATGTAGCTATTATCTACTTTTTTTTCAATTATACTACATTCAAGCAGGGAAAAATTTTGAATAATTTGCCTCGAGTGAATTGGTTTATCGCGAAAAGCATTGGGATTTAAATATTAATTATTGATTCAGTATGATTGTTAAAAACCGTCCATTGCCTCTCATCAAAATTCTGGCAAATGCGAATTTATGCTGAGAATAAATTATATTTTTAAGAAAGATCGAAGAAAATGAATAACGCAGGCCCAGATGACCATAATTTCGAGGTAGTGTTTTACGAGAACGATGGCGACTCTCAGAGGAACCCTCAAATTAAAGTTTCAACGAAATCCAGTAAGCCGGCGCAAGTTTATGTAACTTATCATTATTTGTGTAGAGATGGGGAGATTAGTTCCGTTGACACGCTCAGTATTATTCGCGTGTCGGCCCTCAGAAAAGAATAAGGAGAAAGAAAAAAGCATCAACAGAGAGCTCAATCAAGTCATCGAATTCATGCAGAATGTGCATATTGAACTACCAATTGCGTCTGTATTGTTAAATGCATTTGATTGATACTCACTGAGCTTGCGAATAGACAGGATTGACGTTGACTTCGAGTCTGATTGGTGTGAATCTCGTGGCAGATGGTGAAAGTAGCCTTTTTGTTTTTCGTTTGGATTGAGAAGAATTATCTAGAGAGTCAAGGTGCCAATAAACTAATCACGGAGTATGTAAACAAAGACCGCAGATTCTACAACCAGATTCCTTCTTCAAAAAAAGTACTGAAAGTGCCTGAGATTGGTTCTGCCAAACCAGTCAAATCCAAAATATTAAACAATTGGTTAGCAAAATCGCTGAATGAAATGCTGATGGACTCTAAAGAAGAAAAGCATCAATCAGAGCATCAGGCGCAACAATTAGAGATAATTACAGAGCATTCGGCCTATCAAATAACAGCAGATAGCCAAGAGAAGAAATCCAAGTAAGCTTTAATACAGTTTTTCTGCTAAAACAAAAAGTTTTGGATTATTTGAGATAAAAGAAGATCCTAGTTCTGCTCAGTCGTCAATAATGAAAGAGACACCAAATGAGCCAAAAGAAACCGCAATTGAGCAAAGAGAGCATGTAGAAAGCGTTGCTTTACAAGGCAAGATTCAGCAGACAACTGATCTAAAAGACCAAAAAGACGACACTTCACAAGGAGATGCTTTGCAGCCTCAGCAGCCTAATCTGGATGAAATTCCAGAGCTTTCGGATGGAGAAGATGAAATAGAGGGTGAAGATGAAATTGAGCGAGAATCTGCGCTGGAATTCCAACGGAATAAGATGCCTTATGTGATATCGGAAAAGAAATCTCAGAGGCGCCTCTGGCAGCAAGCGTTTGAAAAACCCGATCCAATTCGCATCAAAGAAGTTAAGTTTATAAAGCCAGTCAAGTCGCAGATAGGGGATGATTTTTCAATGAGAACTGACCGACTTGACTCGTTCGTCGTTACAAAGCAAATCGGAGGAGATACTGCCAAAGCTGACCTGACTATGGATAGGTTAGCAAAAAGATCTGGAAAAGAAATAAATCAGATGAAAACTGGCAATAATTACTCCGTTCAAAAGACTACAAGAAATGATCCGAAGCAAAATGTCAATAAAAGGAATGAGTATGAAGGCAGTCGGTGGTTAAAACCACATAATGCGCCGAAATTTGGCAAGTTTAACCCTTCGAACGAAAAGGAGAAATATCAGGAAAGGTATTTGTTGCTCTTTTATAATCCTCATTGACTTATCACATGTGTCTAGTATGAATAAACTTAAGCACAGTTTAATGCTATACGGTTGAAGAGAGAGCAATGGACATCCAAAGTGTAGGAATAAAACCTAATTAGAGAGTTATTCAAGGCGATTTTCATAATAATTTTTGTAAGATGTATGTAGATTTTTATTTATTTGAAAAGTCGAGTACGATTGGGCTTGAGCGATCTTTTAGGTATTACTCTAGTCATTTGGCCGCTTAGGATCACCAAATTCAATGAATTTTTTTGATCCCAGTGATGAATTTAGAACTCGTAATGATTGGAATATTATCCTTATGAAGTTTAGAAGGTAAAGATTCACATGTATCAGAATAGAACTGCTAAGGTTCAAGAAAGTATTGTGAGAATTTTACTCGTTACAGTAAATCAACACCCAATTCTCTATCGATACCTTTCCAAGAAAAGTCTATTCTCATTAACGATAACTCACAAGCATTTCTCATCCAAGATACGGATACTTCTCTTGTGCTGAAAAAAATATAAAAATTTAATTCTTTTTCTTTCTATTTTACCTGGAGTTCCTTATCTGCTTGATGAATCATTAATACACCATCTATTATGTTGATAATCATACAAAAGAGGCTGTTCAATAGTCTATAAAAGTTACACAGATGTGGAACACAGTTTTTTAAAAATAAAATAAAAAAAAAAAATTATTCGGAGGGTTTTTTAAAATACACTTTCAATTTATTTGCAATACACAACATAATTATAGCAATATAATGTATATACAAGTTTTCATGCAAAGAATTTCAAGATGATCTAGATAAGGTTATTTTCAACAATAGATCGGAGAAACCATATCGTGAAACATTAGGTATTGACTCAAACAAGAAGGCGGACTACTTTTTTTCATATTTTTCGATCGAGGAGACTTCCCATTCATGCTTGAAGACGCCTGTTTCGCTTTCAGGGATTCCATTGATGAAGATGCAATACTGTGTGGGCTAAGAGCTTCTGAATCTTTCTTGAAACTCGTTAGCTCAAAATCTTTGGTTTCTCTCCTTTTATTTTTTGCAATTTTAGCGTTCGAGCGTTTATTGGTCTCAGTGAATCGTTTTGAAGGAAAAAAATTTTCGAGTAATAACGCCATTTTCGTTCTGAGAAAGATGTGCTTTGAGCTGAACGAAATTATTAATGTTTTTATAATTTTCCAGAAATTCGAATGATACATTAAATCAACAGATATAAAACCTATTTTAGATATTTTCGATATGGAATAAATAGCTTCCTGGAAGGATGAGAATCACGAAAGAGAACTCTGAAAAATAAGTCACAGTAACAAGCGAAGGATGGATGCAAGGATTTCATGAACAGCAAATGAAGGACATAAGCGGATTGGTGTTTGACTAATAAATATCATGCCCTTTTTAGACTCTTCCTAGTGTGATCTCTATCACTTATTTTGCTTTTACCTGCAAATTTCTTGTGTTTCTCGAGACAGAGAACTCATAAATTTGGTTGATGCTGATATTTCCTCGATTCTAAGCTGTAAATAGCAAGAAGGATATAGATTCTGTTAAGAAACTTTCGAGGTGGGGGTTTCCTATGTTTATCAAATGA
>ENA-UOTX01001059-UOTX01001059.1-compost-metagenome-genome-assembly--contig:-NODE-1059-length-23248-cov-6.415519_pt1 | contig 23248 bp, 14 predicted proteins | sample MGYA00238143_ERZ746982 | MGnify/ENA primary metagenome ERZ746982 (study PRJEB28758, sample SAMN06268862) | compost metagenome | isolation source: single cell | place: USA: California, Emeryville, Joint... | reverse complement strand
GATCCTTCAAATAATCTTCTTCCTCATATGTTGGCCAATAGGAACCACGTTCTTCCTCCCAAACGTTCACAAACTGCTCTTGGTATTGACAGCTCCAACGCTATCCCTCTTAATTTTCGCAGCATCTGTCCTCTACGACGTCCGTCTCGTCTCTTCGACTGATCCCATAATTGGATGGTACTACTACATGTATTATCAGACGTTAGTATTCTACAGTATATACATTATCTACCTGGTTGTCATTGCGTTAGTCGCAATAACTGGACTTTTCGGATCAAATAGACGGCGGATTTTATTTTCTTGGGGATATACACTGAGTGTGTGTGGTATTATCTGTTATGTCGGTTATGTTTCAACTTTCTGGAGCCAAGTTGGCTCAAGTGTGGAGATTTGGTCGATCTTCGCGACAATTTTGTCCTGCAGCTCTATAATGGGAATTGTGTTGAACTTTGTGCACACTCCGACGACCTGGAGGCTGTTTGGGTCGGTCCTTAGATACGGGAGTCTTCTCTCTCTACTGTTGGTTTATTTCGGAATATCATTTTTACAAGACAGCTCTTTGATTAAAATCGATCCTTTCCCTCGCTATTGCTTACTGTCACTTTATAAGGCGCTCCTCCTCCCGTTAAATTTTTCGCTTCTCATTACTTTTGGAGCATGCGTAATATTTATTTTGTTGAGATGTGGCGTAATTCGAACAAATGTGCAAATGCAAATGCCGGTGACGGGACAGAAGTTAACTGAACTTATCGTGGAACAGGATTCGACTGGAGACAATTTAGTTGGAATGCCTACAAGCGAGAATAATCAAGGAGATCTTGAAAACCCGATGGAAAACAGCGAGAGACAAGACCAAACGTTGGTTCAAAGGAGAGAGCCGGTAAAGTTAGAGGAAAAAGAGTGTTCTATCTGTTGGGATAGTTTCAATGTGGGGCAGTTCCTACTCCTGACCAATAATTGTAAGCATATCTTTCATAAGCAATGCTTGCAGACTTGGTGTAATCAAGATCCCCGATGTCCTATGTGTAGAACCTTTATTGAGAAAAATTGGTAGTTTTTTTTTGTTTTGTGAAGATAATTTTTCGAAATAAAGATTGTTTGCTGATTTGTTTGTATCTCTCTTTTCTTGCTGGTGAACTACAGTCATTTTCAAGTGTGTGATCTTTGAATATCTGCCTTTATTGGCATAGCGCCTTTGATCAACAATGTTTTTGCAACTACCTCAGCATGAGGTGGTTATGCGAGGTGAATCTGATTTAATATCTTGCTGAATACCATATTGACATGCGCTGTTTGGCTTCGCAATGGAAGAGCGAAGTTTGCTTATAATACCCCAATAATAAAAAATTGGATTCAACAAAGATTTGATTTGGATGTTGGAATGGAATCTGCTACTTCTTCACTCTATATAATAAAATCGTTTGAAGATAATGATTTTCAATTTGGCAAAGTAGTTTTTATAGAATTAATTAAAGAAGGAAAGGCTCTTGAGCCTGAAAAAATCAAAGTATCTGTGCAACGGTCATAAAGAATCGAAGAGGATTCTTATAATAAGGGCATTAAGAATGAACTCGATACAGAGCGCCAAACCTTCTGTGAGATCCATTTACAATTCTCTACCATTCCTTGCCGTAAAATTTTGTAAAGAGTACATCCCAACATCAACATTCGTGATTCGAGAGCTATCTCGTATCTATTACAATATGAGAAAATGACATTCAATATTAGCAAGTTACTGATTTTACGACATCTTCAAACTTTATATCTTCCGCCACAACATTCTGCTCTTTTTCTTCTAAGCATTGATTCATCGCATCGAGTAATTCTGTTTTGAAAAGCTGAAGAAACAGAAACAAGCACGAAATGCTACTTCTATTCATGATCCATCCGAAACCGAAAATTTATGGCAAATAAATTCTTCTGTCGTGTATTAAATAGATTTAATTATTAAAAGTATCGAAATTCCAAAGGCGCAGGTTGTTATAACTTTTAACGCCTATCAACGCGATCTCCCTTCAAAATATTTTGAATAAAACAGTTTTAAATTTACTAATTTCCCGTCAATGATAAGAGATATCTGATAACGGAAAAGTGGAACTGACGCTACAAAGATGACGACGACTATAATAAACCTTAATTCTTCATCAACCACTATTCACTCGGGAAGTGGTCCTAGTCTCTCAGATACTTCAGTGAGAAATCTACACCGAAGATGGGCTCTAGAGTCCAGAGAGACGTTCGGAGAGTCTTCTACAACAGAAAACTCTTTCTCAGGTCTGCTACCTACTTCTCAAGTTTCATTAGCCAGTCAGAGCAGAAACAATCCTGGCAATTGGAATCGTGTCAGAAAAGTTCTGAGAATGAACCATACGCTGTTCAATATCCGAAATCAAATGCAAATCGAAGGCAATTATCTCTCAAAAGAGCAAAGTCTCACTAAAAAGCAGAAATTAAAGCGATTTTTCATTCATTTATGCAAAAAACTTTCTGTGTGTTGGGCCATTATTCGACCTTTTATCATGATTTATTCAGTGCTTTTGATTCCATACCGTTGCGCAAATAGCATTTACTCACTAGCCTGGACTATAATTGACCTCATTTTCGACTGCTTGCTGTTGGGTGACAATCTGATAAATTTTATCCACAGGCGAAAACTGCGTCTTCAGAACCCGCTCATATTAGAGCATCCAACCTTGCTTAAAGACACGAATACTTACAAATATCTAGTGTCATCCGTAGTGAATCTCCCCATACAATTAGCAATGAGAGAACTCATTGTTTTAAAGACTTTACGCCTCTGGGAAGTCCGATCATTCTTCAACCGCATCAGCGCTTTTGCTCAAAAACCTCGCAGGAATCGCCTTCATTACTATTTGCACGCATTCAGTAATATCATCAATACCGGAATCACTCTCCTCATTGTGCTACATATAGCTGCCTGCTATTGGATATGGCTCGCTTCGCTTGATTCTCTCTATGGAAATTGGCTGAGTACTTGGAGTATTGACATTGACCGATCTCCTAGTCTTGTGGATATATATATCCAGTCGCTATTGTACATGTTTGAAGTTGTCAGTGCTGCTGGCTATGGAGAAATTCACCCTAATTCCAATACTGAAATGTTTTTCGTGATGATGATGGAATTCATGAAGCATCTGTTATACGTTCAAGTCATCTACAATCTTCGCACTTTGCTGGGGAATCTTTACTACGTTGAGAATCAAAATCGGAAAGAACAAGAAGAGCTTTTGATTTGGTTTTTCAATCGTAATAAAGGCTGCAGAAGAAGCTTGTACTCCAGGAAGATAAACAAGGATCTTCTGGTGTTTTTACGAGAAGCGAAAAGAAAGAATATCAATACTATTCTTAAGACCAACAGGCTGTACTGGATTCTCTCATTCGACCTGAGATATAGAGTAGGGATGTACTTATTAGAGGAAGATATGAGTCCATTTCGAGCATTCTTCGAAAACTTATCATCGGAGTTTAAATTAACGATCTTCCAGGAGCTAATGCCATTGAAAGTTCCTGCAGGACAGCATTTATTTGTCACAAAGAAACATTGTGATGGGATATATTTCATCATGGATGGGTTAGTGCAAGAAGTATCATCTTCTGATCACGATACAATCCATAAAGTGTTCTCTCGAGGCTCAATCCTGGGACTCAGACAAGTTTTATATTCGAGGAAATTAAACAATGAGTATATAACAGCAGTAGACATAAATGCTTATTATGTGCCGAAAGAAATCTTCCTTAATTCTGCCCATGCACAAGCGCGAGATTTTGAGGAGTTGAAGAAGTTTTCAATGAAAGAAATCTTTGGGTTGCTCTTTCAGGCCCCAAGAAGACTGAGACCCCAAAAAGAGAACCCGGAAGGCCGCCGTTCTGCCGGAAAGCTTAAGCAACCAAGTTCTTCAGCCGGAGCGCAACGCATGAAAAGACGAAATACATTCTTTGGTTTTCTGAATACTGACATGCTGAATAAGAGCTCAATAAGAACCAAGAGATCCATTTTTTTCCCTTCACAAAGCAAGAAAGAAGAGGAAGCTACTGTGAAACAATCTGGGACAGAGAACAGAGAGAAACCGATGGCATGTAAAGTTGAAAATGAGATGCAACAGAAGAATGATGAGCTAACAGAAATTCCCTTGCCTAATGGCGTTTCATTCTTGAAAAAAGACATCGAGGGAAATAATTCAGCTTCAGAAGAGGTATCAAAAAAAGAGACTTTGACTTTCTCTCCATCAGAAAATGGATCTTCCTCAAAAAACTATTTGCCTTCAAACGTCAAATTTATGGATATGTTGAATGAAAAACTCCATCTTAGCCTGGATCCAAGCGCTCAAAATGAAAGTCATCTCACCCAAGAGCCCACAACAACCAATGATAAAACAAATTCTGAAATGTCTTGCTTTTTTCATCTTCCAAACTATATTATGGAAAAAGTGGACCAAGAATTAAAGAAGAATCAACCAGATGAGTCCGTCAACTTCGCTCCATTCGCAATAATCACTTCGAAAGAAGGGAAAACTGAAGATAAAGGAGGCTTATTTGAGATTGATAGTTCTGTGAGAAGAGAGAGTTTGCAGTCGATAGAAGACAAGAAACAAACGAAGCTCGAAGAGGATGCTATGAAAAAATCAGCGATTGAACCATATGAGGAGAACGAAGAGATCGAGCTTGAGGAGAAGGAAGATGAACTTAATTCAAGTTTTGAAACTCCTATAGATGCGGTCTTGCCGGGAGAACTAATTGAGAGCGATGAAATTTTCACGGTAGACCAGATTTCGGATATTTTGCAAGCAAAATTAAGGTATTCAAGAATGTTATTTGATTCAGTCAGGAACAAACTAAATCAGCAGATTCTGATGTCTCAAAATCTTCTAAAGCATACTAGCAGTGTTATCGAATAAATTTGAATTTATAAGCACGTCTGTGTGTAGGTGTAATTAGTGGTCTAATTTGTGTTCGAGTGTCTTTAATTTCGTAAGCTTTTTTCAAATAAATGATCTCATTAGAAACTGCATCTCACGACTGGTATAGAGGAATGCAAGCTAAATGTAATCCCTTCTTTTGAAAAAATAGTCGGCTTTGATACTTAGCACGATATTGAAGGAAGTGGGAGAGATATATTCGTTGAAGCCTTTGATTTCAAATGATTAGACAATTAATAATTTATTTTTTCATGTTCATTTGATTCTTATGATATATAGCGGATTTACAGTCGATATAAGGAACGAATACAATGAAAAACAATTAAAATAAACAGCTACTACGATTGGCTTTATATTTAACAGAGCTTATATGATACATATATACATGTACGAAGGGCGCGGATAAGGATATATATATAAAAATATACGCGCACACATTGGCAACATTCTACTGTTGTCCAAGAAAGGCAATACTCCTAATGATTCCAATATTACAAAAAACCTCGTATCCTAAAGAATATTTCTGAAACTAAATTGCTTTTTCTACTTATCGGAATTGCTTGTTGCTCGAATCATGGACTGAAACCACAGCAGCACATTTAATCTTTCATGGTTATAAGCTGACTTTCTGATTGCTGTTGCTTTAGAACCAGCTGTTTGAAATAATTTATTGGCTCAAAATCATCTTCTTCATTCTCCTTCTGAAGTTTGAGCCTCTCTCTTCTCAGCTCTTCGATGTATTCAGTGACTGAAATGTACCCGGACTGGACAAATTCATAGGCATCTGAATCAAAGCCAAGTTGTTGTGGAATCTTGCGATTTCTGAAGTCCAAGCTTTCACTGTTTTGTTGTCTATTTTGCGGATATGTGAAAATTTAACCATTTGACAATATCACATGATATTACGATATCTGAGGAAAATTATATAAGCTGTCTTCCATTGTCTGAGAGCGAAGAGCATTTCCCGAACAGCCCTAAAAAACATTCATTAGACACGCAGTTAGGAGATTTCCTCTTTTACTGATATATTGAACGACTTATGGTAATGTTTCTGTAGTTCAAGGTCTTTTCTCGGCATTCTTTTCTTCCTCTTAATCAAGGCCAATTGCCGGCGACTTAGATAGTTATCATGCTTTCAACACAGACATTTTGAGGAGCAATACCTGCTGTTTATTCGAAAAAACGGATGCATAAAGGCACATTGATCTACTTCGCTGGCACATCGTTCAAATCCATAAAGATTCATCTATTAGGAGTGAAATTTTTTCTTTTTGGGAAGGCGTGAATGAAACATACTTGTCTTGTGAACGATGAGAGGTTTTTGTGACCGAAGAAATTCCAAAGCACTTCATCGGAGAACTTTTGAATGTGCTTTATGATAAAACAGGTTCCGTCTCTGTTCCATGAAATAATGGAAGAATATCTGCTATCCTTTTTAATGAATTTCGTAATGCGTTCATGATTTCAAGCAAAGTTACTTTTAGAATGGAGAATGTTCGATCAATGAACTTTGAAACCTTCCCTATTTTAGCGTCTTGATCGAGATCTCCTTGAGAGATACTATCCTCGTATTCCTCTTTTACTCTTTCGGGTGCTTGCTTCATTTTTAGGAATAGATAAATAAATTCAAGGGATTATATTAGGACACTGAACGACTAAGTGAAAAAATATCGGAGTCAATGCTAAGTGCATTGATAAACACAAACTTATAGAATTTAAAAATCTGATTGAATACAAAAATTACTGCAAATGAACCGATCATTTTAGTGAAAAATGTTTTACCATCAATAAAAGCGCTCTCTGGGTCAAAGGAGATCTCTGGCTATTCTGATGCAAGCAGAAGAGCTTAATAAGATGGACTTATTCATGATTGTTGCTCTTAATGAGGCAAGAATTGAAAATTTACTATGATAGGTTGAATAAATGATGAGAAGCTGACTTTATATTAGGAGATTTCTGTGATCAAACATCAGTTCTCGTTGCCTCATTATGCAGTAAGATAGATAAACTAAGAAAATTATAGGGATTCTATGAATTCTCCTCAATTACAAAAAAACAACTATAATTTGTACTTCAGATGACCTTTCAGCAGACTTACTAGTAGAGCTCCAAGCGGCTCTTAGTTTCGAAGAGAGCTCAAATGAAATAATTCATCGAAATAAACTCCCTGAAGAATTGGAAATCAACTAGTTTTCTATGATTATTCTATATATTAGAAAGGAACAATTCGAATTTGTAAAATAAATTTTGAAAGAGAATTGCGAGCTTCTCGAATAGATCGGTGTGAGAGAACATATTTTTTGAGCAATGGTTAATAGTGCTTATTTAAAGTATAGAAGGAATTCGAATTTAACTGCCAGAGTTTTTTATTTGAGCATTTCTCGATCATTAATCGTAGAATATGAAATGTGTCAGCTATCATGATTTCTAAAAATCCTCTATATCCTAAGAACACGCCTTTCTTAAAGTAAACTAAAGTATAGTCGAGAATAATTTCGGGTTGAACATAGAATTACTGCTCTCATAGGTTCTTATGGCATCAAGACAGTACCTATCTATATTTCTCAAATTTAGCAAGACTATTAATGGAATTATGGGAATCATTGTTCGAGAGTGGAAAATCATGACATGGAACTTTGCTCTTGATTACTAAAATGACGTAGAGGTGAAAACAAAACATTTGATTACTCATAACAGACAAATAATAAATTTGTTTGCCAGAATTAACTACTTTGGAAGTTTGAGTTTGCAGCATCTACTGTCATTACATTGCTAGCTTGATCACCTAACATTCCATCATCATTATCAACAACTACTGTTTTCTATTTGCTAAATAATCAAGCAATATCAAAAAAAAAAAGCACAACTTTTATGCTGCCCACAAATCTTTTTCAAAGCCAGTTAGAATGCTTATAACCTTTAAAGCGATAGAAGAAAGATGAACCTGAATTGTAAAAATTATCTTCCTTTTGAAACATTTTACATTGGTGCTAGATTTTCAAAAAGAGCAGCTTAATCATCAGAAATTGTTTGCAGGAAACTCATAGAATTATGGAAATTTCACAAATAATGGAAGCAATTTATTAAGTACTCCCTGACAAAAAATTTCACGAAAAACAACCAATTATATTCACGTTTGCTCACTTTCACACCGGTATTGAATCTCTATTCAGAAGACCGGCTTCCAAAGAGTAGTACTCCGAGTCTTTGGAAAAGCCCCTATCGTCCGACCAGAAAATAAAACTCTCACTATGATCTCCGAATATATTATGTTCATTAATTAAGATGGGAACGGTAATAGAAATCACAAGCATATTCATGGTCTCAAAACACGTTCGAACCCACCCGAAAAATCCTCCATTTATCTCCTCTTTTTGAGAAGAAATGATTTTTACGAAATTTGCCAAAGCGCACAGATCCAACCCAACGTAAGTAATCGCTAGCAGGACAATGGCAATTTTAAGCCATAGCGCGGTGCTTCTCGGATTTGACAGCAGCGGTTCCGGAGCATTTTTGTCTGCGTTTTCAACCTGAAGTTTTAATCTCTCCAAACTTGATTCGAATCGTCTGTTTATTAACTTCTTCAAATTATGAACGCAAGGCACCTTCCCATTATTGCATTCAAGACACCTGGCACGGTTCAATTTCAAGGTAGTAACTATCTGTATTAACCCAGCAGCATCGAGTTCTAAATCAGCTAGTGATTTCTTTAGAAGGTGCTCTCGATGGACGTTTCTCGCTACCTCTATGCTGATCTTTTGAGCTTCTTTTTCAACGCTGAGAAAACCGAACTGCGTTGTTGACATCATTGTGAGGATGGTATAATTCACGATTTTGAAAACGGTGTATACGACTTGCGAATCATCTAAAACGTCACCATCCAACTCGACGTACAATGCCATTGATTGCAGAGCAAGAAAGAGAATGCCAGTAACAATCAGCGATTTTTTCATAATAAAAGAAATCAGTTTTCGCCGTTCGCTTTCAGAGAATTCAATTCGCCTGAGATAATTTGTTGGGTCCAAAGCGCTTGCAGCTTTTAGGTTTGTGACTTCGAGAGAAAACATGACGATAAAGAAGGGACAGCATTGAAAAATGTTAACTGGTATTTCGGTTAATATGTAAGCGAACATATTCCTTTGATTGTCATATGAAACCAAGGCTATAGCGTCCATAGCGAAGAGAGCAGGTGTGCTCGCGATTGCGATGAGCAAGAATAGGCAAAAGATGCTAAAATTCAAGCAGCTTGATCGGGTTATGAGTCTGCATACAGTTCTATTCACTATGGAAAGTAGACCCTCACGAAGCTCTGCGAAAAAACGAGATTCTTCTGATTTCATGTTTCTGTAGAAGAGCAAACACGTTTTGATGCAGAAATATGAGAAGAAAACGCCCAGAGCTGTGAATACCCAAACTATACTCACCTTACAAAGCGCTTGATAGGGAGGAGAAACACCATAAGCAACCCTGCAGAAGTTCTCCAATGAACCGGAATCTTCCATAGAAATTTGCGAAAAAAGGCTTGGTTAATAAGATTGTTAGGACACGATATTCAGATTTGGTTTTATTTTGTTAAAACTAATTCATGAAGATCATTATAAATTATCAGTCTTGAGCCTGAGTCCAGGTTTGGCCAATCTAGAAACTCTCAACTCTTTAACCGCTTCAAGTGATGACTCAACAACCCTTTACATTCATCATCCGCCCATGTCAGCAGGATCAAATGCTCACTATTTCAAATAATACGTAATTTTGTTATTTAGTCAGAGGGACCTTGTCGAAGAGAGATCTTCATGAAACTTAAACCAAAGCAAAATTCCTGACGGATTCTGTATAATTATTGCTCACTTGAAACACAGAAAAAGAAGAAAAATAAACAAATTGATAAGATATATATATGGACATGTAAAAGTCTCATCATCTTAGCCATGGTAACCATGAGTCAATTTCAAATATCTTAGAGTTTGCAGCTGCTGAGTTGCAGGAGTTTCTTTTTTCATATTATTTAACCGTTGCTCTACTAAATTCATTTCACATGCGCTCTCTTGTTTCTGTTTCCTCGTATGCTTCGTAAGCATAAGCGAAATTTTTGAAAGAACAGCTTCAGATGCTTTGACTCTAGGTGGATTTGGTATTGCCGTATTATCTAAGTTTCCTTGGGAGCCATTTCGCTGGAAATTAGGAGCTTCATCGATCGTCGTCGCTGATCCTCTTTCTGTAACAGAATGCGACATTTCTGAATGACTCTTGACACGGAATAGCTTATTTTTCTCTCTTCTTACTTCTCGTATGACAGTACTTGACATTTTCGCTCGTCTAAGTAGGTCAGAATAAAGTTAATATCAATTTCAAGTTACGCTTTTTGCAATTTTGCATATTGCAGACTCTTGAGCCGAAAATCACTTGTCTCAGGGTCAAACACTTCAAGCGCATCTTGAGCTTTGTTTTCAAATAGATAAAGCAGCAGAACGAACTGGCTTAGCTTACTTCCTTTAAAATAGTCGACTTGCTTTTCTATCCTCTCATTTTCGCCTTCCATTCTTTCAGAGAACTTCTTTTTCAGAATTTCGCGGTCTTCTGCGTTGAATCTTATGTCAATGAACTTCCTGCTCCTCTTCGGCGGCTTCCTCTCGGTAGATTTGTTCCGACTTATACTTTCATGCTCTGAGTCTTCTTTCAACGGATAGTTATGGACGTAAAATCCTCTATGTGAGTGGAAATTATATATTTTTCTTTTCAAAATCTCAATAGTACTTCTTTCTATCGTGTGAAGGAGCACGCAAATGAATATCATCTATATCATCATCCATGGCCTCTTGCAAGCGGTCATATTCCTCTTCATCGAAAGCAATATCGCGGACCATATTTGATGCTCTGCCCAATGTTTAAAAAACAAGCTCATATTTTGAGGAGTTACCTGATAACTTTCAATGGCTCAACTCTCTTGTCTCTTCTAATGAGGAGCTCAGGATCCACTTCTACAATAATAGAGAAAAGTTTCATTGCATATGTGCAGCTAATCTCTCATTATTACTTTCAGTGATAATGTTCTTGATCCGCTTTTGCTTTGCTTCAACAATTCTATAAGCCTTGCTTGCTTTCATTATAATCTCTTGAGTGTCATCAAGCGCTGTCAACCCAGGTGTTTCTTCTTCAAAAAGCTCCTTTGTGGGTTGTAATCTTTTATGCTCTTGTGATTTTGGCTTTTCCTCAAGAAGATGGAGAATGCTATTTTCATCATTGTCAGGAGTCTGCGCTTTCTCTATTGGCTTTTTTCCTGAAGAGATTTGTTGACGCCCTGACAATCCTTTTATTGCATTGGCTATCAATTCTGGATGCGATAAATTTTCAAGTTGAAACTCCGAATCTATTCTCTCAAGCCCAATTGCCAATCGATCCCTTGGCTCGGCTGTTACATCCCGAGAATCTCTCTGCAATTTGGCTGAATGCTCTCTCGTCGGAATTGTAGGTAAATTATTTGGAATTTGCTCTAATATTTCTCTTCGCAAATCTTTGATCGCGCTTCTCAACTCGCTTTTTTGCTCTGTTAGTTGCGATAAAATCACAGATTTCTCTTGCTCGAGTCTGCTGGTCAAAGGAGTTCGATCTCGGGATATTTTCTCTGATATAATATTGATGCATAAGGCATTTTCTCTCAACAAACTATGAAAATACGCTTTTGCTCTTCGATAATTCTCCCATTGTGGACTAGGTGAGCAGCGGAAGGGCGTGTGTGCGGTTGTGATTGAGATCTTTGAAGTTGTTTGTGTGGTAGTTTGCTTTCTAACTTATCAAGCTCTCTGATAACGCCTTTCCCTTTCTATGATGTTTAGATTGCATTGAAAAGAAATGAATTGGTTGTTGGTGTTACTCTTCTATATAAAATGAAAAGCTTTTTCGCTGTTTCAACGTCTTCTGGGAGAGCATTGTCCAAAGGGAATACGAGAGGGATCATTTCAAGGGGTATGTTTCTGTCGATCGCAAATATACGTGCAATTTTGCCGACTCCTTTGGTGTCGTTCTTTTCTCTGAATCTCTTCATCTTTATTTGAATTGTGCTGGGAGAAAAACAAGTCCTGTTCCTGTTGACGCGGTAATAAAATTAGTTTCAGAATTAACTGAAGAGTGTGAATAGTCACAATTCGCTGAGGAATTGACTCTGGCTCTACTCTACTACCAATAAGAAGGTAATTTAAAGTAATCTCAATAGCTGTTGGAAAAGAAGAGTTTAATCGAGGCTGAGAGTCTCCTATCAATAGCTAAGTGGTCGCTGTTTAAATTAAAGCCTTAGCACAAAGAAAAAGCTAGTAAGTAGATGCATCCTCCACATTAATGTAAAAGTCGCATCAATTTCTTTAAAAAGGTATATTACGATCTGAAAGGAACTCTCCTCAGGAAGCTAACGGTATTATTCTTCAAAATCGCATTCTTAGAAATAACTACATTATCTTCATTAGAATTTTTCACTCTGGACACAGGTAAAGATATGCCTAGTTCATTTATGTACAGAGCAAACAATGCAATAATTCTGCTTTGGAATATGGTGCACTTAAATTTCAAACAAAGCTCGCAGCCAGTCAATATATAGATGGCGCAATTCCAAAGGAAAACGAAAAAAAGAAAATAAAATCATTTGGGTTTGCCGTTGATAGTTGCGACGATCTTTCGTGAATGAGAACCATCTCGATGTTCTAATAACCAAATCCCTTGCCAAGTTCCTATGTTTAACCTTCCATCTGTGATTGGGATTGACAGAGAACAGCCCACCAAAGCAGATTTCACATGAGCCGGCATATCGTCCTTTCCCTCAATAGTATGCTTGTAGAGCTTCTTATCCTCAGGAACTATCCTGTTTAGAGAATTCTCCATGTCCGTCTGAACATCAGGATCGTAATTTTCATTCAAACAAATCGATGCTGAAGTATGCTGAAGAAATAGGTGGAGTATCCCTATGGAAAAGTTGGACAGTTCTTTCAGCTGCGAGGTGATTTCATCTGTGATCAAATGGCATCCTCTTGATTTCGATTTTAGAGTTATGGTCTTTTGTGCCCACTCACTTTTTGTCGACTCCATTATTCTGAATAGTTTTTATCTTTTTCGAAAATATATTTAAAAGATCCGTATATTGTCTATACAAGCAAAATTGCATGAATTTATGCATGGAAATACAACATTTTTATAAAAAATGAACAGTCCCGAAAGTTTGCTGGAGAAAACAGAAAACCCAATCGTCTAATATCGGGCTGAAAATAAATCATTCATCTTCAAGATTATTTATTAGTCTGGATATACTTTCTCAGTATCATTTTAGAGAAAAGGAATTCAGCTAATAATTTTTTCAAAATACGTTGAAAAAGCATTGAAGGTCAAATTAAATTACATAAATGGAGAGGAATATATGTACTCTTAATATAAAAACATTATCTGGAAACGTATCTATTTATACCGAAAACAGAGGCAGTTTAGCTTCAAGGACCATGTTTTTTCATTGTTAATACATCCATGAATATTATCAGCATATCAGTCAATAATGATGTATATAAGTTGCTTTTCAAGAACAAAAGACAATTACACAATACAAGCAAATAAACTAAAAATGGTTGATAAATCAACAATTTAGGATCAAGAATGATCCATTTGAAATGGGAGCATTTTCACAGTATTTTTTGTATATATTTCATTGCAAGAATTAGAAAAGCATCTTTCGGCCAGCATATGTGTAGTGTAAATTACCTTAGACGCCTAATTTAGATTCTGTGCGCGATATCTTAAACAAAACTTATTTAAGACAGAAAAAAACTCGAGATGTCCTACACTATTTCCGAGCTGAACGGAGTTAAGGTCTACAACCTCTCCGCAAGCAAAACCACCAACCAATTTATTGAAGATGCCTCGAAAAACAAAAAAAGCTTGAGATACAACAAAGAATACAGACGTCGTATTGAGCTTATTCAAGACTTTGACTTCCCAGTCGCTTCATCCCGCGTCAAAGTGACTCCAGATCAAAAATATATCATCGCTACCGGTGTCTATGCTCCTTCAGTTAAGATTTACGAGACTTCGGAACTGTCTATGAAATGTATGAGAGGTATTGACTCTGAAGTCGTTAACTTCTGTATTCTTGGAAACGACTACTCGAAACTCGTTTTTGCCTGCCAAGACAGAACCCTTGAATTCCATGCGCAGTACGGCCGACACTATAAGACCAGAATCCCTAAGCCTCCACGTGATCTCTGCTATCATCCTTACACCTGCGACCTTTTTGTCAGCGCTTCGTCAAATGAAATCTATAGAATGAGTCTTGACGAAGGAAAGTTCTTGAGTCCTTTTGAGTCGGATGCCGCTGGCGTAAATGTCGTTAGATACAATTCTTACCTCAACTTGCTGCATTCTGGCGGCGAGGAAGGCATCATCGAAACCTGGGATTACCGAGAACGTAATAAAATCAACAAAATCATCGCAAATGACGGCTCTGATATCACCGCGATGAATCACGATTCATCCGGTTATATTTTCGCAGTGGGCAGCGCAAACGGTCTTGTGCGACTTTATGACCTTAGATATTCTTCCCACACTCTCGAAGTCCAGCATCCTTACCGAGACCCAATCAAAGCGATCGGATTCCATGAGGATACCAAGAGCATGTGGTCAGCGGATCGACGAATGCTGAAAATTTACAACAAGACTACCGGGAAAGTATTCACGAACGTCGAGCCGAAAGCCGAGATAAACGATGTAGAGTTTTGCTCTGGAGGAGGACTGATCCTTTTGGCCAACGAGGACGTGAGAGTCGGGACGTTGTTTATCCCAGAGCTTGGCCCAGCTCCTACTTGGTGTAATTTTATGGAAAATATCACCGAAGAACTCGAAGAAGAAGCAAACGCGACCGTTTACGATGAATACAAGTTCCTCACGGCTGAAGATCTCGAGAAACTGAACTCAAGCCATTTGATCGGAGGCAAATTCCTCAAGAGATACATGCACGGTTATCTGATGAAGATGAAGATGTATAACAAACTCCGCGAGGTGCAAGATCCTTTTGCCTATGAGGAGTACAGAAAGAAGCAAATTGAGAAGAAACTGGAAGAGCAGCGTTCGAATAGAATTATTATGGTCGATAAGAAAAAAGGAGGGAAGAAAGTCAACCAAACCCTTGTGGATGAGTTGACGAAAAAGGCCGAAAAGAAGAAGGCTGGTCCCAACCCGCTTGATATCCTTAAGGACGCTAGATTTAAGAGAATGTTCGAGGACGAGGAGTTGAAGGTCGATCAGAACAGTGAGGCTTATCTGGCTAGAAACCCAAAGAGATCGAACAAAAAGAAACAGGATTCTGACTTTGATTCAGTGGATGAAGACGAGCCAAAACAGCAAGCAACAAAGAAACCAACTAATCCGTTTAGAGAGGAGGAGTCTTCTGCTGAAGAGGACGGCGGGAAAGGAAATGGCGATAATGAAGATGATTATTATTTAGATATTGTCGAGAAAAGGAAGAGGATAAGTAAAACGGATTATGAATCGAAGATCCAGGCAGATAAGAACAAATCGTTTGGTGGAGGTAGAAGAGGAGGAAGAGGTGGAAGTCGAGGAAGAGGTGGAAGAGGCGGAAGTCGAGGAAGAGGTGGAAGTGGTGGTCCAAGAAAGGACCGATTCTTTAAGTAGTTGTTCATTGCTTAGGAATTTATGTTTTGATCGTAGTAGTTGCTATTAGGAATCCGTAGTCGGGTGAAGGTGTATAATCAATCACGTGTGATGGAATTTGATGTTTCATTTCGTTTTCTTGTTGATAGAGAAAGGAAAATTATAGGGATTTATAAAAAATCGAGCAGCTAAATTGACGACTTCTCCGAAGGGTTTGTGTCGACTGAATTGTAATGGAGAATAAAAAATGAGATGAACCTCATTACTAATAGAATACTTTAGAGATTATTGATTCTCTCTTATAGAACACCAATAGGTCCATTATCTATCTCATTTCAGTCAACTGTCTAGTGATGGTCAACATTCAGATAGAAAATCAAAGAGTCATTCGCTACAGCATTTAATTCCAGCAAATTGACAGCCATAAAGATAAATTTATTCAGTTTGATTTTTGATAGTTCACCAAATATCAAAAAATGATTAAGAAGACCAGCAGCATTTTCAAGACACTTTTGCTATGTTCCAAGCATACGGCACCAAAGTTTTCACACTCCAAGCCATCATTTTTCAAGTTGAATGATTTCAGCTCGTTTTATATGATCCCAAAGTTTGACTTTTCTTCCACTCAAAAGGATGAAATCCTCTCTGAATTGCAGAACGCCAGAATCTCTCTCAGCTCTGGGAATATTCTAGTCGCTGTACAGCTTTATCGCCAAGTCCTTGAAAAGGACCCGAACAACTTTGAAGCGAATAATGAGCTTGGCTCACTGCTCTACAAAGAGGCTAAATTTGAAGAGTCTCTTCCCTGTTTCGAGAAAGCCATCGAAATTAAGCCTGAAGATACCCGCCTCTACCTCACCAAAAGTGCGATTCTATATAGTCTCGGACGTGACTCTGAATCCCTTCAAGCCCTTGATAAAGCTATTCAAATCGATCCTAACTACATCTCAGCTTATGTCATGAAAGCAAGAACCCTTGAAAGCCAAGGTAGGCTTGAGGAAGCAAAAAAAGCATACAAAACTGCAATTGATTTGGAAACTGATCTTTTTCAAAAGGGAGAGCTTCTCCGCAGTTTGGATCGACATGGGGAAGCGATTGCTATTTTTGACGAAATTATTAAAAAGAACGCAGAGGATATCGATAAGGCCACCATGCATAAAGGAATGGCGTTGTTTGGCTTGGGAAAATATAAGGAAGCTCTTGACTCATTTATCCAATTTCTCAAGATATCTAAAGCTTTGAATCATTATGCTTATTTCAACATGGGTAATTGCTATCGAAATCTTAAGCAGCACGATGAAGCCATCCAAGCCTTTGAGAAAGCTGCTTCCATTGAGCCACAGTTTATTGCAGCTTACTTAAACCTAGCTCATTTACTGTATGAGCTGGGAAAATACAAAGAAGCCTTGCCTGTATTTGAGAAAGTTCTGGCCCTTGATCCGAATAGAATGGATGCCCTTTATAGTAAAGCATATGCGCTGAAAGAACTCGGCAAAACTAAAGAATCTGTAGAGGCCTATGACAAAATAATAGAGCTAAAGCCTTTTGACTATGAGGCTTACCTCCGCAAAGGACATTTGCTGGCAGCAACTGGCGACTTGAAAGGAGCTGTGAAAGCCCTCGAAAAAGGTCTTGGGTCCCCAGAATTCCATGTAATTGCTCCATTAAACGAGGAAGAAGTCAAAAATAATTTAGCCCAATTAGAGAAAAATCCTGAAGATGACTCACTATATCAGCAACTAAGTATATGGTACTACATGGGTGGAAAGTGGGAAGAAGGAATCGAGTTAAATAACCGATGGATCAAAATAAAGCCAGGATATATTCGACCATATCTTGATCTGAGTATGTTTTTAATGGCTGTTGATCAAAACGAGGCGGCTCTTGAAGTGCTTGAAAAGGCGATTCGACTGGACTCGTCGATTTCTCGAGCATATTACCTGCAAGCGAAAGCCTATTTCCACCTCGGTTTGTACGAAAACGCTCTCGGCTCACTCGATTCAATTAGACATGACTCTGAGGATGCGGAAACGCTGAAGTTGATAGGAGATTGCATTGCCGTCTATGGAAAATATCCACAGGCTGTAGAAGTCTATGATGCTGCCATTAAGATGGAAACTCCGCCTCAGTTTAAAAGCGCTGCTTATCACGAGAAAGCTGGCTCGCTGATACAGCTGGAGAAGTTTGAAGAGGCGCTTGAGGCTTATGATAAGAGTTTGGAACTCATCCCAAACAATCCAAAGGCTCATTTGCTTAAAGGAATCATTGAGAAGATGTTGGGGAAGGATGAATACAGGGAGAGCATGGAGAAAGCCATTGAGCTTCAGCCAAGATTCAAAACCGAGTTGGAAATTGATAGAATATTTTCAGTTTAAAGTTGGAATGATTGTTTTTGATTTTCACACTGAGAATATCGACATAATAAACTAAGGTTCCTTCGATATCAGTCGGTTTCATAACGAGAGTATGATTGAGAGATGTACAGAGATCGAAAAGTATTATTGCCTTCTTAAATCATATCTGGGATCGTTGTGAAATTTTGGAAGTGAATTTAATTATCAGCGAAAAATCTTAGTATGTGATTAAAGTGAATGAAAAGTCTTATTTACCAAAAAAAGTCCCAAAAAAAGCGGTGGTTGAATAACGACCATCTCCATATGCGAGCAGCCCCTTCCATCAGCCCTTGTCGCATTTGATAGCATGTGTTGTAGGTTCTAAACTCTGGTTAAATTTAATAAATCACAAGAACCTCCTATATTCACTTTTTTATTTTTCCTCAAGGTTCTTAATAATTGCTTGAACCCAGGAAATGATTATTTTTTCCAAAAAAGATCTCCTCAAGGTCATTTCCCTCTTCACAGCACTCCTAACCTTCGGATGGAGCGTAGCAACCGCATTTTACAACCAAGAGCCTCTAACAACAAGAACGCTCATTTCCTCTTGCTCCTTGGCAGTGGTTCTCACTATTCTCCTCCTGATTTTATCCGATCCTTGCAATTTGTTTCTGAACCACCGTCGGGCTAAGACCAGAGACCTCTTGCTACTCCTCTGCATGTCTCTAGCGTTCGGCCTCCACTTTCTCGCAGCCCAACCGTTCACTATTGTTGCAAGAAGCTATATTTTTGGACTAAACGCAACCTGGTTCTTCCTCATCTCCGACAGAATATTTCACTTCAAAATTGCAAAGCTCATCCTACCATTCATTACAACCGCAGCCGTTATAGGGCTCCTGTGTCTAGATCAAACCCCAGGCTTTATTGAGATCTTCAGCGCATGGTTTTTCGTACTTGTTCTCACTCTTCTCACCGCAACCAAACAAGAATCAAGTTATATCCAATCTACAACAGACTTTACTACTACTTCTGCTGCTCAATATATTATCGAAAAAGCTCCTCAGAAGAATGCAGTCATTGACAAGGTCCTTGAAAAACTTCCTTGCGGGATTATTAGATTCGACGAGAATCTCAATCTGCTGCAGTCGAATCATACGGCGAGAAAACTTTTTGGCTTTCAAATCCAAAACGAGATTTGCAACGACGAAATTTATGAAGCTTTTTCCAAAATAACTTCTTTAAAAATCCGCAAAGATCTTCCAGATAAAGAGCTTCTGTGCCTCTGGCTTGAAGAGCTTGCGAATAGTTTAGCAACTCCTGAAAAGAAGCAAGCAAAAAAATCACTCTCCATAAATGCGTTTTCAGACAGTAATTCTTTTCATTCTTTGCTGAAAGTAGACACGATAGGGGATATGAAAAAGAAGAATGACGTGGTTGACTATTCTTACATTAGTTTGGCGGATTTCTTCAATTATCTCAACATGCAATCTGGAATGAGATTGAAAGAGCTTACTGAGTTTACTAATCAATCGCATTCAGAAGACTCGGTAGTGTTTGATGGTAAATTCAAATATGATGAGTTCCAGCCTGAAAAAACGATTGAATTTGAGCTGTTTACGATTATCGATGACGGTCAGGCAGGCAAACAACTCATTATTGCAATGAAAGACATGACTGTTCGAGACCGGGTCTCCGTTGTAGAGAATAATAGCGCGTTTAAGGATAACCTCTTTGGATCGATGTCCCATGAGCTCAGAACTCCATTGAATGCGATTTTGAGTTCCTTGGATTCTTCACTCAAAGACTCACAGACCAGCATCCATGTACGAGACAATTACATCGTTCCTGCGCTGAGAAGCTCGAAGTTCTTATTGAGCATAGTTGATGACTTGTTGGACTATTCGAAGGTTCAACTCAACAAGCTAGACCTTCGCTACGAGTCTTTCAGAGTCACCGAAACGATCGAATCTTGCATTGAAATTGTTCAATATAACGCAGATAAGAAAGGGATCGATATTCGAGTAGTCACCCATGAGCCCATTCCCGTCAAGATCAGGTCAGATAGGAGCCGCTTTTCTCAAATATTACTGAATCTCTTGTCAAATGCGATCAAATTCACTGAATCAGAGGGACAAGTGAAAGTGATTGTCGAAGGATCTCAAGACCCAGTTTCATATGTTAAGGTTTCGGTTGAAGATACCGGAATCGGCATGAGCTTAAGCGACCGGCAGCGATTGCAAAAATCGCTGGAAGTCTGGGAATTGGTTGATAAGACTAGCGCGAATTCTTCAGGCGCTGGCATCGGATTATTTATCTCGAATCAACTTGCGTTGCTGCTCAGTCCAGATGAATCAGGCTTGAAAATACATTCAATTGAAGGAAAAGGGTCCTGTTTCTCTTTCAAAATATTGCATCAGACTTCGAAGATAGAAAGGCAGTCAAGTGGCGTAGGGAAAAATCAATCTCCTCTCTTAGCCAAGATGAGGAACTCAAGTTATTCCAGGTTTCTTGATGCCACTCCAGGGGCAAAGCAAGGCAGCATTCACGAATTGAAGAGCGCAGTCAGCACGGAATCACCTGTCCGCAAGCTGTCTGTAGAAACGCCGGAGATTGACAGGTCAAAGATGCTTACTTCCCCAGGACTACAACGAGCCGGAAGCTTCGGAATCCGAGAAGGCTCAGATCACGGTGATGATAGCCGTTCGTTTGATTCAGACAGGGTGACGATGATGCAAAAATACTACCCACCGACGATGCCGATTAAAAATTTCCCAAAGACGGTTGGGGAGTTGGACAGCATTAAGCATAGACAGCCAAAGAAGAAGAAGCCATGCTGTCCAATGATTTTGGTCGTCGATGATGATTCGACTAACCATTTTGCTATGGAACAAATGCTAAAGGTAATGGGGCTTCAGCATGACTCAGCTTTTAATGGCCGAGATGCTGTGAATAAATATAAATTGCGAGTAGCAACGCCTTGCAAAAATAAATGTGGGGCATATAAGCTGATATTTATGGACAACAACATGCCAGTCAAGAATGGAATTGAAGCGACGCTGCTTATTCGAGATTTCGAGAAGTGTAATAAGCTGAGCAGAGTGGTTATTATCGGATGTACTGCCTATACGGACCAGCCAGTGGAGTATTACGTCGATTTTGGTATGGATGATTGCATATTTAAGCCGGTAAATTTCGAAAAATTAAAGCAAACGCTCGCAAAGTTCCCAATTCAAGGACTGACTCTGATTTGAAAAACTTGAAGTCAATTGATTGAGTTTTTAAGATATTCATTGATCATTAGTTTGTCAATTCCATATGTGTTGACAACTACTCATTTTACAGGGAAATATTTTGAATAACAATATACTGTCCAATATTTTGATACTTATCTGTATTCACCGTTTTTTAATATAAAAAAAGCTGTTTCTTTGTGTAAGAAGACCCCAGGGAATAGTGCGAAACGTATGAAATATTGTAAGTGTACTCAACAGTATGCAAAAAGCACTGCTAATTTCAAGGTAGCTGTTGATAAAATTTAGAATGACACAAATAAACATTCTGTCATAATAACCCTCAAGACACTGTCAGGTTTCGATATCAGCATTATTAGTTGTTTGTCTCAGGATAGCGACTCTTTTAGGAATGTATAGCTACGGGTAGCTGAATAACCAGCGCTACTTAATTCTAGTTGATTTCTTTCCAAAATTCTTTTCAGAATTTCTAAAGCTACTGGATGTCATAGGTGACTGGATAGATATTCATTTCCCTACACAAGATGATGAAAAGAAAAAAATGAACTGTATCTACAGTTTTATTCGTTTGGATTATCTGTATGAATATTGGCATATAAAATAGCACTTAAAGGTATGTATTATTAAATTTCTTTGCGTCATAATAATAGAAGAGCATAATTTGCAAACATTGAGGATGTGATCGAATGTTATTAGAGCAGTGATAAGCTAGCATCAATTAAAGAAGACCTTGATCCCTTCGTGTCTGGGTAAAGAGGATAAGTTAGAGTTTCAATATGAAATAATGTTGGAACCACTTATCCAACTTTTTGTTTTGTGAAGATAAACAAAAGGCTTGATTCCTTCAAAACGATTTTATTGAGAACTCTCTAGAAACATTAAATATTGTAGATCATAGAAAATTCTAAGTAAAGAGAGGATTTGCACTACTTGTGCAAAAATCAACAACATTTAAACTAACGAAGAATAGCTCTATCAGTTATCGAAGAAGAGGTTGTTTCTTTAAGAATCACTCGGAGATTTCGCAGTGATCAATTGGCAAATATACTTTGTATTTCCAGAGCAGAAGTTCAGCAATTTTAAAACGGTAATTCGAAAAAAAATTCCCGCGGGTGAACCAACTATTCAACTTTAAACAATTTGCTATTACGTCTATAACCTAGCCTTCATTCATACTGCTTTTCTCCATATTTTGAGTATCCGCGCAACGCAACTGCTATTATTTGCTCTTCAGATGCCATTAAATGATAACATATATTTACATTCTCTTTCATCGGAAAAATATGCGTTTCGAATGCCTGCACCTTGTAGACTGCTCATAACAGGGAAGAACAGGTCCTTACTCCCTTCAATTTGCCTTTTGCAGTCCGGTATCTTTCATGAAATCATAAGACTGTCACATCTGGAAAACTAATAATAAAATTTGCTCGCATACGAAGCGAAACTCAATGCGAGATAAGAATAGCGCTTTCGTTTGATAGGTCTATTGTATAGAGGCTACCATTTCTTCATTTAAACTTCCTTTGCTATTGAAAAAAAACTTTAAGCCATTTCGCGGCAGTGATATTCAGTAGCTCCTGAACAGATATAGATTAATTTGTGGAAATTTTGAGCATTATTCTATATGACTGTTGCCGGTTAAATGGATTTTCGAAAGTCAGATGTTCTTTTGTAACGGTAATTAAAATCTTCTGTAAATACTAGTAAGACTGTTCGCTAAAAATTAATCTATTTCAATTTTACAGGCTTGTTACCGAAGAAAGGTTATCAAAAAAAAATTTTTCTTAAAAACGCCCATCGAGCCATCTTCCAAACATCTAAGCCAACATGAATAGTTCTCCTTCCGAAAAAAATACTTCAGAGCACCTCGGATTCGACGAATACTTTGAACGACAAGAAAAAGCAGATCTCCAAGGAAATGAAGCCGCTATGATCAAAAAGACCGGCAAATGGACAGCCGAAGAGGACGAGCTCCTCAACAAATACGTTCCAATTTACGGTGAAAAACAATGGCGTAAAATAGCCGAACACATCCCAGGACGCTCATCTATCCAATGTCTACACAGATGGACAAAGATTTTGAAGCCAG
>ENA-UOTX01001058-UOTX01001058.1-compost-metagenome-genome-assembly--contig:-NODE-1058-length-23249-cov-14.677714_pt1 | contig 23249 bp, 19 predicted proteins | sample MGYA00238143_ERZ746982 | MGnify/ENA primary metagenome ERZ746982 (study PRJEB28758, sample SAMN06268862) | compost metagenome | isolation source: single cell | place: USA: California, Emeryville, Joint... | reverse complement strand
TCTCGTTGCAATTTCTTTCAGTATGGAAATCATTGAAACAAGAATTTTAAAAAGTTATTTACTGAAAAATTTATTGAATGATCAAGCCAAAATGGAATCCATCCTGTATATTATGCCTTACCTTAGCGATTTGTGAATATATTGCTCGTATCAGAATTCTTTCAGTTAGCGATTTAGACATTTCTTTACGTTGCCTGAAACTCCCAACTGTTCCAATTAAACCAAGCAAGAGATCACCTGGAGGAAATGTATAAGTCAAAGGGGTAGGCTCTTTTCGTGTAAAGACAGCTCTGGTTCGGGGAATGAGTTGAGCATGTTTCCCCCTTTAGAAATCACAAATTTCATTTACAAGGGGCAAGGCCTTCGTTGGTCTGAATATTTAGGAAAGCTTTTGTTTCCATGAGTTCAGTAATAATTGAAGATATGACTACCCATGACAGATTTTAAGTTACTAAAAATGATGTTCGGAAGGGTGACTCTAGCTAGTATCAAGCGATGTATCTATAGATCGAACAAGATTAATCCATACCTTCTTAATTTGTCTTATTAGATATCCATCTAATTCTTTCAACTATTCTGGGACTCAAAGCCGGCAAGAGAAACCTTGTAGATTGTTGAATAAAGCAGCACCTTCAATAATCCATCCTGAGTTTTTCAAATTGGAGGCTTGATGCTTCCATCTCCTTACACCATCTTTCAAGTGCAAGTGATTTGTAAATCAATCTTCTTCAAAGTGCAGAGACGATTGGTTGAATTGTTTCAATAGAGTCAGCTAATGTTACTTGAAATTTTCTCTTCTGAATTTTCAATTTTTCATAATTTTTTAGTCATACCCCAACATTGAGGTTTCAAGTTGTTTGAACTTTCATAAAGAGAGAAAATTCTTCCAAAGCCGTCTCTGGTTTCTTCTTATATAGATTATTATCCATATTGATCATGAGTATTGGAACAGTATAATTCCTCTATAGCAGCAGCGTGTAGGGAACATTTCTTTTGAAGATAGCCTCTCCTAAGGCGAATTATCCAAATTGGAAGAACATTGACATATCTTCTTCCTATTTGAGACCGAACCGCGTTTCATTATGAGTCAATTGATTGTAAGAAATTCATCCGGCGTTATGTTTTTCAGAATTACTGCAAACTTTTTTAATTTATTTAAATTGACACTGAAATTTATGTATATTGGCACTTTCTTTTGTATTATTTGAATATATAGATGTAGGTTTTCGGATCGACAGACCTATCTCGAGATTCTCAAAAGAGTCCTTATCAAAAAAATTGAGTGGTATGCTTGATAGGTTTTACTTCCAGTTCACCAAACTTCCTTTCATTTTCTTCATCATCATTTCTTGACTCCTTTTAGAAATGATCAGACTTCCCTTTTAAGAGATATCCACTGGACTTCAATTCACAATATCACGTCAGAGGACATAAATTTGCTGAGCTAATTGGGAAAAAAGCCCAGATTTCTATTCAAATATGCAGAGCAATCTAAGGATAGGTATAGATGAATAGAGAGAGTTGCAGCTAATAATGCAAATGCATCACTCTATAGTGATTGTCGCCTTAGCCAAACTCCGTTTCAAAAATTAGTTACGAAACTGTCTTGGTAATGGAATCTCTTTAGTCAAGATTTTATTCCGTGAATAAAAAGTTTACTGCAAAATTTGTCGAGGTCGCAATCTAATTTCTTAAGAAAAAATATAAATACTGAAGGGTAATTACTTGGTGCATACAATTCTAATAACAGAAAGAAACATCCTTTCATTCATCTATCAAAGGATAGGAACAAAATTATTTCAGTACGGAAATAGACTGCAACTGGAAGAAACGGAGATGGTGCTGTCCAGGTGTATTGCTGTCTCACTATTGTTACCCTCAATTGAAACTCTGAGATCTTAGGAGTTCACTCCAATAATAAATATGTGTGACTTTCAAGAGTAAATCTTTTCGTGTGCTCGCTCCACGCACAAAGTTGATCTCAATGTCTGTGAGCTAGCTTTTTTGTGTTAAAGCACCATCTTTCATCAATTATGAGTGGAAATAGCTCTTTAATCATATCTACATGTATAATTTCTAGTGAATTTTAACTCACAGATTATCATAATGACTAGAAAACCTCTAACCAGAGTAAAGAATTTTAAGTCTAAATGAGAAGCTTAGCTCATGGCAACGTTCGATTCTAATGACTTTTCACTCAAGCTTAATTGCTTAAGCTGCATACAACAGTACAAATAGTAAATAAAAATATGGGTTAATAATTCTTCCTGATGAATTTCTCTTTAATTTAATTAAATTCGAGTGTTATCGAGTAAGTAACAATCAATGGAATAATGGAGTGTTATCATAACAGAGATTGCCTTATAATAGAGCAAGTTTTATCAATTTAGTAGGAAATTATTCTTCGTCACCAAATTCGCTCGCGTATTTCTCATTCTTTTCAATTTCATCTTTAGAGACAGTCGGCTTGTGTGTTGATAGCGACGATCTGAGATGCTCCTATTTTCCACGAATAGATTTACGAGACATTTTTTTCACAGTAGGTTTACCATAGATATAGGTTCTAGCAATACCTCTTCAGGTTGAATATCCAAGACATTTATTTTAATGGCTCCTTCTGCATCAGGATCGCAAGGTGCATAGACAGATTTATTGTTTTCTTCCTTCATAATAATCCTTTTAAAATGAGTAACATTCCGGAGTCGACTGACAATTCCATAAGCTGCATCTCTAACTAACTCACTTAAATCCCATTTTGAAAGCCTAATGAGAGATTCAAATAACCAAAAGCATCCAAAATAAATAACCCTTCTGTCCTTTCTGATAATTCGATGAGATCCTCTTCAGTAATCGCATTATTAGGCTGATTTAACAGCATACTTTTGAGAAGCTCCTTCCTCTCGTTTTTATTGGGAAGAGGAACATAGATTCTTTTCCAAAATCTTCTTCTCATAGCAGAATCAAGTTTCCAAGGAGCGTTTGTGGTACCTAATATCAAAACCTTGTCTTTATAGGAGTCCTGAGCTTGTACTAAGAACTCAGTCTTGATCCTCCTTAGATATGCTGAATTCTCTTCTGAATAGGACAGTTCATCTATTTCATCAACCAGAACTACAGAAGGCTGTTGACTTCTCGCCATTGTGAATACAGATTTGAGAAACCTAAGTTGATTTAGATATACAAAGAATAAATCAGCCAGTCTCACTTTTCGCTATCAAACCATTTACAAAAGAGATCTGCAGCAGTGAAACAAAAAATATTGACTCCAGCTGCTTCATAAGCGGCAGCTCTCGCTAACACAGTTTTTCCAGTACCTGGTGGCTAGGATAAATAAATACTATTATTCCTCAGGAAATGATAATTCTCACTCCATAGAGCAGGATGCCGCCACGAGGTGCTCTCAAACCAGTAAAAAGCTCATGAAATTTGGTCGGCACAATGGCTAATTCTGCTAGAGTTTTCTTCACCTTCTCTAACCCAACGATATCTTTCCATTCGATACTTGGTTTCCCTGTCGCTAATTTGCTATATACTATCATTTTCCATTCATCATCCGCATCTAACATTTTAGGCAGACTCATTTCTTTTACATCTTTTGGATCTTTCTCTCTAAGTACACCTAATCATTCTTAATTGCAACCTAAATAACTAAGTTTTGCTGTTTGGAATTGATAGTTTCATTTCTTCTGCTTCTTTAATCAATTTCGAAAGGCATTCTTTCAGAAGAGGCTTCGTATCTTCATTCTTCTGATCTGGAAAATAAAATATAGTCAAGATGAAGGAAGTTCTTTCTTGCTAATACGCTTGTAGCAGGTCAAAATCATTACTATCCCTTTTCGGAATGTTTCGAACCCTTCTAACTTGCCATCCTCTTTTTCTGAATCAGCAAAGAGTTTCCTTCCTTGAGTGATCAAGGTGAACCCTTTCTCTTGATAATAGCTAGGATCCGTACTTGCTGAATACATGCTACGTTCAGCGGCAACAGTGATAGGTTTATTTACAATTGCAGTAATCTGAATTGCCTGCTTATTTTAAAGAATAAATTTTGACAGCATGATTTTGAGTCTGATATGGTTATTTAAATCTGATGAGTAAATTCAAACTCAAGAACTTATTAAGTTCTTCTTGATTTGCTACGACAAATAAGCTGATTGCTAGGACTGCTCACTGGAGCTCATCAATGAGATCAACTGTTACCTACCAATTGAAGTTATCTCAACAAAATAACTTTTGTAGGCTAGTTTATTGAAAGAATCACATCTGAGATTAAAGTGTCCTACAGGTTCCTCGGTTATTGAGCTTGAAAGCATCACCTAAATTTCGTGAGTAGAACAAAATTATTCAGCTTTAGAGCTTCCTCTCTAACGTTTAGACCTCTAGAACTAAGAAAACTATAGATAAGATCTCATATGATATTAATTGCATGAGACTCAATAGCTGCAACTACAACGTAAAAGTACGTAATAACAGTAACATGGAGTGATACAAGCAGTCAGCAAAATAGCAATAGTCAATTTCTGTTATCAATAGATGACGATTATCCGTCAGAACCATATTCTTTTGTGAACTGCTGATGCAGGTCTATATCGCTTTGTAAGACTGATGATTTTCCCAGTTTTATCGATTTAAAATGTTCCTATATTCATAGTGGGTTTAATCAATCGCTTTTTCGACATTAAATCATTTACAATAGATAAAGGCTCTACAAAGAGCTCTTCAGGTTGAATATCCATCAGACTCATCTTAATGGCTCCTTCTGCATCAGGATCGCAAGGTACATAGGCAGATTTATTGCTCTCTTCCTTCACGATTACCTTTTTAAAATGAGTAGCCTTTTGAAGCCTACGGACGATTTCATAGTTTGCATCTCTAACAAACACGCTTACATCGGCTCTTGAAAACCTAACCAGAAGTTCAAATCAAATAGAAAAAAATACTTAACCCTTCTGTCATTTCCGATAATTCGATTAGATCATCTTCAGTAATCACACTATTAAGTTGATTCGGCAGCATAGCTTTTATCAGTCCTTGCCTCTCATTTTTATCGGGGAGAGGGACATAGATTCTTTTCTCAAATCTTCTCCTTAGAGCAGGGTCAAGCTTCCAAGGGACGTTTGTTACACCCAACACCGTAACCCTTTCTTGCAGTAAGTTTTGCATTTGCACTAAGAACTCTGTTTTTCGTCTCATTATATGCTCCGACTGGTCGCAAGCCAGAAATTCTACTTCATCAATCAAAATCACTGAAGGCTGCTGAGCTTTTGCTAGAGTAAATATTGATTTGATCCATCTGTAATTAATTTTGATAAGCAAATTAGTAGAAAGCAGTTAGTACTTTTCGCTGTCGCCAATCCATCTGGAGTTGAGTTCTGCAGCGTTGAAACAAAACATGTTTGCTCCAACTCCTTCATACGCGAGGGCTTTCGCTAATACAGTTTTACCGACACCTGGTGGCTAATAAACGCAAGTGAGTTTTATCAAAATTTGAGTTCTATTTACTCCATAAAGAAGAATTCCATTGTAGGGCCTCCTTTTCCCAGTAAAAAGCTCATGATATTTGATTGGCAAAAGAACACACTCGTTTAGAGCTTTCTTCACCTCCTCGAACCCAACAATATCTTTCCATTCGATGCTCGGTTTCTCTGCCACTAGTCTACTGGACACTAATTCTCTCCATTCATCATCTAATTCTTCCTTTTTGAGCAGAGCAGTTCCCTTTGACTCTGTTGAATCTTTCTCTCTAAGCTCATTTATCTAGTTATCATAGAAGTCTAAAAGAATCACTTTTTGATTGATAATTTCATTGTTTCAGCTTCTTTAATCAACTTTGTCAAGCATTCTTTAAGATGAGGTTTTGTATCTTCGTTCTTTTGCTCTGAAAAGAAAAAAAAATATACTCAATTTTATGAAATTTGGTTTCTGATTGATACGCTTGAAGCAAAACATAATCATATCTATTCCATTGAGAAATATCTTGAAGCCATTTTCCCTGTCAGTGTCATTTTCTGCATCAATAAATAGTTTCCTTCCTTTATCGATCAGAGCGAATGCTTTTTCTTGATTAGAACTTGGATCTGTGTTTGCTGAATACATATATATTCTTGGAAGTACCACTGCAAAGATATTTATTTGAGATTGCTATGATGTAAATTGCCTGACTATTTTAAAAAAATGTTGATATCAATATTTTGTATTTGATATGCTTATTTAATTCTGATGAATTAATTCAAACTCAAGAATATAAGTTGAGGATATCATATCAGTCAGTAATTAATTCTTCCGTTTGGAGCATATGAGAATTACGAACTGGTTCTAACCAGCTTAAGAGCCGATCACGGGATCATTTTTTTTTTATCTTTGATCCAAGAAGATATTTCTACTCTCGAGCGAGCAGCATTTACAAGCCTCGCACAGAAAGATTTATCAATATAACTCTTAGAACGAAATCCGTAGGAAAAATTGCCTCAAAATATCCAAGGATATCTCAACTTAAAATGCCAAAGCGCCTTGTATTATTTTTCTGAAGGTAAAAACTCTCAAGAACAAGCCGTGTTTACACGAAATTCGAATAAATTTTTTTGGGACCGATATGTCTGAATCAGCGAAATTATTCAACATGAATGATGGAATTATGCAAAGGGAAGAATCTTTACGACCAATAAATTTTTATCGCTTCCTTGATAGCAGTTTGACAAACCGGACAAATCTGGCATTTACTCTTGCAATTTTCGCATGTAAGCAAATGTTTACAAGGAAGATATAAATAAGCTCTGGCACCAGACATACAAATTACGCATACTTCTTTGTCAGTTAAGTTAACTTCTTCTATCTGTTGTTTAGACTCTCCAAGTAAGTCGGTCTCTTGAAGCATGCTACTGGCCTCTTGCTTTTGTAATTCCCCTATTTTTGCTTCTTCAGAAGGTTTTTCGATATCCATTTGCATAAGAGAACTTTCTTGGGGTTTTTCGGCGTCTTCGCTGTCTACAAAGAAAAGCTCCGTCGAAAAATTGACAAGATCTTCCGCTTGCTCCTGTGATAAGATTTTTCTGTCGGCAAGGTGATGTAATAGAGTGAAAAAGCTCTCCGGATTGACCGTCTGAGATAATTCCTGCCTCGGTGAAAACTGTAAGAATAGTTCTCTCAGCATGTTACAAAGCATACTTTGGAATTTATCTTTGATACTTTCGTTTTTCTCCCATTCTTTCATGAGAGCTTTGTGCTCCTGAGGTTCATCGAGAATCTGTTCAAGAAGATTGAAAAGATTATTCTTCCAGAATCCAAAAAAAGCATTTTTTGTTTGAGCAAGTTCGGCACAGAAGTCAATTTCCTGGAGGTCTGAGCTTGGTTGAAGTTGTTTATCCAGAGAAAGGAAACCTCCTTTGTTTTCTTCAGCGTCAAGAAGGAAATTTAGTAAGATATCAGGATCGGAGTCTTTTGTCACATCAAAAGCTCTATCGACTTGAGACCGAGTATAGCCGAGAGAGCGAAAGTACTCATAGTTCACGAATCTTTTTTTCATATACCGATAATACTTGGAGATTTTAATCTTAAATTCTCAGATTTGAAAATAAAGAAATACAACAGATCTGATCAGATAGAGGTAAGATTTTGGTAGCTGAACCTTATTTTTCTTACGTTCCTTAATAATATGCATTTCTGAGCTGTTGACGATCAGTAAAATCCAACCGCCCTATCCTCTCAGAATAGTTGTGTCTTTCCGTTGAATGAGCTCATAGTATTTGCTTACTGGTAACTACAAACAATTTCTTCTCAAAACCACGACTTCAAATTGATCTAAGGCTACTTTATTTTGCATTACTGTCCTTATACTATGAAGATTTAGCTCTGATTTAAATTCCATGTGAGAAAGGTTAGAACTTGTCAACTTTTTTTCTTTTATTAAGTGAAAACGTATAACGGTCGCATTGATAAGGATGCAGAGCTTTTATATATATCCCCAATCAACTTTAATAACTTCTGTGATGGCAATTTGACAAATTTGACAAGCTTGAAATCTACCTGCACAATTTTCACAAGTAACTAAATGCTTGCATGGAAGATACAGACAAGTTCGACTCTTAACCTTGCAAATTGTGCAAGTTGGGACTTTTTTATTCGTTTCACTGTCTCCTACAATGTTATGGTGATTTTCTTGAAAGGTGACTGCTTCTCCTTCCCACTTTCGCTCTTCGGAATTGACTCCTTGGCTTTGCAAATTTATCGCTGTATGACCATCGTCTCTTGTAGTCTCAACTAAGAAAGTTGCCAACTCTTGCATCATATCATAGTGGAGGAAAATCTCAGCGATCTCTCGAATTAGCGTTTGGCTATTATTTTTATTGTAAATTTGCTTGGCTAAGACCAACGCATCTGCTGGATTGTTTGCGCAGGTGCTACGTATGAGCTCAATATAGGAAGCTTTTTCTTCAAACAGAGTCTTTTCGGGTTCGGTTGCTATCTGAGCCTTCATTTCCTTGAGTGAGTTTGCGCATTGCTCTGAGATTCGAAGAGCAAGCTCATTGTTGTATGGCCTTACTAATTCTGCGAGTTCTAGTGAGCATTCAAGCTTGCGGTTCTCCAGCCAGTCTTTTAACATTTCAAATCTACCTCCTTTTAACACTGATTCAGCGATCTCGAGCGACTCAAAAACATTTAATTTGCCTCGTTCCCCTTGGAAAATAGTCTTGAAATAAGTAAGGATTGCGGGAGGTTGTCCTGGACGTTGAGGTGCGTTTTTGAACTTAGCAAGAGTTTCTTGAGTTCTTAATTCGACGCATTCTGCGACTATACAAGCAGCAGCTTTATAATCTTCTTTGCTGAACGCTTCGAGGAACTCGTCTTCGCGTAGTTTCCCTGCTCCAGGAAGGTGATAGTTTGCAGCGAGATTGACCGCCCTTTGTTTATTGTTGGGAAAATGCCCACATTGGTTGGTGATGTATGGGACTAGAGAATCTCCATCGATGCTCAATAATCTCACAATACCTTTTCTATTGATAGCAAGTACACCGTCGGTATCAGTGTGTCTTGCTCCGATGAACACATGGCTCTCACTGAGAATGCCTTGATCAATCAGAGAAGCAGTTGAAATTTCGAAAATGAGGTAGAACCCGTGCTTCGTAAGAACGTACAAGACTCCAAACTTCGAAGAAATTTGCATATAGACGGGAAAATCCTCTGCTCTATCATTCCAGAAAGTGACTTCGCTAATAGCTTTGAACTTAAATTTTCCTTCAGGAGGAGCACCTATCGATTGATTGTATGGAAATATTTACTAACGTATACTTCGGTATTTTCTTACTGATTTCAGTGAGGACGATCCTTCCAGTAGACTCTGTGGCTTTCCTCTCTACAAATGCAAAGAGAATTGACTTATGATCTGGACCGTGGATGTAGGCTTCACCGAAGCATCCGCAATGTCCTTGGAGAGGCTGACTTTTATCTGCGTCTAGAGAATTTAGTTGTAAGTCACCTCTGATATTTTTTCCTTCCTCGGCTAAACTGAGACCCGTCAGCAGCGTCCATTTTTCTTGAGGATCCATTGCGAAGCCTACTATTTGGCAGGGGTTCTCACTTGCCAGCTGACCTGTTCTGTTAAACACCATTCATGTGAATTAAGTAAGTACGGCTGAATTTGAAGTACCTGTCGATTAGCTTAACTGCTCCTTCGGTTTCATTGCTAAGATCCAGATAGTAAGCACTTTTGGTTGTTACGATACCAAGTTTGTTACTATTTAGCCACTTTGTCAACACAGCTTTTCCATCAACTTCGACGGATTTCAGTTTGGACTTAGTTTCTAAGCTGAACACCTATTGTATTCAGATATCGTATAGATATAAGATAAGATACTTGAAAGAGCTCCTTATCTTCATCACTGGCTTGCTTCTTTTTCAATGCTACTATCTTCTCAGTAGGGTGCATAACAGCAGTGTCTGCTATGTTAGGCATTCTTGTCACCTCGAAATCATTTTGAATATCAATGATGACTAGCTTTTTAGCTCCATCCTAAACGAATTCCGTTTGAGAATATCAGAGAGACAAAAGCAAAGCAGACGAAAAAGGAGTAACCAAACCAGAATAAGGATAACCGAGGACTAGGAAAAAACAAGAAAACAATCGAATTTTGTTACTGTTGACTCATCGATGCAGGCTATCCATCTATCTCCTTCCATGGTGAGTTTCCCAAATTTGAAGCTGCTTTCCTGGATCTCTGCACGGCACAAGTTGTAGAACTCGCTGATTCTAATTGGATTGCTTAGCATCCTGCTTTAATCTCGATATTACTGTGATATAAATAAAACTAATTTCTGAAATATTGTCAGATGATTGCATCTGGAATTTGATAAGGTAAGTGTACGATATTATAGACTCAAAAAGATAAATTTGATACCGAGTATCACTCTGCGATGTACCCGTTAGATGATATTTGAGATGCTTATGAGAGGGCGGTTATTACCTTAAAGATGAACAAAAGCTTTCAAGTTCAAAAAGTAGAAACTCATTTCTCAAAGATGTCTATAGATTTGTTCTCAATCTATTTCATTGCACAGTGTATTGATCAGAAATCAGCATAGTAATTAGTTGTCAAATTTTGTTGGAAATCCGTTTCACGAATATTATTAGTCAAGAAGTTTATACAGAATGAGTCGCTGTTCCTGACAATGTACATTAAAGATGCCGCTTCTCACGCAAAATCACATAACTAAAGTTCGCAAAGGTCCAAATTCATTGGTTGTTTCAAATAAAAATGAGGGAGCTGTTAAGGTTTAATGCTCTACTTGCTATTAAAGCTTATTGCCAGTTCCTCGTAAGACAATTGCATACGATTAAAAGAAATTTAACAGCACATTCCATTATTCTTTATGGTTCAAAGAGTCTACAATGTAAGGAAATTATTTAATGTATCTTAATGCATCATATTAGTTGACAAGGATATTTAGTCATAAAACCAGAGAGAACAATGTTTTGATCAAGGAATAAATAGCAAATCACGTTGATAAGTATAGAGCCTTACCTTGATATAAGATTATCAAGGTGATACTAAAATTTAGGAAAACTAAGGAAAATGTAGTAAAATAAAATTAGCGCATATTCAAGAAGTGAGATACACTTATTCTCTGATACCAAATATTACTTGGCTCGTTAGGGGCGCAATTACAGGCTTTTTTTCTTTAGAATCTCCAAGATGAATTCCTTTATTTTTTCAAAAGGCTGGCTTGGTCCTCGGCACCAAGGGTGGGTTCTCAGCTCTGATATTCTCAAGCTCCTCTTTGAATCTTTCATGATAGCAGTTTCAAAGAGGTCTCTGAAAGAATCGCTGAATTTTTGGCGTTGACTAATCCCTGAGTATTCCCGATATAAGTTTTCTTGCCCGTCCCAGAAGTCCGATGCCCTACCATCAAGGAGAAGTTTATAATCCTTGTCGTTTTCATCAAGAATATCGAAAGGAGTGTACCCTGCTATCATCTGGAATAAAACGAGAGCACTGGAAAATAAGTCTGTTCTTCCAAAACCATTCTCTGCAAGCATGGGTTTTGATGGGGCTGTTTGACCACTAAGAAGCGAACTTGTGATGATTTCGTCTGAAAGGGATGTTTGCTCGAGCAATAGCAACTTAGGTGTAAAATCTTCCGTAAGAAAGGTTGAGTCAGTTGAGAGGTCAAGAGTTGTTATTCCAAAGTTATGCAGGTTTGAAATAGCATCTAGCAAATGAAGGAAATACGCCCTTGCAATAAAGTCAGGTAGTGGTCCAATGATGTCCAATAAATCTTGCAGCGTTCCCATGACATTTTCGTTACTGTTTGTAATGAAATATTTACTGCAGATCTCCTCATCGTATTTCTTTTTGAAAGTATCAATTGAAGACTCCATGGTTGATCCTTCCTCCTGCTGAAATGCAGAGTCCTCTTGCTGTATTTCAATGCTTCCATTTTCGAGAACTTTATCCGTCTCTACTTGTATTTCATTTATGTTTATCGTGGAAGGGAAAGAACACTCCATCAAGAAGGCAGCATCTGATGATGGCTCATTCTTCATGCTCTGTGAGTTCATTATCAATTTTCAAATTTTTCGTCGAGTTTTCGTTAATTTATAAATTAGAAGTTAACAGCTTATTAGTTTGAGAGTATATGAGATAGTTGAATAGTCAAATTTCATAACGACTAAATGTGAAAATTGAATGAATGGTCTGAGTATTGTACTAACTCTTATCGAAACAACCTTTTTAATCGAAATTCCAATTTGAGGAAATTTAGCGTTGACAATAAAATTAAAATGCTCCAATCAGACTAGTTATCTGATAAAAAAAGAACGCCAGAGATGAGTTTGGAGCCTAATTTTCGAAATTCTCAATATTACCAAGCAACTGACGAGGTCTGACATCCAAACTGGTTGCAAGGCATCATTCACTAGACACATGATAAATCGTTCAAAAACTGCTGTTAAATATTGGAGTTAGAAATGATTTTATTTTAGCGTTTTAAATTTTATTGATTTGCGATTGACGGGTAGAAAATGAAAGCTTGCAACGCTCTCCAACGTGAATGATTTTATGGTACTAACTGTAAAAATATCTTTGAAGAAGGTTGAAAAATCGAAGTATCAGCTTGGAATTGTGCTTTTTGTAAATTTCCTGGAGAGGTTTTGACAGGGAAAATTGGTTTGATATTTCTTCATTTCGAGCAAAATTAGCTGCATCATGGGAGAAATACATTGGCGATAAGAAGAGGACTGATTCTTTAAAATTGATTTTGGTTCAGTTCAGAGACAAAATAGAGTAATATGGGATTAATGATGACAAAGCATATTGAGAGATACTTAAATATTCTTGACATTGGGATTAATAGCATCTGAAGCAGCAAAATAGTTTTCATGTTGATCTTTCCTCATATCATGAACAATTTGAAATGATGGTTTATTCTAGAGGGATATGGCTAAAGCTGTGCTCTGCGGTGACAAAACCTCTCTTTCTGGTTCTTAAAAGCTCTGTAAAAAGCTCAAACTTCCAATGGAATACAAGTTTCGATTTAGTTTCGAATCATTTGTCCTTTATATTATTTTGGTGAAATAGCTCTATTACCGAACCTTACTAATCATGGGGATAGAAATCAGAGAAAACTGAATCGAAATTATCTGAATTTTAAATACAATGTAGTAATAGCGTATATTTACCTAAATCTCTATGAGGTAAACTTCATGCTAATAATCTGAGCGCCATGTATAAATACACAATACTCAGAGAGAGGCAGCTCAAAAATTAATATGAACCAAATTATAAAGAGAAATAAAATTCGTACATGGAATCAGCCAAATTCCAGTCCAACAGTCCTTCTTTAGGGTAGACTGAGCAAGAAGACACATCTTGATTCTGGTTGGAGTCGTTAAGTGAATTTGTTTATGTTTTTGTTTCTCATATACATTCAAAAATCGAAGTTAAAATACAGATCTCTCGAGCAAAATTTTATTCAATAAAAAAGAAAAGAAAATAAGTGCGCGAAAAATTTTCTCTTCCAAATTCTTGAGCACGAGCAGGGCCAATTCACAACCTATTGCCAAGATATATGGGAAAAAGGTGAAACGGTTTTCAATCAGCTACTAAGAAAATGGAAAAGTTAGGAATTCCCTTCTACCTCATTGTTTATTGAAACAAACCAGCATTAATAAAATCAATAAAGTTAGTCACCTTTAATATTTTTGTTTCATAGTTTATTTCGATAAAAATTCTTCTAATTCTTCTAACTTAAGCTCTAAATGAATTCTGGAACAATTTAAATCGATTCTGCCAATTCTTCAAATAAATTCCTTGTTTGATCAATTTTGAGAACTTTTCGCGGATCGCAAAACACATCTTACGTAGAAATCTCGATTTAATTCCAAAGAACCTGACTCGCTTCTATCGCTCGATCTCAGACTATCAGAACACAGGATAAATTTTTTACTTTGCACAAATCAGCAAATCTTGGCCAGGCAACACCATGCTTAAATACTTCAAAGCGAAGCTCAGACCCAATGAGAGAAAAACAGGCCTTGTCTATTCTGACGAAGATGGTTCTGAACATATTTACAAGTCTCGAGAAATGTAAAAAACAACTTCTTCCTTCTCTTACCCTTTTTTCAGTGAGAAGCTCCAAAAAGCTGACAAAAAGCCCACCTCCAAGAAATCGAAGATTTTAGTACTCGATTTAGACGAAACTCTCATCCACGCTCGTCAGCAGCCGCTACAATATCCTTGTGAAAGAATTCAGGTAAGAGACGATCAGGAGCCTCTTGTAACATAATGAAAGGTACATTACGAAGGAATGAACGTGACTTATTATGTTGCTAAACGGCCTGGAGTGGATAATTTTATCCAAGAGCTCGCGAAGACATTTACGCTGTTTGTCTATACATCAAGCCAGAAAGAGGTGACTTATAGATATCAATTGCCGGCTTATAACTTATTTAGTACGCCTACGCAATGGTTAATTTCTTGAAGCTCAGAGGAGTCGTAAAAGAGATATATCATCGAGATCATTGTAAATCGACTCAGTATGGAAATATAAAAGACCTCAATATCCTAAGAAGGAGCTCCAAGGACCTGATTCTATTAGACGTAATTTCTCAAAACCTCAATGAAAGCCTAAGACAATTATCTAGGATTCATCACAACAAGTGAATAATCAGCCATATAACAGTTTGAAGATAAAAGCTTTCTATGGAGAACCCGACGATAAACAGCTCGAAAGGGTGTTACCAGTTCTCATTGCTCTTGCAGACGAGGACGATGTTAGGCCGGTCCATCGAAAAGCTTTTGAGATTGCGAGAAAACTCTACGGAAAGACGAGCAAAAAACCTGAAACTGATAAAACTCAAGCGATTGCCAGCGATAGAGTCATCACCAAGTCTCATTCGCAAGAAGAAATAAATACCTACGATGAAAACGACGAGTCAGAAGCTAAGGAAATTGATGAATGCATTGATAGCAGCAGAATACCTTCCTTTGACTCCTCGAAACTGGAATATTTCAATAATAAACCTAAAAGGTTTTTAAGGCGAAGCGCGTGGTCCGCTGACTGTCTGTCACCGACAGTTCCAAAGGGAAAGAACGGAGTAGTCCAATCTTTCGAAGACTACTTTTCCTGATAAATGTTTGGAACGAAGTTAATGTTGATCCTTAATAACAAGGATCAGCGTCTTTGCAGAATGAACAAAGCAAAGAAAATTCACCTTATTTTAAATTTTTTTGGTGATCGGTCTTAGGTGACCAACTAATATCTTAAAGTCTAATATTGCTCATTTTTATTAATTTTTTTTTTACAATACTCTTGATTTGGTATATCTACCTCATTTATATAGGTAATCATTATTTTTTTCAATGTTTGCCTTTCACAGTTATCGCGTTTATTTTTTCAGGATCGCTGATGAATCAATTTATTCAACGTCTTAACACTCAGCTTTTGTAATGCCATTATTCGTAGTACAATAGCATATAACAATGCAATATCAACAGACAATATGCTCAACTCGGTACAGAAATAAGTAATAAATAAATTAACAGGTACATTTGGTTTGGAAATAGATAATTGTCAAAATTGTTAAGGTTCTAATTTCTACGATTCTCTTAAATAACCTTAAAAAGCGCGATGTAAATGCTTGTTTTCAGGTTAAAGGCCTTATTATGCACATCGGTTGTAATACAATCACATCTTCGCGTTTGTATCCTCTAAAGATGATAATTTTGGTTGTTCATTTGATTTTGCTCATGGTAGTCACCATTATGATTGCCTTCTATACTCTCATAATTTTTAGCATATTGACTCATCGGAGTTTGGCGTTCATTTTCTTGGAGTAAATGAGAGCATTCATCGCCCATCCTCACATGGTCTGAATGAGATTCATTCGCTTTGCTCATACTATTCATTTCCCTCACCTGACGCTCTCTTTGACTGTTAATATGATCGATCGCGTTATTCCGTGACAGTTCAGAATGCAAAAAATGGTTCGCTAAATCGCCGTTGTCCAGAGGGGTGTTTTGAACATGCGGTGCACGATGCATTGGTTCTAAAAAGCTGTTTCCCTTGTTAAATGAAGGATGAGATCCCGAGGGCTGGTAGTTCTCATCTCCCATGTTCGATTCGCGAATTAAATTCTGGAAATCTAATGAAGTAGAGTATTTAGTCGGATGAGATTCTGTAACAGTATAGGTTAATCCCATACCAAAATGCTGATTGCTATGGTTATTTTTATGTTGCTCTTCACTCTCATTTGATTCTCTCGTTGAGTAAAACTCTCGAGGTCCGCCAGGCGTTTGAATTTGATCCTTATTCGCACTGCAGCTGAAATTAATAGCAATTTCCTGTTTATTCGTAAGAAATTGATGCATTGTTTGATTTGGATGCTGATGACTGATATCATAAGGTTTCTCGTGATTTTCCTTGGAATTCATCTCTTTCTCGTGGTGCTGGAGGAGAATCGACCTCGGATTCGTTGTCACGGCTTCGAATAACTGCTGAGGTGGCAAAGTCATGCGAGTGCCTGAGAAACCTCCAGGAAAACCCAAATAATAGTTTGAGGAGGTATCGCTGTTGCTTGATACAGGGAATTGAGGAGGTGCATGCTGCTGCTGATAGTCATTTCTCAGTGTTTCGTCGATGCTTGTTGAGGAAACTGACCCTTGATTTTGCTGCAGCCAGTAATTAGAAGCAAGCTGAGGTAACGTTCTCGCTACCTGGTTAAGTACCGTGGTATTGATTCCTTCGATCTTTGGCATTTTTCTGATTTGATCTAGAAAAAGAAGTGAGAAATGTGCTACTATGATAGTATTACCCATCAGCTGAATGCCGATATTCGAATAACCCAACTGATCATCTTTCTCTTGACTATTTTTGGCTTTCTCGGCCTTTTTCTTTTTTTTCTGATGAAGGTTTTCCAAGCTCCGCTTTAGTTTTAAAAAATCTTTCAGCCTTTCTATGTTCGCCAAGATTGCTCTCTTTTAGTAGGGACATGTAAGTGCCAATAATGGTGGATCAATAGTCGACCTTATCATTAGCTGCAGATGACATTGCCAGATTCTCTTGCAAAAGTTGAATATTCCCAGTTAAGTTCAGAGATTTCTCTAAGTTCTCCAAAGTCCGTTCGAAGTCTTCTCTGCTCTCTTCTAAATTACATTTCTAAGCAATAGAGCAAAATTGCAGATTTTACGTATAGTTCTGTGGTCATTCATAGCATTGGATTGGAAACCCTGTTCTCCTTTCTGATTTAATATCTGTTCCGATCGTTGCCTATAGAAAAATTCACATTCTATTCGCTTTTTATACTAACATACCGCTCATTTCTCAGCTCTGATTGCAACGATTCGACCTGATTGGCCAACTCATCGACTCTTTTATTTAACTTCGAGTTTGAGTCTTCTATCTCACTCATTCTCAGCTTCATCTTTATAAACTATTCATATCCAAATCTTCAAACAAACCGTATTTTCCTTGAACTCACCTCCCAGTAAAGTTCATTGTTTCCAATTTGAGTCCTCATTTCCGTTGTAGAAGTGTCTCTTACTTTATCCTCATGCATTGACCTTTCGTTGCTCAGTATTTCTTTATCCTCTGAACGTCTTGTTTCCCTGTAAACATGAATTTAGGATAAGTATAAATCAGCAGGCCAGCATACTCTTTTCTGATTTGCAGGGGATTTGAAGCGCTACTCTCGCCTCGAAATTTTGGATGGAAGCATAAAATTTGGCTGTTTTGGAGATTCATCTGCTGAAATCCAAGAGCGACAAGCTATTTCCATCAAATAGAAGAGATTAATCAATGATCATCAAGCATTAATACATCTTTCATGAACGAATCGAGGTCTTTGTGATTGTAATATAAAGGAAGGACGTCACTCCTCATTTTGTGAACGTCTTTGATGATAAAGGCATCACCACTGTCAGTCCACGAGAGGACACTCGCGAACTCCGGATTCTTTGAGCATGGATTTAGAGAAAATCTCATGGATAACTTGAAAATTACTCTTAGGGCGCTGTGGAGGTTGTGGAGGAACTCAGAGATCTTCTCGTCGCCTCTGGGATTGATTTCAGGCCACAAATTGGTCTGGTGGTTCATTTTAAGTGACAAATGTTCCTCGTTTGAAGAATCAGATTAGCAAAAATTACACTGTATTGATATTCTAATTGATTGATATGCCTATTTAATTCTAAAATAATAGCCGAAGAATATTTAAAATATGCTTCCTGAAAGAGTCAACTCTGAGAAAAGCTTCTTTCCAAGCTTATGCTAGTAGTATTTCCTTGTCGAGTGCTTAAGATTATAGAACAGGTGTCTAAATTTATAATTCCAAAGCAAGAAGCGAGAGATGTTAGCAAAATGATTTTCTTATTTCTGGTAAAATACTAAAATTCGATCGTGTTTGCTGTGAGAATGACGAGTAGGGTTAGCTGTGCATTAAATAAGATCCTAAGGACTATAAAGTCATGGTGAATTTCCCATACAGAGAGAGGTATTTTTAACGACTAACATATTTCTCAGCAGAGCAGAGGCAAGTGAATTTACTGGAACTATACTATTTTTAGCGATTCTCATCATCTTAATTACATAGAAGTAGCCTTACCTCCAAATTTACTGAACTCACTGCAGTCGCTGATCAATTATTTTATTTACAGGTGTTTTTCGCGATTGTAATTCTGTTTACATTTTGTAAGTAGCACATTTCCAAGAATATGAAAACCCAAAATGACAAAGGAATTTTCAAATCACCATAAGAGATTACTTCTAATGAAAATTGGTCTGCCTTGCGCTCTTTGCTGCTAAGTAGTCACATACTCAGTAGATAATCCAAAAACTTAGCTGCTGCTGCCAGGACTACACCATCCGTTGGAATATTTCCTCGTAGAAAGCATAATTCGGGTAACATGATACTCCATCTGTGGAACATCATTAGATTTCTATCAAAGCAAACTTTTTGTTAAAGATTAATCATTGAGAAAAATAGTTTTTTCGGAAAAGATACTATTTGAATCCTGTGTTTAGATTAGTTGTTTTCATTCAAAACCTATTTGTATTACATTCGCCTGAATAAAAAGCCCCCAGAAAAACTTCAATTATCATCAGCAAGTTTTTCCAGTTAAACTTGTTGACCAAAATTTTTCCTAACTTAATTCAGATACTTTATTCGGATTCAGCTCTTTTCAGTTTTTAACCTCGTTTTGCTCCTAGATAAAGAGCTCCATTAGAATAAGAAGGAGGCGAGCGTGGAAGACAAACGTTTGAACTTCAAGCAAGATTCTGTTTAAACAAATATACAATGGATCTTTTCAAGCTTCAGACACAGAGCAGAAACAAATGCTATTCAAAATCGATAAGTGCAAGAGGTTGAGGAAGCTCCTCACTCTAAATCGATGAAGTTCAAAATTTCATCTCTGTTGAAAAATTCATTTCAAATAGATTGCTAGAGATTCAATAGAATTAAGAAGAACATTGATGTCTCACTAAAAAACGCCATAGAAGAACAGACAAATGAGCTGAACTTTCAAGTTCACCGCTAATTTTATATTCCAGCTCTGAAAAAAATAATTCGAGGCTGTTTGAGAAAAATTAGTATGCAATAGTTAGAATCCCACTCGATTTTCACGTCGATTGTTATGTCTTAACATTCTTGTTTCTCTTGCAATAGCTAGAGCATAATTGAAAAGATTGCTTAAAATAGTTTTGCTTTTAGGATGTCTTTCTCTTAAATGAGAATTCCGATTTCATCTGAAAATTTAGGATAGAAGAACCTCTAAAGATGCTCCTCAAGTCGCATCTAAACAGCAAAAGGCAAAATTCTTGAAGCTATCAACTTTTAAAGCTATCTGCTGTCTAATCTTCTCTCATGATTGATGAATTACAACTCTAGTCGGAGTTTCTCTTACTCTTTTTCTTTCTTCCGTTCTTCTTATGCAGCTTTGAAATAGTATTGGGCTTCATCCTTTAAGTTCATGAAGCTGTCAGCACTCAAAGCATTCCCTTTGGCCCAAGGATAAATACCCAAATTATTATAAATGGGTACATCTGTTTTATAAATGGGTTAATAATCGAATCGGTAAATCCTGATATAAATAGGCAGGAAAAAAGTTGTAATATTAATTTAATGTAGTAACTTACTCTTGGCTTTTTCCGCAGCTCATCATTTCGATTGTGACAAGACGTGACGATTGCAATCAGTTTTTGTGCCACCCCTGCTCCCATGCATTCGCAATTTTTTGGTGGCTTCCGAGCAATTTTGGCAAGGGAATCGAAATTTTCATGAAACTTCCACCTAGTTAGGAAATAGGAATGCTAGACTGCAATGCGTAGTTAGGGTAAAATTTTTTAATAGCTCAAGCAATAGATTTGTTCTCTCATTTTATTTCAACATCATGGTGGAAAATGCTGAAGACTAGATCCAGAAGAGAAGAGCGGCCATTGACGAAAGAATTCGGTAACAAATTTCATATGGTTACTCAATTTACTGCTCATCTAACGACAAATTGAATCTCTTGGAAACTACAAAATAAGAGCAGTCTCTGGTGAAGTAACTATGACGTCGGTGCGTGATAGTCTAAGCTTGGTGCTGCGACGAATAGAATTCGAGTACAATCCTCAAACTCGGTTGGTTTGCAAGACGATTATTTTGTGGATAGCCTTTTCTTTTTTTCGAGTAATGACTCGTAAAAAATGTGCTCTGCAAATAAGACCGTATTATATACCAACTGAGCCAGTGGAGAATCAACTAAAAGATTTGAAGCTCTTCACTCGATAAGATGAAGCAAAACTAATGAATATGCACACAAAAGCACTCTGCTCTATTGTTACTTCAATATCACATTTTCTTGGGTTAGTCGTTAATACATGGAACTGTTATTGATTTGTAATTCGCAAGTACATAACGAATTATTTTTCATTTTATTGAGCTTTTCATTATTTCTTATTTTCTTGCGTAAGCAAACATCCAATAATAATATTCAAAAATCTACAATATTTTGATGAGTTTCCAAGCAACTACTTTCGTCGAGCTTGACAAAAAAAGAACCTAAAATACATCTATTGCTGTATTGCTGGTTAAAAATATGAAATTTCAATCGAGTCACTTCTGAATTGAATTATTAACCCATATAACATTTGATCCGCATTCCAGGTTAAAATTGGAAAATCCTAAGAATGTTATACTTTTCTTTAGTAATAATGCAACACTCAAATGAATTCTATTAATCGCCTCTATTTTTCCATTTTCCATTATGAAAGGTCTTTTTCTTAATAGCTTTATAGTAGCTCATAAGCATATCCAATTCACTCCTTTTTGCTAGTAACACCTTATCACCATGCGCCTACCCTACCCTTCCCTAATTCTAATTCAATTAAACCCTTGCTCTATCCCCTCTAAACCGAACAATTTTCCCGAAACCAATTTCTCTTAACGGCCAGTGCTTTGTAGCAAGATTGACACAGAACACGAATATACACACCATTCCAATACTAAAAACAAACGAGTAAATTTCCTTCTGGCATTAATTCAGAAGGGAGTTAAACTTCTTTACATTAGATATGCGTAACAAATCCTCTATGCACAACATATATCTGTCTATCCCAAAAAGTCGAGATGTTCTTTCAATACGTCATTGTTCAAGTTATTTAAATAGTGAGTACGATTGCTTTTCTTCTTTAATTTCAATGCAGTTTTCAAAGTCTAGCGTCATCTTGACTTTCTTTGGTTTTTCACATGCATCTTCGAGCGTTGGATCACAATATTTGATTTTGGTTGACTTGGAGGCATTTGGTGAGTTCCTGATTGTGTACATCTTATATTTTTCCTCCCATTCCTGCTTGTTATTCATATTCTTCCAGACCGTTGCCATCAAGGATATTATTTCTGATGGAGTCGCCTTTTTGTTAATCAATTTACACGATTCGCGCATATCTGAGACAAATAATAAGAATGGAGACGTGATACGTATATGATTTTGTTTCCGTTCGTCTTTGGACCTGAAGCCTTCATCAGAGTTCATCTTGAAAGTCACTTTATATTTTTAATTGTTGTCTTCGATAACTTTCAGAATTTACGAATTAATAAGCTGCAAAGAGCGTGAACGTTGAGTGATAACTTTTTATTCTTAATAGAAGAAAAGTCACTCGTTCATTTATGATTTTTTGATTGAAGCGGTTACAATGGAGATTTGAGATAGATAATCACGCCTAAAGGGAGATTCTTAATGTCAAAGATGTCAAAGATGGTTCTTCATTTAGGCATGCCGCGACAGAAACTAAATTTTGAATTTTATAGTAGGAAAAAACTAGAATAGGGAAGATGAATAACGTATTAACCTGTCAATATGCATTATATGCCAGTAGCTGTTCTTGATTATCAAAAAGGGTTTTTAATCAGTTATCATATTGCTAATCACAACGCAGGTTATGAACGAAAAAAATATAAGTTTTTGCATAATTTAAGAGATGAAGTGCCTTCAATATTTAGTTCTTTTTGATTTCATTTCTCTAATATAATTTTCTAAAATCTTATTCACCGGTTCTGGCTCTAAGAAATACGAATCTGAGTATCGCGGCTTCCCATGATGAAGCTCGAATCGGGTGTTCTGTTCTTCGTTCAGAAATGGAGATTCAGTTCGATTCAATAGATCACTTTGGTTCAAAGGATCATTTGCAAAAGAACTTCTTCCCACAAAAGTTTCATTCCTTGTATTGAGGTTGAGAGTATGTAGGGATGTTAGATGCGGATCTCCGGCAGAGTTCTTTTGGCTGGCAACAACAGAAATATGGACTCCTTGATCTTTCTCGATTTTCTTTTTCTTCGGTTTCTCTGCCTTTGGAATTTTTGGATCAAGGTGGCTTCTGATAGGCAAGATACTGCTTTCCTTCTTTCCCTCGTTATTCTCGGATTGTTTTTTTATTTCTGAGGTTTCTTGATAAGAGGTTTTGACCTGATTCACAGCAGCCTTTCTGAGAGGTTCGTCGATGAAGCTATCGATACTGTTGCTTACAGTGCATCCACCGCTTGCGATATTTCTCGACATTGCAGGTCTTCCTGTATTGGTCTTTTCACGGAGATCTAGAATTAATAGTCTCACAAAATAATACCCGATAACTGCAACAACAGCCCCATTAATGAATAATAATGCCAGTAAACTATAAATTTGGATTCCAGGGATACTACCAGCATTGGAGAAATAGAGAGTGAAGAAAAGAGTCAGAAAATAAGCACCCATACTCAATTTCTCACAGCGGTAGAGATTCTTATCGTT
>ENA-UOTX01001057-UOTX01001057.1-compost-metagenome-genome-assembly--contig:-NODE-1057-length-23269-cov-19.518584_pt1 | contig 23269 bp, 22 predicted proteins | sample MGYA00238143_ERZ746982 | MGnify/ENA primary metagenome ERZ746982 (study PRJEB28758, sample SAMN06268862) | compost metagenome | isolation source: single cell | place: USA: California, Emeryville, Joint... | reverse complement strand
CCTGACGGCAGGACTTTCGCCACAGGATCCAGAGACAGTTTCTTTAGAATATTCGACATTAGAAGGAAAGACGTAGTTCACACTTTCTCTAAAATCCACTACAGTAACCTGCAATCACCTGCGTTATCCTTACTTGATTTAACATTAGATTCTGTGACCACTGTTGCTTTTTCTCCCAATGGAAAGTTAATCGCTGCTGGATCTCATGATAAAGCTCTTAGTTTATGTGAGATCGAGAACCAATATCTTGTTTTTCTTCTTGAAAAAGTGCATTCAAGTGAACTTTCACTTCTCTCTCTGTTATCTCATGAGATTTGTAGATAATATCTTATCAGTGGCGTTCTCAGCAGATGGAACGATAATAGCGACTGCCGGTCAAGATAACGCCATTAAGCTGGTAAGTGTGGCAGAGAAACGAATTATTTTCAGTTTTCAGAATTCTCATCCCAGTATCGATATGAATTATGGCTCATATGGAGTTAATTAATGTACAGGTGGGATAAATTCAATCGCGTTCAACAAGGAAGGTACTATCCTCGCGACGGCATGCAATGATAACCATATCCGATTATTCGACGCAAAGCGAAAGGAGCTGTTTTATACTATTGAGAAGGCCCATGATAGTGAGTTTTTATCAATTTTCTAGCAGAAGTGAATTGTGTTCTCTATTTCTGTGTAGATTGGATTGAAGTTATAGCGTTTTCTCCTGACGGGCAGACTCTCGCTACAGCTTCAAGGGATAAGTCGATAAGATTTATAAGTCTAAAAGAAAGAGCTGTTGTTGAACTAATGGAAGGAATTCACGAAGGTATGACCAAGCCAGAGCAGCGAAAATAATGTTTTATTTCCATCAAGGCTATATCAGAGCGCTCGCTTACTCCCGAGATGGAGTCATATTGGCATCAGGGGCAGATGATTATTCAATAAAGTTGTTCGATGTGGATCGAAAGATCCTGCTGGGAGCTTTCCAGAATGCGCATCAGGGTAAATTTTTGTTTCAGTTTAGGAATTAAATTACCATATTTTTGCTATTATTGTGATCAGAGTCTGTCTTCTCGCTGTCTTTCTCCCCGGTATCAAACTTGCTCGCGTCTGGTTCAAGAGACTGCACGATCAAATTTATTGATCCTGTGAAGGTTGAAGTTGTTAATTCATTGGACAAGATACACACAGGTTCATTTCTTTTTTAATATAAACATGCTGACTTCCTGCTCCAACGACCTGTAGATACCATCAAATGCGTGAAATGGTCGCCAACAGGGAAGGTTCTTGCGACTGCATCAGATGATAACTTCGTGAAGCTTATTGATGGGACAAAGTTCACAGAAGTCCATACTTTTTACATGCTCCACCAAGGTAATCCTACAACCTAAACTTATCATATACAATGAATAACGTTTGAATAGACTGTGTGAACACCATTGCGTTTAACCGGATGGGAACGCTGATGATCACTGGGTCGTTTGATAACACGATCAAGATAATTAACATGGAGAATTACGAAGTGATTAAATCGATAGAAAGAATCCACAAGAGTATAATTTTGTATCTTCTCCTATAAACGTACTCAATATTATCAAGACTGTATCACCACGGTATCAGTGTCAACAGATGACCGCCAGTTCGCTGCTGGAGACCGCAATGGAATTCTTATCTTTTATGATTTACCCAAATTGCCTGATAAAGATTAGATCTACTGCTCTTGCATGCCAATCAGTCATTAAGACCACTCTCATTTCATATTCTACTCATACGTGATCGTGCCTTCGAGAAAGCAATTGTATAATAATATTAATCGAAAAACTTCATGTTTATTATTTCATGCAAAGTTTTATTGAAGGATGGCGAAATATCCAATAAATAACATTTATAACAAGCTTGTAGTATCATTATTATTTGTAAAACGATTGTAAGTGCTATGTATAGCCTACAAAGTCAAACTAAGCGTTGGGATCACCTAACAAGACACTCAATTTCCGGTGGTTTATCCTCCCTTGTAGCGTCAAATTTGCTCCAGATAATTTCCTTGCTGGGAACAAGGGCTGCGGTTCAGCAAGAGACGGCTTCCGTGGCCTAAAATCTTTTTCCGTAGGCATTAGCAAAGACATTCTCTTCGCCTTCTTCGCCGCAGCCTCCCTAGCTTTTTCAATTTCTTTCTTTTCCTCATCAGTCTGGCTAAGAATCACTTGAAGATAACCTTCATAAGCAGTATTTATCTTTTTGTTCTCCTTCACGCTGTTGGATGAACACCTCGCAGTTGACTTCCCCGATGAAGGCTGATTGACATTCGATAAAGAAGGAACATTCTCCTTTCCTTTAGAGACGCTTCGTTCCCTTAATTCTCGACGCTTAATCCCCGATGCCTTCACCCCTGATGCGTCTCTTAGGTTTATACTCGTCAATTCAAACAGATTCATCTCTTTATTCGCCTCTATTTTATTAGTGGAAACCTCTCCTAGCTTCATCGTACTCTGCATGCTATTCTCCTTCTGATTACTCTGAGCCTGTGCGTTCAACGAGCTCGCTCGGTTCCTGTCTCCATCGTTGTGTTTGTACATATTCTTCGCCGCCCGCCTCAACAAATTAATCACATTATCCGATCTCCGTTTGAAATTCTGTAAATGCTCTTTTTGGGCCTCAATCCCCGGAGTTTGGCTCTGGCGTTTCGCATGAAGCATCTCTCTCAGCTCTTCAATCTTTTTAATCGCTGCCTCATCAGTTAATTCCTGTGAGCTCACTTTTTGCGTGTCAAACGGGTCAAATAACAGCTGCTCTTCCAACTGGTTATCGAAGCTCTCTTGTGTGTTATCCTCATTGAGCAGAACGAACAATTGATCATTTCTCGCTTTTTTCTTTCTAAGCTCCTCAAGATTCATATTCAGAGCCTCTCTATAGTTACTTCTTGGGTCTCTCTCTGTCCTCGAGCCCTCGGTTTCTTGAGTCTTACATGTAGACAAGACTCCTTCATCGTCGCTGGCCCTAACACTAAGATTCCTGTGCTTTGCATGGGGATTGCTTGAGCGTACTATCTGCGGCGGTCTTTTCGGTAACTGCTTTTCTGAGGTTTGTTTGATTCCTCCCCTCCCCAGCTTCGAAAGGAACTCGCCGATGTTGAAATAGGTGTTTAGGTTTGAAAACGCCGACATTCTACGCGCAAACTTCGACTCGTGGTCCTCGTTTTGAAACTTCATCTTTCTCCTTACTTTCTTCACAGCTTGTTCCACATTCCTATTCCTTTCGAGGTATTTCTGCCGTGCTAGCTCCAAAATATCAGGTTTTGCAGCTTTAGGAGTGTGGCTTTGAGAGGTAACGAGCTGCTCGTCAACCATAGAGGACGGCCCTTCGACCGTGCTGAGTTGAAGAGTTTTATTCGTGATCAGCGAGCAGGATTTCCGCGTGAGTTTTTGAGCTGCCTTTTGGCCCAGGTAGTGTTGGAAGTCCTTGATATAATGGGCGTCCTCTCGCGAGGTTCTCAGGCCTGGGAATAAAGCATTGCATTGCGTGTCATTTCGTTGCCTAACGGCAATGAGAGGAACATGCATGGATAGCTCAGGGTTGAGAGAGTTGGTAGAGTTGGAAGTGGGGCTTGTACGCCCTCGGCTTAAAGACTTAGGTCTCATAGGAGTTCCAGCTATATTTGTCATAACTTTGGAGGTTTCTTTCAAATTTTGATTTTCTTCGCAATGAAATAAATTAATTAACGACTAGTTGTTAAGAAAAATCATGTTGTTGTTTTATTTTGATATTCATAAATATTTTCAAATGTCCTTGATGTGAATCCACAGATTAAACTTATAAAACAGAGAAACACAGGTAATACACAAATTACCTATACTTCGCTCTTATTCACTTACACGCTTCCTCGTAGAAGGGGAAATTAGTCATGTTCCGTGAGATAGCTAAGGCAAAATTTTCCTCACAAAAATTTACAATAAAATAGGATGTTCGGACATTATCGTGCTAGGACAAGCTTTTCCAATGCTGTTTTTGGAGAATCGTATTTTGTATAAAGATGGAATTTAAAGGTTTGCCTGATGAGTTCTCTTACGTCTTGAGCTTCAGCAAGCGTCCTCAAAAAGGGCATTAGCGTTTTCAATTCTTGATCTTCTTTGTTGTCATAGTACGGGATAATGGGAATGCCATTATCGATTTGCAGACCAAATGAATACGCTGCGTTATCAACCAAAATCAAATCGGTTGGGTCACGATTGATAAAAATGCGAAGGTCTTTTAAGTGGACTCCCTCTGGAGTTGGAACGCAGCTCTCTCTATACAGTCGGTGATGAATGTACTGCTTTTTGGGGTCGAGATAATCCAGCACAACGTTCGCATAGCAGGAATGAGAAGCCGTGAACACGATAATTTCAAAATAAGAGCTCATTTCTTTTAAGATCTCTAAAGCATAAGGTCGAATATTGATCCCAGCCTAAGTTGGAAAGCGCTCAGTAAAGGCGAGGGAATTTCGTTTTTTTTACCTCAACAATCTCTCCGGTAGGGAATTTTATCTGGAGTTTGACATCATATGGGAGGTCGGTGGACTCATTACAGTGGATAAGAGTCTCATCGAGGTCAAATATGAGTGTTTTCTTATCTAATCATGATTATTGGGGCAACTCAATGTAGAAGATCATACCTTTATGCGTATCTCGTTTAGGCAAGGAGACTTTTTTCATAGCGACAACCTTTAAGTCGGCTGGATTAAGCACCCTACAAAAATGCAAAGATTGATGCGTCTGTATAAAATGCTCTCGATAGAGCTGAGCCTCAATCTCATCATAGTCAGGATTTTTATGGTATTTATACAGGTTGCTGATGTAATAAGTAAAAGGCAGTTTCGATTGGCTTGGCTGCCTTAACATTTCAAATTTTGAAGTTGGTTGCTTGTCCTGAGAAGAGCTAAATTTGTCCCCATTTGCTCTGTTATACCGACGATTAGGGAACGCAACCCCTGTTCTCTCTGGAACTGAGGAGGTTTGCTTCACGACCGCTTTACTGGTATTCAGTTTGGGAGTCTGGGAGTTTGTTTCACGGTTAAAAAGCCTTGATTTTGAAGGTTCATCTGATTGGATTTCCGGATGAGCTTGCTTTTGAATCTGAGCAATCACAGAATCGCCTAACGAAACATATCAACGACAAGCTACCAGGCTATAAATTACCTTGGCTCACACGAGTGACAAAGCCATCCAGCGAGGAACTAACTGTCTCGTCTTGCTTGGGTCTTGTCAGAGGTTTCGTCGTATTAGTCGTAAATTTCTTCGTTTGAGTGTGAAGGGACCTCGTAGAGTCGAAAGTCCGCATATGAACTAAATTTTTGCTTAATTCTGTCGGCTTATCGCTTTCACTCCTTTTGCCAATCAAGGCCTGCCGTAGCGCTTGCTTCAGATCGGCTGCACTAGGCGTAGAGGTTCGCAGGTTTTGATTCACGGACTCAGTCACAATAGGCTCATCTTCAGAATTATCATCCAGATAGTTCACTTTTCTTTGTAGTAGTCCTTCCTTATCCTTCATTTCACCATTACGTTCTTGTGAACGCGAACTTTGGGTGTAATTATTAGACTGTGGTTTTCTCATCTGAAAAATCGACTGGGAATTGCTTGTCGTATTGACCGTCGTGTTCGTCTGTGTCGAATTGCCTAATTTTCATAATTGTTATAGATGAATATCATCACTTGTATAGAAAAAAGACATACCATTTCTTCCGATAGAGCTGTTTTTATCTTGTCCTTGCGTTAAGAATTTATTGAGGATGCTTATATTCTTCTTCGGTGGCGTGCTGGTCCATTCAGGTTCATCTTTAAAAGAGTTCGTTTTCTTTATTTGGAACATAGAGGGCTTGTGTTCGATGGTATTAGAGTTATTTCTATTTCCACTGCGAGATTGAGGCTTTGATATAACTTGATTATTTTGAAGCTGACTCGAAGGTGTCCCTGGGAAGAAATTCCGATTCGCATATGTGTTTGTTGTTTTGATCGCTTTCGTTGAAAGCGCTCGCGCGTTGCTTTTCATGGCAGAGTCCGAAGGAGTTTCAGTTTCAATTCTGAGGTTTTTCCTAAAGCCATATCTGTTATTGTCCTCTATTCCGGCAGAATGAGGCTCTTCAGTAGGACTCCTTGGATAGATTTTAATAACCTTGCTTGGATCTGAATTCCTATAACTTTGAGGCTTAACGCCTGTTTCTGAAGCAATCTTGTCATTAGGGAGCGCAACTCTGGACATTGATGACTCGATTGTCTTTATGTTGAATCTATTGGAAGATGCGCTCTGGTGGTCAGTGCTTTTTGTAACGGCTGTCTGACCAATAGAAAGGTCTTGGATGATGCGTTTAATTTGATTATCATTGAACGCTTTGTTTGTAAAGTGGTTTCTTCCAATCGCCCCTTTAGGAGAGTTGAAATTGTTCCATTCGTTAGCATTTTGATAGGAGGCCGTTAGGACGGGTTCCAGAGAAGTCGATTTACCGGAATTTTTCATTTCTAACTTTATTCTGAATTGTTCACTTACAGCTTCTGCTAAGTGTTCGCAAATGAATTAAACACAAAAAACCTCACTCAGAAACTAATAAAATTTTATCAAATAAATTTTTGATAGCACGCACGACTTTTCGCCGCAGTGCGAACCTCAATTTTCTAAAATGAATTTTCCAGTCATTTCAACTTTTTTTTGTCATTTTAAAGTCATAATATTCTGCTTTGGAAGTCATTAAGCCAACACGGTCGATTTTTTTTTTAAAGAAAAGCTTTCCATGTCGCTGGGATAAACTCAAAGCAATTGTAAATTTTGAAAAATATCAATTTGATCTTTGCTCACGAAGTCTGATGATATCATTTATAAGCTATTGACTTACCAAAATCTAATAGTTTTTGATTCTTTCGTCAATAATCTGCTCGTTAAAGGAGACTCTATACATGCCAATTTGGCTTCAGCAACAATGAAAAATGATATGAATATAACGAAGGATGTATCTCCCACGTAAAAAGCGTTCTAGTCATGTTAAGAAAAATTGCATAATTCAAAAGATGTAGTGCGAACTAAATTTTATTTGTAAAATGAAGTATAGTCTAAATTAGTCTAAGTCATCCATACTGAATTCAGCTGACTTCTTTTTTTCCCCATTTCCTTTCTTTTCCAACTCTTCTATTGTAAGTCCAGTAGATTTCTTCTCCTGACCATTCTCTTGTAGATCCAATTCATCGATTTTAAAGTCCGTCTCCTCATCATTGTCCTGATATAGCTTCGCCTTCATCGAATCACCATTGTAACTCCAATCTATATAGAGCAGATAGATGCATTAGCTTTTTCCTTATAAATGCTTTAGTTCCTACCTGGATATGAGCTCTGATTTGCAATCTGGTCCACCAAGCTCTGCTCTTTCAAAGAGTCAAACGGCGTTTCAGTAAATTCCTTTTCAGAAGCGCATTTTAATAACAAATTCACAGAATTTTGCTTTACTGGGTCGAAATTAGAAACGTCGATTTCGTCCTTAGTCTTCGGAACAAAAGGTGGTTTCACCTTCTTATCTAGCAGCATGTCCCAATCGACGCCATCAAACCAAGGATGCTTCTTCACGGCCTCAGCGTCGTCGGGTCCGCCTCCAAGTCTCTTTTCTGGGTCCTTTCTAAACAGGCCTTCAAGCAAGCTCTTTGCATTCTGGCTCAATTTTTCTGGGTACTTGAGCATTCCAAACTTAATTCGCTGGAAAAGCTCATCACGATTTGGAGTATAGAACGGTGGCAGGCCAGTCAGCATCTCATAGAGGATAGCACCTATATATGAGTTGCAAATCTGATGCAAAAGTGATAAAAAAATTACCTAATGTCCACCAATCAGCCGCCTTTCCATGTCCTAACTTGAATAGTAGCTCCGGCGCAAGGTACTCTGGAGTCCCACAAACGCTGGTAGCTCCTTTATTGCCTTTAATGTTTTTTTTCGAGAGCCCGAAGTCCGTCAGACGGATAAATCCGTCCTTATCAATCAACACATTCTCAGGCTTCAGACTATCAATCGATATATCAATAACCAACATCTGAAGGAGGTTTATACTCTCTGTATATTATATCAAGCGAATGCAAATGTTCCAATGCAAGCACCATTTGCGAAGCATAGAAGCGAGCTCTATATCACGACACGGTTAATTCTACAAGGCTTTGATGAGATGAAGTACTGGTCTTCTGTAAACACACGTCTTTTTTGTAACAGATTGAAAAGTTCACCTCCAGGACAATATTCCAGTGCGAAATAGAGTCTTCGGTCGTTTTGGAAGGCGTATTTCATCTTTATAATGAAAGGATGCACCACATTTGCCTAGAGTATAGTAGTTAAGGGAGTCTGCGAGGAAGTGATGAGATTACAAGGATATATCTTTCGGTTTGAACGTGGTCCTTTTGATTTCGTTGCGCTACGTAGTCTTTTTTGAGAACCTTAAGCGCGAAAATTTCTTGTGTGTCTTTTTTGCGCACAAGCACGACTTTTGCATAGGATCCTTTGCCAATAACGCAAAGGAGAAGAAAGTTTTCGATGCTAATTGAGTCTTTTGATTTTTGACGTGATAAATCTAACTTTGATTCTTCGATTTTAGGAAGAGAGGTTGGCTTCTCGGTTTCTACCATGAAAAGAAGGATGTTCCTTGAGTAGAGGTAATTAGGATGGGTAAATGAGAAAGCGCTGTTTTACCTATTGGACGTTCTAAACGAAATTTTATCTTGACTAATCTTGAGTCAACTGTATTCTTCTATTCTAAAACTACCGAATCGAAGCGATTTATTACCAGTTCAAATTTTATTGCAACGCTTTTGAATGCTTAACGATTGAAGAAAAATTGACCAAAATCATTCAATCTTTTAAAGGGTTTGAGATAAATAGAGTGAGGTGAAACGAGCACAAGCTACTGCAACTGGTGTAATTAAACTCAGGGATATGAATTCCTATATTTTCATACGTTGGCGGCAAGACGCAATAAAAACCATAAATGATAACTTATGTCTATGATTCACGGCAGAATTTTAAAAGAAGTAGATACAGTGACGATTCATATAAACTACTAGACTCATTTCTCTCACAAATCAGCTGAAATAAAGATTATTTTTAGAGAGAGAAAGAGAAAAAAGAGAGACTGCGCTATTAACTTCTAAGAAAGTGCTTTTGTGGATTCAAATTTGAAAAAACTTAGGAGATCGAAGTTTTAATTTATTCCCTCATACAAATTTTACCTGAAAATTGAAAGTTTGACTGTCTCTAGCAAACAAATACAATGGTTTAAAGCTTGTATTTTGAACAGGATCGAGGTTTAATACTTCACACGTGCAAGATTTACATACAATATTTTGATATTTAGCATATACAACAATAAAAGAATAATATGAACAGCGCCTCGAAAGGCCCTTTGCCCACTTTGTACAGTTATTTATGATATACGTGGAAAATTCAGTTTAATAAGCTTCATGCATTCAAACTTTACTAGGAAAATTTCTAACCTTTACTATCTCTACATTATTCGTCAGAGTGAATTTACTAAGCGTCGTTCCCTGTAGTACCTGCTCTTTTTGAGTTAGAAGTGAATTGAGCTATCCGACGGCTCCTCATAAACATATAAGTGTTATCGTTTTGAGGTCGGCTTGGCTTTCTTATTCTGAGTCTTTGAAGAACTGTATCATCTTTGTTGTCTTCAAGTATGGCTCTTTCTGAGTTTTGAAGATTAATTATTTGCGGTTTGGCATTAAGATCATCTTCTTGTCGGTGAGTAGAAGTGTTTGCTGCGCTCAGACTGTCATCACTCGCTATTGAAGTATACGAATTGGTGCTACTATCGTCTGGACTCTTGGTGATTTCAAAAGAAACAGGAACTCGAGTAGTGCTTTGGCTGAAAAGGCTTTTGGAATGTCTTGTATGATTTCTTGTTGGGAACTGAGGTGGCACGTAATTCAAATCAGTTGAAGTCATTCTGGAGTTGTCATTGAGAATCATCGACCCACTCATCTGGAATCCGAAACGTGGGCTGATCAGACTTCGGTGACTGCTGTTTTCTGGCACTCTTGACATGGCGTTGTTGCAATAATCCCCGAAAGTTTCTAGCGATCCTGAACTCCTCATTGATGTGTTTCTAGAGAGTGTGACGGAATTCGGCGAATATATCTTTGAGTCATCCCCTCTTTGAAGCCTTTCGAACCTTCCTGCGGGTTTTATTTGACTTAATGGGATCCGAAGCCGATAAACGCCAGTATGGTCATCAAATTCGTCCCTTTTCGAGGCTGTCAGACCTTTCAGATAACCATTCGTGGTATCTTCGGGGCAAATTTCAGAGCAGTCGATTCGACTGGTTTCTTCTCTAGTTGATAAGCGATTATCTGAAGCTTCGGCCAAATTGGCCAGACTTCCTTCAGGACAATAACGGTTTGGTTTCAGAATACCCTTCTTCGGTGCTTTAAGCTCCAACTTATACAGCGGGTCACCACCGTATTGAATAACATGCGTTTGGTTCTTTTCTTCGTTGATTACGACAGTCTTCTTTTCAGGTTTCCTCGTTCTGAGTGGTGTAGGGGTGCTTTTGTTGCCTTGAGATGGTCCATGGACCAGTTCGTCAAGAGAGTCTTTAAAATTCGTTCTGGAGTCTCCCATGTTTTAGTTTAAATTAAAACGCTTTTAATTATGAGATCAACAACAACTAAGAATTTAAAGAAGAAGCTTCATTTTGTAGGTTGGGCCAAATGATAGGTTTTGAGTCAGTATCAGGGAACTTTAACAGATCCTTCATAGAAACATGGAATATAAGGCTATTTTCGGTCAGGGGTTTCAAAAAATATGATTTTCAAAAATAGTTTTGAGTACGTTTTCTGATCAGCAAATTCCGATAAAATAATAATAGTGAGTTACAATATTTAACTCGTTAATGATAGCGTTGATTGTGACTGCTTTTGATAAAGATAGCTCCTGGTGTTTTTAGCGCAAAAAGAAACTGTTTCCTTTATCTTCAGGATATCTGTTGCTTTTAGATAGGTAGTTCATATAGATAGCCTGAATTTTTCGGTTCGTAAACCAGCTTGATAGAAAAAAAGAAGAAGAAAAAAAAAGAGATTGAAGTAATTTTTGAATCTGCTGTGCATTGAGAGGTAAAATACCTCGTAGATTAGCTCAATTTTTGAAATTGGAAACCTCAACTCGTATCACTTGTTTACCAATTCTAAGCAACTGCTCAAACATGCTTTCGAAAGAAAAAGTAATATTTATGATATGAAGCCAAGATCAACTGCAATTGAAGGTGTTATAGAGTGCTTCATTTCTTTATCGAAAAGTTGTTCAATTTTCAACTGTATTTGTGTTGTAAGCCTACCACCAAATCGAAATGGGTTCACGTATTCTTAATTGTGTACACTATCAACCTTTTCATTTTTGAAGAAATTCCCAAATCTTTGTAGGCAACATCAAGCGATGACTATTGAAATTGTTCTGCTGGAACAAAAGATTTCAGAAAAAAGACAGAATTATTAATTTTTCACAGGATTGGGTCTTTTTGGTATCCCTGTTTAACTGAGTGATCAAAACTTACTAGCTTCTTGGAGGTTATGAATGTGCTTAGAGGCAATTGAAAGAATTTAATCAAGAATATTAACTTTCTTCGTCAGAACATCTCTTGTGTACACCTAAAACCCTGGATTAATGAATTTATCTTTGATTAATCAGCCTCATTAAAAAAATTCAGAAGCAAAAACCCGGAGTTAATTTCTTCTCTAATCTGATAATTCTGGCCTTTTTAACTCAACAGGTCCCACCCAATTGTTTCTGCTGAAGGGGCCAAAATCCATCTCATTCTCTTTAGTTCATTGGTTGAACAAGAATTGCTTCCAATTTTTGATATGGTAATGGATTTTTCAAAATTAACTTGAATGAGATTTTTTTTGAAATGTACTCTTTGGAGCCTTGTCGAAAAAAATCAAAAATATTGTAGCCTTGTGTTTAATTTGGCTCTTAAAGATTCCATTTAATCATTTTAGAATCAACCCGATTAAAAATTTAAATGAACGCCACTCCAGCGTCTCCAATACACAAACGCCTAGTCAAACATAGCTATCATCAATCCAATGGAAACCTTCTGAATGACTTCTCAGAAACGACGACAATTCAGTCGAACGCCGTTCCTGCTACCAGTCCAAAGCAACGCTTTATCAAAAAATTTAAGACGAAATCGGACGTTCCTGAACAGTTTCTCTACTCTAGCGACTCTACCAAACTGTTTGTGGAGGCTGCCAGCACTACGATCAACACAAGCAAGGAAACTGTGAGCAAAGAAGGCGATTCGAGTCTCTTCTTGCGCCGGAACAACATCATTTCCCACATTATCAACCTAAAGGTCGGAGATTCATCACCAATGGACGTGCTGACCCCAACCAGACGCCCTACAGCCTTTGGTTCCCCTGTAAACTTAACTCCAAGGAAAAAACAACCAACGATGCTAACAACACAGCTTTGGGGGAAGCAAAACGTGCAGCAACTGATGAAAAGTCCCAGCGTAGCTCGGACCCAGCGAAGAATGGAGGAAAACAAATTTGCACCTTATTCTGAGCGAATGAAACGGTTGGATAATTATTTCCAGAGCACGCATCGCGGCCAGTTTGAGTACCAAGATAATTTGCTACAAAAACTCACTAATGAAGGAGAAGTCAATTTATTTACAGTAGCGAAGGAGAAGGAAAGAACCTCCAACAAACCGAGAGAAAAGTTTCATTCGCAGGATAGGAAGGGAGAAGATATGTGCAAAACGGGGTTCCCATTGAATTTAAACAAAAACCAGGTATTAAGAAATGCTCAGCGAGGTGCTAATGTTTTTGTCAACTAGATTTCGGACGAATATAACGTGAGAAGGTGGGTAAAAACCAGAAACGTTGGTTCGACGGACTGGATGCCGCTCAGCTCGAGATCGTTTGTAAAAAGTACGATTCAAGGGTATGATGTGCTAGGGGTCTCTCAGTTAGATACCACGCCTACTAAAGGCGCTTTCACCGAAAGAGAGAGCGATAAGATGGTTTCGCTGAGAGCTGTGTGGAAGATCGTGGATGATTGTGTGGATTATATTGGCGAAAATGAACAATTTTATAAGTAACCATCAATTCTGAGAGTTATGATTTAATGCTTTCAAACTAGGACATTGAATGGATGTACTGAAAAAATGTTTTCGAAGTTGATCCCAAAGGCGAAAAAACCAGCTGAGCAGCTCAAGGATTTCCGTTACAAGCAGTGCCTGCAAGCCCTGAAAACGGCTGTAGAAAGTAAACCCGAAAACGTTTTGAGGTCGCGAAGAATAGCTCAAACGAAGAAATCACAATATGTTATAAAAAGCGATGAAATGAAGCCTGAAAAATACGAATAAAAATCATGATGTCTATTTTTTTCTTCTATATAAATTCGCAGTCATATAACAAATTTACATAGGCAAGCTAGTATTAGATAAATTAAGTCATTAATTTGTGTTTTTTCATCGAGAATTACAAATCCTTTAATCCATATTTCTTGTTCAATCTCACAATTTTATTATGAAATATTTCTTTCCTTTGAGCTTCTTGATAGGAATGGCCTCGTATTAGATTAATAGAGGCTTATTTTCATTATTTATTAGGACTAACAAAGTTATCAAAACTTTGCAAAATTTCTTTGTGCAGGTATTAAAGATCTTTCCAATCAAAACGGATTCCTGTTAACCGAACAATACGACTGTTTTCTGAATTTTGTAATTTTTGAACCGAAAATCTCTTTCTAATGGCATTTTGAGCTTCTATGGTCAAGCGACCTGTTAATGAAGACAGCTACTGAGGAAATCCATATTTGAGAATTCGTTTTTGGGATTCATATAGTGGGAATCGATCTTAAAGTAATAAATTAAGCTAAAGCTTTATTAAGGAAATCAATACAAAATAAGACATGGACGCCAAAGACAAGACCAAAGGAGAGGAGGAACAGAGAAAGACCAGAGTTAGATTGACTCTGACCTGCAAGAACCTCGAGAGCGTTGAAAAAGGTAATTGAACCGTCTGTGTTACTGAGAAACTGACATCAATCAAGTCTCAAGAGAAATGATCGGCAGAGCCAAGGGTATTGAAGGTGTCAAAGTCCACGGCCCAGTCAGAATGCCAACCAAGATCCTCAGAATCGGAACAAGAAAATCCCCTTGCGGAAACGGTTTGTTTTAGCGACGTTGTTTAAGAATCTCATTATTCAATTCTTTAACAGGAACAAACACCTATGACAAGTGGGAAATGAGAATTTTCAAGAGAGTGATTGATTTCGTTTGCACCACCCAAGAATTGAAGGAGATCACCAGCATCAAGATCAACCCTGGTGTTGAAGTTGAACTCAACATGACTGAAGATACCGCATAAGTAGGGTTCGTTGCGTCCGAAGTGAAAGGAAAAAGTGAGCTCGAGAGGGATGATCTCGGCGATTCGGTTATGATTTCGTAAGGTTGTTGTGATGGAATTGCATTCATAAAATCGTTGATCTCCATTCTTGAAAATAATGATGCTGAGTGCATCGACAAAAAATCTGAAAATATGTGTTGTTAGATTAGGATGGTGAAAGGATAAGATTAGATGAGGAAGGTTTGGATAACTAGCAGAAGTATGAAGATTATTAGGAGTAATATTAAATTGCACTTTTGTAAAAGGTCACCGTAAGTAGTTCACTATCCTTAGTGAAAAGCGTATGAAGGGAAAAAATATCGACAAAGTAACAAAAGAAGAAATGAAATTCTTAAGTAAGCTGATATTTGGATAAAACAGAACAAAACCTCTCGTTTAATGGACCCGAACTCGAAGAGAAATACTGAATTTCGGCATTTCATTAATTGCAGTTAGGAACAAATTCTTCATGTAAAGTTAAGATTTCTTTTGAGTATGCTCGTTATCCAAGTTTCTCCAGTTGCAATTTGTCGAGTTCCATCTTTTCGTACATTAAGCAAGTCGTAATCTGAATTGGGAAAGCGACAGATTGCTTATGAAGTTATGAACTCCCAAATTTTAGGTCGATTCTTCATAGAAAGAACTCCATATTTTAAGGAAATTTTTGTAAACTTGGCACGAACTTCGTATTAAAAACTGCTTTAAGAATTTAAAATCATGTATTTCACTACTTTACAAAAGCAGAAGTCGCCATGAGAATGCCGGATATCCACATGTGCATTCTGTGCAATGGATGGACTAATCTACCTTATGGATCGAGATGTTCAATTTCGTCAAGCATCCTTTTCCTTATAATTATTTCAAATATTGCGCGAATTGTGATTTATCAACAAATATTGGAATTCATTGGAGCCTTCTAAGAGATTTCTATCTAATAGACGTTGTATGTGATTTTTTTTTCCTCAGAAAATCCTTTGTACCCTAAGATATGAGTATTAGAATCTAGATCTGCAACGTCCTTCGACTTTCTTAATATAATAATTGTAGCGAACCCTGATTTCCAGCGCCAAAAATGTTTTTCTCATAGGTCGCCCCATTTTGACACAATTTCTAGTTTATACATATGATTTCAAAATATGAGTTAAAAATTATTCGACTAAGATTCAAAAAGTAATGAGCGACAATAGTGTTACAGGTCATGATGACGATCATGAAAGAGAGACCGGTAATTGAGGAAGATATTTTCGTCGGTGAAGAGCCGAATGTCCGTGCCGAAAGAGAATTGGAATAGAGTATAAGGTCCTAACCGAAAGAAGAAGAGAAGAAGATGGCAAATAATGCAAAACTAAATTATCCTTGGTTGGAGCTGATAGTAAGAAGGGCCTACGACTTTCAAAGCAAAGGAAAGGATTGAGAGGTCAGAGGCTTTTGCGATCAAGGAGAGGATTGCCGCCCGATATTTATTCTTAGACTTTATCGTTATTAAGGATTCACACAAATATGACAGCTTGACATTACCGCCAAATATGATTACACACGATCATGGAGTAATCTTCTTTTTCAAAGATGCGTCCGATCTTGATTCGACACTAACAGAGAAATGCATTAGTCGAATTAATGAGCTCAAATAAAAGCTCCCAAAAACGAAAACCTACGCTAGCAATTCTCGCATTACTCTTCGTGCTGCCATTGCAATACCGCTTTTTGAACTCTATAAGCAAGCCATGCGTTCACTCTACAAGATTTCAGTGATCTTTCCATTCCCAAAGCAAACATGAGCCACGGAAAATTTGAGAAAACTAATTTCACGAACCCTGATCTTACGAATGTAAACTGCTCTGGCAAACGTGCAAACTTTAGAAAACCAAACTTAAGAGAGTCAATTTCGGAGAGTGGCCTTAACTACCATTTAAAGATTCTCTTCGATGTATTCCTTTTTGCACAACTGGTGAAATGGTCGCTGTGATGCAGAACAATCCTTTTCGAAAGATATATTAAAACTGAAAAAACAAGAACTTAAAAAGATTGCCAAACCCGTTGATCTCTTTGAAAGTGTAAGTGGTATTGAAGGCAGAATAATTGTTGAAGATGAGATCATTTATTAAATGATGAAAATCTTTTAAATATGATAAAATTTTTGAAAGTATTGAAGTGGTGATTACATATCTTTAAAATAAAAACTAGATAATATTCAAGCAAAGGATTACTAATGTAAAAAAAAAAACACTCTCAATTTACATTTTATATTATGTAGAACAAAAAAAAACTAAATAACTTCAATAAAAGAAATAATTGCTCACGGCTTCAACTGAGAGCCAACAAAAAAAAAGGAGCAGTAAAATACTATCACCATTATATTTGAATTATCGCCTTTGATACCTTTTTGATATATGACTTTCTTAAAAAATAAAACTTCGGAGTATGTTTAGCCGATTTCGTTTATCATATGTTATTATTCGATACGATTTTGCTAGCGCTGCCAAACTGCTTTTGATGCTGGTACTTGGCAGCTTCAAGATCACAGCGAGGAAATCCAGAATATTTGATTCGCCTTTCATTTCTTAGCTCGAATTGGTCAAGCTCAGATCTTAAAGTCTAGATTATCCAATCATTTCATTAGACTCAACACACATGAAATGATTATCTTTACCTGAAGATTTACATCCGACTCAATCTTCGAAAGACTTTTTCTCGACCTCTGAGTCGACGGTTTCGACGGTACAAGCTTTCCCTCAGAGTCTATCTCGTCCTTGGACGTAGAAGGCCGAATCATGATATTCCCAGAAGCCATATGGAGAGAAAGCGCCTTTGGAAAGTTCTCCAAAGCTGTCGCTGGTATAGTTGCCATTGATGATGATGCTATGAGCGATCGCGATGTCCTACGATGATCCTTGCTGCTGCTGAGCTGAGAGTTAGAGCCCAGCCTGCTGCTGGCTGATTTCGCAATTGAATTCGTCTGGGAAAAGAATGAGTTCTTTGAAGTCAATGTACTAATCATGGGATTGAGGTCCTCAGGGATCCCGTGAGTACAATATCTGATTAGCAAGCCTCGGTATTCAGGCCTCTCAAGTTCATTCTGAGGCGTGTATCTCTTCTAGTTATAAGAAAATAAATGTTATTATTATTCTGACGAGCATTATAAATCATACCTTTCTAAACGCAGCCGCCAATCCTTCTGTCGTTCTATCTTGGTGACCCTCGAGACTATCCAGCGAGCCAACCGCTCCCGTTTCAGGCAGCGCGTTCACCAAAGCCATCACAGTGCTTGACCCCAAATCCTCGTGACTTTTCAGAAAGTCATTGTTATCTTGAATTCGTATAGCCTCTCCAACACTGTTACGTCGCTGAGCAGCAAATGATCTGCGAATTTCGTTTCTCTTCTCATGTGCTGCCATTTCTTTTTTCGCTTCTAACTCTGCCTCTTCCTGTAATTTCTTATGCACGTGATTCATTAATTTTCCCTCTGCTTCCAGCATCTGAGGCCTGATATACAGGTCACATCTTTTCTGATCATGCTCAAGCAGATAATTCCACTTGTTATCCGTATGGACAGCGTGTTTCGCTGCAATAGCCTTCTTTACGAGAGTCTGCTCATGAGATTGCATCATGCGGTCCAATTCATGAGCAGAAGGCTGAAGAGACGTTTGATGACTCTTTACCTCCATGAATTTCCTCTCTTGAGCTCTGTCCTGGAAACAATTCAGGATATGTGCTCGATTTTCAGCTAGTCTTTCTAATCTCGCTCTTTCAAGCATTTTCTTGGCTTCTACCTCTTCATGCTCAAGGCTCTTGATGCTAGGAAGCGCTCTTTCGTTGTATTGATGATAGAACTTGTAGTTTTTCGCATTAGTTCGGTATTTGTTATTCCAAGCGAATCCTGAGCTCGCTAGGTTATTTAAATACTTTTGGTCTTTGACGACGAGCGGAGGAGGCAGAATCTTCTTTAAAGGTGCAGTGGTGTCCTCGCTGTTCGATCGGGCTCTGGTCATTGTGGAATGAAGTTGTTTCATTGAAAGATAATATTCAGAATAATTACTGAAGTTCTGAATCCAGTTGGTTGTATATAAACTTGTGAGCACAGTTACTGGTTATCTAAATTTAATTCTGATTAAGAACTTCTTAAAAACGAGTTTTTGATTGATCTACTCTCAAGCAAATGAATTCTACTCTTTTTTGCCCTTATAGTATCATGAGCTTTGTCATCATTTGTTAATCTCCTTTACCCCTTGCGATGTGAATATGATACTGATAATGAAATTTCTCTGTGATAATCAATCATAACATCAACACCATCAACATGTAGAATAGCTGTCCTTGCGATATCGCTTGAGTTATTCCATGGCATACTATATGGTTTTAGGGGGTAAGGTATCAATATCATTATAAAATAGCACTTTGGGAATAATCAAAGCTCTTTGATTTGTGTACAAGTGACTCATGTGTTTTAATTAATCTCATTGTTTAACCGACTACAAGTTTAAAGAGAGCAAAATCTAACGTAAATATTTAAAAATTTTCAAATTGATGGAATACTCAAAGTACAGTCCTGACCGATTATCGCACCCTACTTACGAGACAGGGCACTTTAAACTCGACCAGACGCCAACCCGCGATGCTGCCGTCACTCAGGAAATGTTCACCCAACTCAAGAAAAACTACGAAGAGAGGTAACTCATCATAACAGTACCCTCGCCTCAATCGCCTAACCTTTTCAAATAGAATCCGTTCATTAGAAGCGCAGGTAAAGGAAACCTATCATCTTATCGACAACGATGAAATCATGCAAACCATGCGGCTTAACCAAATCTCAGATGACTACCGCAGACAACGAATCCAAGAAATCGTCGAAGACTCACTTCTCAGCGAGAAGGAGATTCAAATCGATCGCTTAAACCAGTTAAACGCTTATCTTAAATCCGAGGTCCTTCGCGTTGAAGACGATAAGATTAAGCTAAAAAATTACTATGAAGACGAGAATGAGAAACTGAGGAGGAAATACGACCAGCTCGAGCTGGCACTAGAGAACCAGAGCAAGTTTAAGCTTAATCTCGAGCAAGAATGCGAGAAGTTGGCCAGCAAGCTGAAACAGGTTTCTCACCAGAACGAAGAGCTCAATAAAGCACGTGAAAACCAATATACTATGAATATTCAGGCGCTTCATGAGGAAATCCAAGATCTGAAGCTCCAAAATGAAGAATTGCGGAACGAGAGCTATGACTTCCAGCATACTATCGCGAAGAAGGACTCTCAGATTGAAGAAATGAGGAGAGATATCGAGATTCTTAAGCGGGAGTACAGTCGCATTGAAAACAGCTACCAATCGTTGATTACTGACCATAATGAACTGACGAAAAGCTTTAACAATGCAAAGGAGACGAATTTCAGCTATGGCGCTGAGATTAAGATGTTGAATGAGAAATTGAGGGAATTGGAGCAGGAGATCGGCAATAAAGAGAATGACATGCGTGCAACGAAGAGAGAGAAGGATGATCTGCTTCAAAAGAGCGATCAGCTTCAGGTCCAGATCAAAAAGGTAGTGCTAACTTCTAATTTGCGTTCTCTTAAGTTAATTCATAGGCAATTGAACATGAGCAAAAGGCTGCCGCCGAGACGATCCGCGAAGCGCGACAGAAATACAAGGCGAAGAATAATCTCCTTAAGAGCAAAATTCAGGAGTTTAAGGAGTTTAATGATAGCATTGTTACCGAGAACACGAATTTGAAGCAACTGTTTGACGAAAGGAAGGCAGCTTATGAAAAAACACTGGCTACCATGCAAAACGATATGAAGATTATCAAAGCCGAGTGGGAAAAGAAAGTGCAGGAGAGCGAATTGACCGCTCAAAGGACTATTGTAATTGACTTCTTCTGGGGCAATAAGGACTAACTTTGACAATAGGCAGAAATTAAGGCGAAACACCAACTCCAGATCAGCCAGCTCCAGAATGAGTATCAAACTTTGCTGGATAAGAGACTGAGCGAGATTCATAATGAAGCTAACTCGCAGATGAGCAGAGCACGAGCGATTGATTTGGAGATTCGTACTCAGCTGGAGAGCAAAGTGACCCAAATGGAAAGAGATTTCATTCCGAAGAGCAAGCACGAGAGCATCCTAACAAACGAATTGATGGAACTTCGAACGAAGCACGCGCAGGCTATGAAGGAACTGGAGGAGAAGTACGAGCAGGAAATCCAATCGAGGAATAAGGAAACCGTCGAAAAGAAGAAGGTGGAGTATGAAGCTCTTTTGAGTACCTTGAAAAGTAAACGATATTTCGAGAGTTTGAGGCTTATGACTTTTTTATCTTCTACAAAAGATGCTAATAAGACTCTGGAAGAGCAGAACACAGAGCTGCGATCTGAAAATAAGCATCTCCAAGAAAAGCTTTCAGCTGAAAAAGAGCGTGCTGGTCGGTTCGCTAATGAACTCGCTGAGTCCGAGCAAAGTCGCAAGGTATTATCTGCCCTTTGATGATTCGTTTCTTATAATGAGAAAAAAATAGACACTCCTTGAGAAAATTGACCAATCGACAAACGTCGTCTCCAAATTGAAGTCTCTCTACGAAGAAGAGACAAAGAAATCTCGAAACTTCGAAACCGAGGCCTACGAGCTCCAGAAACGCGTCGATGAACTCACTCAGAAGCACAATCAAGTTCAGCAGTCTCTCTCTGAACTCAAGCAGCAAAACCTGAACTTGACCAACACAAATATCACGCTTGAAGAGAAAGTCGAGGAGCTCGGACACCAATATAAGCACAGCAGCAATGACATCAGCGTTTACAAATCCACAATTGAGGCTCTGGCCAAAGAGAAAGAGGACCTCATCACCAGCATGAAGCAGCTCTCTCAGAATCTCTCGCATGAGTCTCAGGTGACCTTGGAGAAAATCTCTCAGGTCAGACGCGAGGAAAGCGAAAAACTCGAAAAAGAAACCGCAGCGAAACTCAAAATCCAATCTAGCCTCAACCAAGCCGAGCATCAGATCCTCTTACTCACCAACGACAACGCCGACCTCGAATCCAAGCTGAAGAACGCCAGAGAAGAAGTTGCTAGAGCCGAGCGCAAGATTAACGAAGCTCAAAACACGATTTATGCACTCGAAACGGACAAAGCCAAGGCTGAGAAAAGCTATGCGGATTTACAAAGGAAAATCGAAAAAGTTAAAGAGGCTCATAAAGAAGAAATGCAAAAAATTGCCCGGTTGCTGTTGATGAAGGTCTCTCATCTCAAAACTGAGCTTGCTGGCTTGAAGAAATCGGTCTCTCTCGAGATCGAGATGAACGGGCGCGCGGTCACAGGCTCAGCGATGGAGTTAGTGAAGCATTTGAAGGAGAAAATCAGGAATTTGGAGGATAGCAAATCGAAGGAGTGGTTGAGAGAGCTGGAAGGCATCAATAGCCAGAATCTATTGAAAATTAAGGAATTGAGCTCGAACTTTGAGCAAGAAAGGCAGAATATTCGAGACCAGTTCGAGAAGACCATCCAAGCACATGCCCAATCCAACGAGAAGCTCGCTGCTGAGCTCGAGAGTGCTAAAACTGAAAATAACCGCCTTTTAAGACTTTTGGATGACGCACATATTGAAGTTGGCAAGCTAAAGGGGAAAATTGAGAAATTGCAAGGAGATAAGGAGACTCTGCAAGAATATGTCGAAGAGAAGACCCGAGAGTTCGCTAGTCTGCAGAGTTTTGTCGAAAAAGAAGTAAAGCGAATAAAACAAGAATCTGAGAACCTACTGGCGACTAGCGTGAAGCAAATTGAGGAAAAGCACAAGCGAGAGCTCGCTCAACTTGGGGAATTGGTTGATGAACTAAAGGACTTGAATGTTGTTCGATTGCAAAGGGTTGACACTGAAGTCATGAAACTTCATAACGGCTTTATGGAAGATATTGAGCATACAAAGCAAATGTATGAGCTTCGCATTGAAAATTACGAAAAAGAGCTCAGCACGCTTGAGGCAGACTACAAAATGCTGAAAAAAGAAAAGAGGAGCTGTACTGCGGAACTCGAACAGATGAATGAGCGATACCAGCAGCTGGAAGAAGAGAACAGAGGCGCGTTGAATGCCTTTGACGAGAGAATAGAGCAGTTTAAGGAGATAATCAGGCAGGATAATGAGAAATACTTGCAGTATAAGAGCGAGGCAACGACTGAGTTAGAGAAACTTAAAAAGGAAAATAAAGAGTTGAAGCGCGATTTGCAGGCTCGTGCGAATAGAGTTGAAGAGCTCAACCGCATGACGGCCGAGCAAGAGCAACAGATTAAGTCTCTGAAGTACAGTATCGATGAGCAGGCGCGCTCTCATGAATCAAAGCAGAGAGAAGCGCTGAAAATGAGCCGTTTCAAAGATAAAGAAATGGAGGATTTACAAACACTACTCTCGAAATCAATGAAGACGTTTACAAGCTCCATTGACCATAATGTCAAGATTGCGAGCAAGCTTGACAAGGAGACCCAAGAGCTAACAAAGAATATTCGATCGCATCGAGGCGCGGTTAATGTAATCGATGAGGAACGTTAAACGGAAATTTATTGTAAAAAATTTGTGATATTTTTTATTTGAGAACAAAAATTTGCAATCAATTCATTGCATAGCACCTGTTATATCAGTATTATAACATTAACCACTGCTTAAAGTTTTCTCAACTGCGAATTAGCGTTTCTAGGATCCAAAATTCGTGTCTTTATGATGAAAGGATAAATAATAAATATATCTGAAAAAAAAGCATCCAAGCCAATACGGATTTTATAAAGTTTATAGAAGCTTAACAGTTTTATCGTTTTTACAATCGAAGATTTACTCAGAGCGCCTTGTCTTCCTCAACACTCGCACGTGAGAAGAAGTTCCGATGTCCAAACGTCCGAGACATAGCAGCTCTTTCTTTTCT
>ENA-UOTX01001055-UOTX01001055.1-compost-metagenome-genome-assembly--contig:-NODE-1055-length-23283-cov-3.653452_pt1 | contig 23283 bp, 14 predicted proteins | sample MGYA00238143_ERZ746982 | MGnify/ENA primary metagenome ERZ746982 (study PRJEB28758, sample SAMN06268862) | compost metagenome | isolation source: single cell | place: USA: California, Emeryville, Joint... | reverse complement strand
CCGCTTTTTATCACCTAAAAGCTCGTATTCACCTCCCAGAAGAAGGAAGAAACAGCGCCAAGAATAGAGCACCTTCAAAAGAAGGCTACAAAGCTAAAATATCGCAATTTTTTGATTCGAGAAGAAGCAGGAACCGGAAGTCGCTTGAAGGGATCAAGACCTTAGCCCAAGCCGAATCTGAATCAGGTACCACGAATTATTAAGTTGCTGAATGGACTAATTGAATAAAATTTAGCACAAAATACACCGAACGCAAAAAGCTCACAGAAAAATAAAGGGACTTTGAGCATCTCTCCAAACAAGAAGCCGTCCTCACCATTTCCTGGTGCCTCGTCTCCTGGAGAAGGGTTATCGGAGATAGATAGCGCGAGGAGAGACAAGTTGATGAGATTGAATAAAATAGTCCTTAATCAAGCGTCCCCTTTCAAAGACAAGCATATAGAAAAGTACTTGCGCTATGAGCATTCCTGCTTCCAGATTATTCGCATCATGAGAGGAGCCATAAAACGAGAGTTTTATGCTTCTTTTGAGAAAATTAGGTTTCAAGTAACCCACGACCCACAAACGCAGAAGAAGATGGTGAAGGTAATCAATAAGTGGAAGGAACATACTGAGAGAAAGATACATCAACACCTTTTACTATGGAGAGATATCACGAAAAGGCATCAGCTTGCATTGAATACATTTCGCAATTTTATATCAATTATAAGCTTGAAACGAAATCTTGCACTTGAGAAAGCTTTTTTGAAGCTTCAGCTTGTGTCGATAGTATCTGCTGCGCAGCAAAAGAAAATACCAGGAAGAGGTCTGAATAGAAAACAGAATATTGCCATGGCAAAAGGAATCGCTCTTGTCCTTGGAAATCTCGTGAAGGTAAAAAGGAATGAGAACCTATACAGAGCATTTAAAACTCTGAAAAATAATTGGGAAAATGCACGAAAACTCGAGCTAAAGAAAGTAGGTGTAAGATCTGAAAGAGAAGATGATGTGCTTGAAGGAGAAATTGTGAGTCGTCAAAAAAGCGATGGTAATGGGAACCAAATAGGTGAAAGGAAGATTGGCACAATCAAAAAAATCAAGAATAATCAGAACAGTGTTGAAGAAAAGAAAGATGAGGGAACAAAGCATCACGATGGAGCTCGAAGGGACGAAGAGATTTCCAATAAGAATAAAGCTCTAGCAGAGAATGGAAGAAATGATAGCTTTGAACGCCTCGAAACTGACCCTGATAAGACTAAGTTGGAAATATCTATGATAAACCGTGAAAATGAAACTTTACGAGAACAAATACAAAGACGAGGACATAGAAAGTCAAAAAGTAGGCAGTTTGAAAGCGAGTTAACTACCAAAGGAAAATCGCGGAGATCCAGAAAAAATAAAATTGGCAGCGACAGCTTTGAAGGACTCGAGTCTTCGATGGATTGCTGTGTTGCTGTTGATACAATCAATAAAATCTTTCTCAAGAGATTGGCAGAGGCATTCAAGGCTATTGGGATTAGATCAGCTAAACTGAAAAAATATACGGACATAGCCAGTTTGATACTTTTTATTGAAAGAAATGACGCAATGCTCCGACTTGGAAAGCTAAGAGCCCTATCTTATGGGTTTAGAAAATTGGATCATACTGAAATCCGTTTGAAATCAGCGAAACGTGGAAGCAAAACTGCTTCTTTAGAGGCCGCGAAAGGGCTATCAGGAGGTCTGAAAAACAGCTTGCAAGAAGAGAGCGGTAAGGATTTATGGAGAAGCAATGGAGTTCTAAACGAGAGACAGTATATCAAGGCAAGTCAAAAGCTCGGCAATATTAGAATGAACTGTGACAAGAACAACTTGCTTTGGGCTTTTCAGTAAGTATCTCGCCTAAAAATTGTAGCTGAACGTTATTAGCAATCTGAAAAACAATTTTTTATTCCGAAAGAAAGAGTTAGAGATTCTTCAACAATTAGTCTCTAAGACAAGGGAAGCTGGCCTAAAGACTGTTAGCGGGGGAAATGGTGATGATAGCAAGGGTCGTCTCCTTTCAACCGGTTTGTCTCGGTTGTCAGATAATCATAAAGCTCTCAATAAATCTCCAGAGCTACAAAAACGGCTGCTCGAAGCTGAAGGCCAAAAGGGACAGAATCGGCCTCCAACTTCTCAGAGATCAAATCGCTTGAAACTGTCAGTCGACCTCCAAGAGTCTGGTGAAAAAGACGCGAACTCCGTTGAGTCTTTCAAATTATTGCATCCGAGGTACGGTTTACACTTTGATAACACTCATAAATCTCATTCGCATAGGAGCAACTCAATTTCATCGTCAGCAGTTGCACAACAGCAACCCGATCGTCACCGGCCGCTGAACCCAACCAGATCACCTTCAAATTGGACTGAAAGGTACCCTGTAAAAAACGAAAATTCTGAAGGACACACCGCAGAATTTGTGAGTTTGCCGACCGAATCCAACGCTGCTGATAGTGCTCGAGGAAGGACGCCTGGCCTTTTTATTCCAAAGAACATCCTTGAAATGAGCAAAAACTCGCCCTGGCTTAATTACTCCAAGTTCTTAGAGTCAAACCAGCAATCCAAAAGTCCTCAACTTGACGAAGATTCTCTTCATCCTAGGATGCTTCGGCTCAAAGAATTAGATGAGAAGATTCAAAAATATAAAAGCAATTCTCCCGAGAAATCACCAAAGAACGTCAATTTTACAGAATCTGGGAAAATCGCCTCCTCCAACTCCTCGAAATGGCTTTCCCAACCTTACTCTCGCTTCAAGACAGAAGATAATGAAAGGCCTAAGAACTCTACTTTGATCAAAGGCCATGAGAATCCTATTTCCAGCACCTCCTATCAACTTCCAACACATAAGAGAGGAAAGTCTGATTTAATCCAATATTCAGTTTCGAGCCCGAAGGCAACAAGCAGCATAGAAGAGTTTACTGATCGCACAATTGAGAAACAACCAAAAGAAAAGCCTTCACAAAAAATTACCTTTGCTGATCAAACAAAGAGCGGACAATCATCTCCAAAATTCGGATTCAAACTCAACCTCGATTTCGTTCAATTTGGCCAGAATGGAACTCAAACATTGAAAATTTCGGAAGAAATTCCGATCACAAAACTTACCGTCACTGAAAGAAGCAAATCAGGCCCACATTGGTCAACTCCGCCAACAGAAAACAACACTACAAGGAATACTTTTTCATTAAATCTCACAGATTTACAAGAATTGAGAGGATTAGGCAGCGGACGCCAGAAAGACAGTGCAGGCACAAGCCAGAAAACGTCTTTTTCGCAGGAAAAACGGTGGGAAAGCGAAACTCCGTCCTATATCGCGTTGGAATCGACAGACAGGAAAGAAACGAAACCGTAATCTCGGTTATCTGCTAACTTGTCTATTTAAATCTTTTTCATTAGGGCTAATCAACCATTTTCATACCTAAACACTCTATCTAAAGCCAAAAACACGAGGTCACAGTCAGCACTGATTTCTCCACAGCAGTGCTTTGCTGCGTTTGAGAAAGACAAATACCAAAGCAAACCAGTTTTCTCAGCTTTTGAAAGCACTCTTGGGACAATTACTGAAAATTCGGTTTCGAGCTTTTCACCTGGTTATACTCAAACCACGCTCCCAAATGAGCAGAATCATAAAGGTAATTATAGTACTCTTCTTTACAAGCGATTGAACACTAATCCTCTGACACATAGGTCTTACGTATAACGCTCAGAATTACATAAACAATGCAAATTCCACAAATAAACCTAAGGGAGACATCTTCAGTGGAAAATATCACACTCGCTGCTTTTCTGTGGTTAAAGGTAAAAAGCAATGTGATGTCTGTGGAAAGGATCTTCCAGATCGCCAAAAAACCCTGAAGATGGAACTAGAGAGTAGTAGTACTGAGCCTACAGAGAGGAAATGGTTCGCTCAAAGCAATATTACTCCGTTTGATTCTGCCAATCAGAATACCGAAAGAAAAAAATTCAACTTCCAGGATAATTTTGCCAGTTATAAAGACACATCATCGTTAACTAATCCTTTCCATCGATGGAGTAAAGATCAACAATTCATGTCTCCATTCGGTCCTACGAGTAACAGATAGTTTATATTTTTTCCACCTTTTTCACTAGTTTTATGATTTTTTGTAAGTTTGTTTCCTATTACCTTGTTACGATATGCATTATTAGCTGTAATAAATAATTAAGGGAAATTTTCCATTGAAAGATTACATACTCACATGTTTTAATAAAGTTCAATGAAATAATAATGAGCGTAAGACTTTTTCGAGCCACGTAGGCGAAAAAGCAGAAGAATAAAATATCAACTACGTTTATGTTTGAGTTGTGATCGATGAAATTTGAGATATTCAATTTTAATGTCAATATTTCTCGTGCAAACTTTGAACGATGAGATCGTGAGCCACTCTACTTCAGCATAATCTGTCTACTTTTATGATCAATCCCTCTGTTTTCTACGTTAGTAGATATACTATACCAGTCTGCTTCTTTTCCACCCATAATAATTTAAGTCACACATCAATTCTATTTTTAACTTACTAATTCTTTTCTAATTGCTTTTTTTTTTTTCAAGAATCAGATCTTTCAGATTTATTAGTTTTTCGTGCAAATCTATCAAATACTCTCACTTCATAAAGCCAATTATGGCACCTCTTAGTAATGTTTTCTTTGGAATGTGGTTGTATTTATATCCTGATCATTGCTATATGGTTGCCACTTTGAAGTTAACTTCCAGTACACTAATTCAGCGATTTCCATGATGCTGTTGTATCAGTAGACAACGAAAACTCCATAACGAATCTCTTGCCGTGATAGCTGTGTTTTGTGATATTCTGGCAGTCATGCACGAAAATCTAATTATTATTCTTTCACAAAACCCTCGTTATTTACGAATTAAGAAACCAAATTGTGATCTTCGCTAAAATAAGCTATCTACTTAAGCTCTAAATTAAAACTCGGGAAAATTAGATTCCTTCTGAAGGAAATATCATCTGAATTACATGGCTGTTCGCAGGGTCACATGAACTGACCGAACTATTAATTCGTCAGTCATTACTTGAGAATTCAAGAAAATTAACTTCTCGGTCACTGATACTAAGAAAAATAAACAAGAACTCACAACCTAACTTAAAGGGACCACCTTTCAAATGTTTCAAGTGAATGAAGAAGAAAAACAGTCTTATTTATCTAGAACTGCTTATGTGTGATGAATTATGTTCATATAATCTAAATTCTATTAATTACATGGAATTTTTTTTTCTACTATTTTATATCCGAAAGAAATGCATATCTCTTTTCTTTAATAATTTTTAAAGATTAAGTCACTTATCGTACTCATTCAATTTCCGACTAGTAGCACATGAGAGAGATTTTCATTTCAGACGCGCGTCGCTTGGCAATGATGAAATCCATCGAGACGAAGATGAAAATATGCGATTACATCGCTGCCATCATCGGTGTCTCTGGAATTCTCATCATGGCACCAGAGGTTCATCTTAATATGGCTGAAACCACTAACTGGGTTCATTTCCAATAGAGTTCATTATATTGGGACAATCTCTCCACTCAGCTCGAACCGACCTTCCAATGCCTCATCGCCACGAACAATAATTTTAAGCTATGCAAATTTTCCGTGGTAATTTTCATGCATCTTCCATTCTGTGACTTCAACCTTCAAGAAAAACGTTCCTGAACAACCATACGCATCGTTTCTAAGATCTTGTGTGTCGCTTGGATCAATTGCGATTGGTAACAATCGTTTTTTCAGCGCTATTTAAAAAAAATGGTTCATAGAGCTGTTTTTAGTGCTGCGGTATATTATTCTTATCAAATACAAGAAGGCCAGAAGAGAAGTGCGTTCGTCTCGTAAGTCAGAGTCTCAATCAGCTCTTCATTAAATTTGTTACAGAAACTCTGTGCAATTCAAGAATAAAATGGCTCTTGCTGATCGAAATGATATACATATTGCTGCATCTCCCTCCCTATGTGAACTACACATGGATAGGCGTTCAGCAAGATTACCAACTAACTTATACGTAAAAATCTCTGGAATTGCATGTGTAACAATCTTAAATAAGGCTGGATACACTGTTTACAATCGTTTTGCTTCCTCGAGCCTATCTTGTCTTTCGAGTGGTCAGTGTCTATTCGAGGTGGAATGACGATAAAGCCCGAGAGACTTGGTAATTGGATAACTCATCGTGCTTTTTTTTTTATTCACAGCAATTATTTTTCGATGAAGTAATGAGAATGGGTGTGAAGGAGGACCAGCGTTTGCACTTAAATGCGAAGTAAAGACAAGACCGTACATTATTACGATAGGAGGTTTGGTGATTTTCATATTTGCTTTGGGGTTCGCGATTAAAACCTTGGAACAGTACCTGAAATTGTAGGAATCTCAGCGCCTAATTCGATTTAATATTCAGGCCTTATGCATATGTTTCAGGACTTAATTGGGATTACGTTTGGAATGGAATGTGGTGTGTTGTCGCCCTGATGACAACCGTTGGATACGGTGATTACTTCCCAAGGACGCATTTGGGTCGAACGGTTGCAATTATCGCTGCGGTTCTCGGCGCTTTCTTTGTTTCTTTGATGGTCGTCGCTATGAGTAATTCCTCGACTTTCGATCATGCTGAGCAAAGAGTAACACAAAGCACTTGTTGATACAGTGGAAATAACTTTGCCAACTAGGCTTTTGACAAGTATAAAAAGATCGAGGAGGTAAAAGAACTGAGAAAAACGGCTGTTAAAACTCTCGCTGCCGCATACCGGCTGCACGTTGTCGTTCATAAAGAGAACTTCAATCGGCCCAAATTGAACACAAAGGCTGAAATCCTGAAAAAGAATCTCATCACTTTCCGAGTCCAAAGAAAGTAATCCTGACCACAGCACTCAATTTTTCAAGATATTCCACTCTAGAATATTCGTTACCGGTGAGCTAGCCACCCCTCTGGACTATCTAGTCGACCAATTTCAAGGTAAACTCAATGAGAGACTGGACAAAATGTTTTATTTCGGAGTCGCTTTGAAAAAGATCCAACTGAGAGTTCAGAATATCGCGGTAAACTAAATTTCGATATTTTCTTAACGCTGACTCGTCCTGACGTCTAGTCATGCCAGCAAGCTATTGGTGATCTCGCAGATAAAGTATACAGTCAGACTATGGGGTTGTATGCGGATATGCATGGGGATCCAAACTTGAAAAAGAAAATTAGACAAACGATTAGTACGAAAGAGACCGAGAGACTTCTTCGTATGGAAGAGATCGACGCTCAGGCGATCATAGAGCAACATAAACAAATATTAGCGGCCACTCATAAGAGCGATCAGGAGGCTGCGTCTCCAAGAGGCCGTAAGAGGACAATGAGCATGATTCCCGACTCTCCCACAAAGACCACTGGCTTCGACTCTTTAAACGCGACTCAGAATAGAGAAGGGAAAAGCCCAGAAGGCTCTCCGACGAATCGAACCTTTGACGGCGGGCTTGGCGTTCTATCACGAGTCCGTGAGAAAGCGAAAACCATACTCATCGGGAGTGAAGTGCAGCTTTCGCCGAAAAATGCCACCTCTCCATATCTGCATCCTGGATTCATGGCTGGTAATTCGCCAGGTGCAAGTCCACGAGGAGATAATAACTATGGTAAGACAGAAGGGCAGCTCCCAGACCGCAGTAAATCTCACAGTCCCTCGAAAACCACCGAAATGCCGAGGTTTCCTGAAGAAGGAAATAGAAATGCTAATGAAGCTGGTGCTCCAGGGAGACGGAGACTACAGCCAGTCATCGACACAAGCTATCAAGATCCAGGGAAATTCCGAAGCCCAAGAGAGGTCGAAATGAGAATAAATCCAGATAACGCTTACTTCGGATCGCCAACAATGAAAGCGACACTTAATGTCGGCAATGAAATGATGTCCCCAATGGAGAAATTCCTCGCTGGACGCTCGAAAAATGCATCTCCAATGAAGAAAGCTCAAGAAAGAGAAGTTCCAAGTCCTCAGAGGCAGCCACAGCAGCAATGGATGGATAAAGGAAGAATTAATAACAACATCCCACTCCAAATGCAACAAAAAATCGATTTTTCTATGAGCCCAGCAGTCGAAATCGCTACTAACGACAATTCGAATGAGTCACTTCAATTAATGATCACTGCTCCGAATACACAAAAAAATTCTCAGGAAAGGAACGTAATCGGGCAAAGCCCTCTGCCAAAAGGCGTTTACTCTGATTGGGCAAACAATGATCGGCAAGGAGCGCGAATTCAAAGAGAAATTTCACCAACGAAGAAAGAGACCCAAGTGTTCAGTATGCGATCTCGATTCGGAAGCATGGATGATGAGATCAATCCCGAAAGGTCTCCTCTAGTGGTACTCCCAAGGGATAAAAACCCCCTAGCGAATCAGCCTAATATTATCAAATATGATCGAGCTCGATCGGAGAGTCCTGCGAAAAATTTGATCGCGCCGAATAATCTTTCGCGCAATCTTGCTGTTGCTGGAGAGAATATCACTGGACCAGCACTGAATAAAAATGCAAATGCGGCTCCTCCACTAATACAAACGCTATTGCAGAGCCAAAGAAACGCTGCGAATCAGAAATTGAGCTATCAAAAAATTATTCCAGGAGGAATCAACTTGGCAAAACTTCAAAACCAGTTGAGTTCAACCTTGAATCAAAAAGTGAATATAAAGAGTGATGGCAAACCGATACCTGGGAATAATGGCAGAGGCGATATTATTGACCAACTCTTTGCGATGCCTAAAGCGTAAGTTTGACTCTCTTTTCCTGACTTACTAACTTATTTCTAATATACATAGAAACGAGAATAGAAGTAATAAAATAGATATTCAACTTTTGAAAAATCCGAAATATGCTTAACTGCTGAGAGAGTTTTTATCTCAAGCAAGTTGAGATTTCGGTTACGGCCAATGTTATTATGATGAATACTACTTTTTGAGTTTAACTCAAATGTGAGATAGGTAATTGTTCCATTAAAGGAAGTATGCCTGAATTTTATTTGATCATCCAACCTGTAGCAAGACACATTGATTGCTTTATTCACTCATACTCAAGTTTTTTATATTTCTGATTTCTTCGTGTTCCAATTCGGAAACTCTCCTTTCAAAACAAAGGAATGAATTATCACAAATTGAAATATGGCCCGTTTGGCAATTTTTCTAACTGCTTCAATTTACTAAGGACATTCAAATTTGTTGTCTTGCAGGAAAAAATAAATTTTCGGAGTCTCTTTCTAAACCAGGTGAGAAACACTCCAATTTCCATAAGGGAGATTCGTAGAGAGAGCACATACTAATGACAAATAAATTTTCTTAGCAAAGTTTTATTATTTAGAGGGAATTCAAAAATTGTGTTTGCGGACTTGATTCGTTATCGAATTAAAAAGATGCCAAAAATAAAGGTAAGTATTCCAAAGCCATCAAAGAAGCAAAAAGATGGCGGCGCTCGCAGCCAGAGCCCTCAGACCAATGCTCGCAGCCGTACCTTGACACCCACAGCAAGAAGAGGGAAATCCTCCAACGTTAGACAGTCCTTTCGGAGTCCTGAAACTCGAAGCGCAAGTCGCGGTCAAAGCAGAACTAGAGAGGAGAGCAAACATGAAAGCCGGCTTGGAAGCCAGGCTGAAAGGTTCGATAGACGCTATCGAGCCCCTGAGTCTGCGCTCAAACAGATAAGGCAATTTAAGAAAAAACCAACAATGATGATCAGAAGGGCGCCATTTCAACGGCTCGTTAGAGATATCACCAGAAGCATCGGAAGGGAAGAGGCATCGCTAAGGTAGCATATTATCTCCTACTTTTGAATGGGTTCTAACAAATTCATTGGCAGATGGACAGCCCATGCTCTTTATGTAATGCAGTACGCGGCAGAGGATTACATGGTTGGGTTATATGAGGATTCACAGGCTTGTGCGACTCATGCGAAAAGAGTGACGCTTATGCCTCAAGATTTGCGACTTGCCCGCAGGATCAGAGGCGCTAGAGACCCTGGCTATTATAGTGGCGCTAACTTATTGGATTGATCGATGGCAGAGCAATTTTTTGTTTTTATCGTACTTCCGCAGTATGCAAGCTGTTTTTGGTATGACCAATCCGAAAAATGAAGTTATCATTGTTTTTCCGAGTAATTTGACCCGTAATCTCTATTGAGAATATAAAAATTCAATTGCAATGAGCTATTATACCGAAACATATGTGCTTTGAATAAGATCGATGTGCGAGTACTTATGAGATACCCTTTCTTTTCTTTTTTTCAACAATAAAATGCTTAAAGTCTCCAAAAGAGCTAATACGCTAATTTTATAGGTCTAGTAACAAAATTCATGAAGAAATTGCTATTATTCTCTGTTTATATCCATAACTTGAGCAATTAAGACTCTGAATAAGAGGTGGAAATCAAATCAATAGCCTCAAGATCAACGACATTATTTTTAGATTCTAAATGTTCTCTCTCTCTTTCTTCGCACACTACAAAATATTTTATCAGTAAAATATTTCTCGCTTTAGGAAGTTGATTCAAGCGTGAGAACTCGCCCACTAAATTAGCTTGTTGATGCGATAAATGACCAACCGGACCAAATTCTCACTACACGAACCCACCATCAAGGACTTGAAGGCAACCCTCATCAGAACTGAGTCGAAACATCGGCACTCGATAGAATCCCAGAACAGATTAGAATTGGAGTCAATGACCGCGAAGATCCTCTTCGTAGGCTCAAGCAACGTCGGGAAAAGCTCTATCATAAACAAATTCCTGTTCGATTTCTTCCCAGAGGCCCACAATTCAGGTCTTGAAGAGCACTATAAAAAAGTCATCAGATACAAGAAGCGCACCATAGATTTGAATCTCATCGACACAGGAGGACTAGTAACCTCTCCTCACTCCCTCTCAGCTTCTAACCAACTCCAATTAGGACGATTATTCGTCGTTGTACCCTCAAAAATTCAGTTTTGGTGTGAGCGGATATGTATTTGTCTATTCTGTCGACGATAGGGAGTCTTTTGAATTCGTAAGTCATCCACTCGAGGTTCCCGAGTTCTGATAAGCAATAGATACAAAGACTGCATGTGAAACTGAAAGAAATCAATGGAAGAAACCTTCCATCAGTGCTAGTCGCCAATAAGAGCGACCTTGGAGGGTCGAGGGCAGTCAGCGTAAAAGAGGGCAAAAGCCTCGCGGGCTTATGGGGAGTTCCGTATATCGAGGTTTCAGCGAAGACTCATTCTTCTGGAGTTATAAGTACCAGTTTTTTTTTTTGGAATTGTTTGAGACCCGTTTTCGAACAGCACAATTGTTTGAAGTTATGCTAAAAGAAGTACTTAAGGATGAAAAACCACGGAACCCTTCGAAGTTTGGTAAGCGGATTTCGCGAAATATTGCCTCATTTATCGCTTAAATCATAGTTAACAAGCTAGATGACGAGCAGATATTAGAACAAGTTGGAATTTTCAGATTCGGGAATCTTGTCAATTTGGTAAATCAAACACATTTGCTTGCCATGGCTCATCATATGGATAGATTGTCGGAACGTTTTACATTCTATTTGGAAGTTTCGATATCATCGTCCAAGATTTTGTAAGCAGAATTACTTTTCGCATTGTGTCTAAAACGAGCCGATTTCAATAGAGCAAGACAGGGATTTTGCTAATGCTGCTGATTATTTTGGGTCTGATGCTTGTGATATCTGCGATTATTGGGTTTATTAGCTTTAAATCCGAAGAACCCGAGCAAATTGGCATAGTAAACATCCAAAATCAGACGGTATCTCTAAATTTTTCTGACTAGTATATCGTTCTCGCGGGTCTTAGTGCAGTCGGTCAGCTTGGCGTGTTCATCTACAAGCTTGCAGGGAAAAAGGTATAGTTCAATCTCAAACGTGACTCTAAGCATCAATCAAGTTTCTTGACCCGAGCCCAGGCGCCGTGGGCCTTGCGTACTCAGATCTCGTCGTCTCTTCGTTCTTCATTTGCAATTCTCTGATCCAGGTATTCAACTTATTGAGAGAAACAAGCTAATTGTTTGAAAGATGTATCTAATCTTCCTGGCACTAAATTCGAAAGAGCTGCTCAGAAGACGCCGAGAAATAAGATTAAAAAAGTACGCTCTCCTTGGAAAGGTGTAAGACTTTGAAGGAAACTCAATTCAAAATGGCTTGTTTAAGAGTAATAAAATGTGTTCGTTTTGATGTTATTAATTGGTGATGGTTCTATTCTGTTTTTTTTTATTTCGAAGTAGCTGAAATAATCAGCGCTATTTTCATATAAAATGGCGCTTCTATCAGCTTTGCCAGTTTATAGGTAAATAAAGAGTGCGATTTAATTTCTCACAGCTCAAATTAAATGTTTTGCAACATGAAGCTTACTCCATTTTTCTCTCTTCCAAAATAGAACCCTAAGACACTTACCTGAATGCCAAAGAGCAACTTAGGTAAGGTTACCAGCTGAAACAGCTAATAATTGTAAGATAAATAAACTTCCTCTCTCTGGCAGTATATATTGAACAAATAATCTGCTTTTTGAGCCAGCGATGGATAGCGAAGGACACCTAATGCACAACTCGAACTAGCTATGAACATATTTAGAGTGACTTGGCGATTTCATCTGCTTCATAGCGCAGACCAAAGCCAATCCCGCGTTACTTTCTCAATATCGAGTTAAATTAATTTAATTCGGTTAAAAAATCGGTGTGATTTACGTCTTTGCACTGTTTTAAATTTCGCAGGTTCTTAATACTTTAAAATTTTAATAGAGCCATAACACAACGACAAACCAAAATCAAATTGAGCATGCTCATACCTCTGTAAGCTCTTCAACACTAACTTCCAGCATGTTATTAAGCTCCTCCGACTGTAACCTTTACTAACTTGCCAAAAAAAGGGATAATCAGGCTTTACTCACTGTCGCAAATATACACACAAGCCTTATCAGAGGTTAAGCATCCAATATCGTTCGGTTCTATCTTGGAATAAGGTTTTTTCGGCAGGAATAAAACGTCAGTTAAGTGTGTAACTATTTTTCTGTTCAAAGCAATAAAACCTTATCAATAATTTTATCTGTCAAACCTCGAATTAGTAGTAATCAAATAATTTTTGGGTGAGTTAAGCGTTTGCATGAGTACTACTGTCCAAGACAAAGAAGGTTGTTATTCCATTCTCTCGTCCAAACTCATCATTTGGCTTGCAGGATTAGTGTTAACTGAATATGAAGATCACTATTACCAAGGGTATTACCACGAGGAGTTACCCGATGGAAAGGGAATCATCGTCTATAAGAATGGCGACTGTTATTATGGTAACACCTGGCTCTCAAACCTGTTTTTACAAGCTGTGGCTCAGGTGAAATCGACGCCAGTACGCTGAAAGGAAAAGGATACTTCTTCCCGGTAATGGGAGGCGTTATTGAGGGTCAATTCGAGAATAATTTCGCGAATGGGTTCTGCAGCGTGTCATTTCCCAATGGAGATCGATATAAAGGTTTCATGAGGGAAGGACAGTTCCATGGCAAAGGGATCAAATATACCTCAAACACCAATTCATGGGTCTACCAAATTTACGAACGGGGCGAGCCAGCTGAGGAGATCTATAGAGGAGAGGGAGAGCCTATCGATATAGGTAGCTGTTACTAGCTGGATTTTTATTTATCATGTCTAATTTCTTTATAGAATTTAACGTTGAGGCTGATGGACTGAATGTCTCGAGTCTAAGGACAATGCAAGATCAATATTTAAGTGAAGGTTATGAAGTAATAGTTCTACCTTGGTAAAGCAGGCTGATTTGAATAAAGGGTCAAATGAAAGGAGGGATGAAGCAAGGGTTAGGTATTCTAACGCTCGAGGATCAGAGCAAATTTTTTGGAGTATGGAACAAGAATCGATTAGATGGGTTGGGAATAAATCTCCAACCTTCAGGAGTTATCAGCCTAGGCCGTTTCGAAGTACTTTATCTCTGAGAAAAATTTATAGTAATCACTGCGTCTCCATTAACTAGAATGGAAAATTGAATGGCTTTGGAAGGAAAATCGAGCCGAGCGGTCTTGTGTACATTGGAAATTTGGAAAACGATGAATACAACGGAGAAGGTAACTTTATATTCACTTTGTTCGCATGAATGTCTGACGTTTTATTTCTTTAGGCGTGCTATTAGACCCTCGTAGAAAGAAAATTAGCATGGGCTCATTTAAAAACAGCAAACTCATCTCCCGAGCACAAAGCGGTAGAGAGCTTGATATGATCCCCAAAAGAGGAATCGCCCCAGAGCTTCGAAAATCCTTGGAAGACGCTTTGGTGTTCGTTCCTAAGCAACAACAGCAACAGCTCAGGTCTCCAGACTGCAGGCAATTCCTCCACAAGATAGAAGAAATCGTCCATAGCAAAGTCATTATGTCTAACCAACCTGAAGTTTCGCATAAAACAGCGATTCCTAATTTCACTGGAAGGACCGAAATCAAGCTCGCACGGAAATTCCAGGAAAGAATCGAGAAAAACATGGCAAGAATACAGGATATGGCCCCATTGAATCAGTCAAATGAGCTTATCAAAATCGCCAAAGAGCTCATGAGTGATAACGATATGAGATCGCCTTTCCTCTCACCAGATCAGTCAAGAAGTCCTTACAGACAGCAGTACCTCAATGACCCAGAAGCATGGGATATCTGGGAAAGGCTAAATCGACGCGCACCGTTCGAAAAAAACGATGAGGGCACGTTTGGGTTTCTCCTAACCAAGGAAGACCCGACCGCAAAGCCAGAGATGATAGGAAATTTTGGTTCAAATTACGGGTTATCAGAAGTCTCCAAAAATTTATTTTCTCCAAATAGATATTCCGGTCCAGAATACTCTACAACTACTCCGTTTAGGCCATCAGCAAGTACACAGGGAACTGGAGGGAGCGCGGGCCAAGAGCAGCCTTTTCCAAGTGCAAAAGGCTATCCCTCAGTAGATCCCGTGAAACGTCTTTCAATGGAACCACGCATTGAAGATTCAAAGGAGGCATTGGCTAATCTAAAGAGGCACAGTGTTAGTCCGCGCGGACTGCCAAATGGAAACCCTAAATCTATTCCAGACCAGCCAGTTTTGATATCGAGAGCGTCAAATGATCCTGAAAATCAGAATCGTATGAGTTCTAAATCACCCAATAAGATAGACTTGAATCAATTGTCGCCGACTCGAGATAATATTCAAGAGAGAACTCCAACTGGAAAATCGAAGAATCCTAAATCAAAGCAATCGAATCAAATCAATGTAGCTGATGGCCAGTCTGCCGGAAAGAAGTTGGAAGACCCAGCCCAAGGCAACACTTTGCAAACTCAGCCAAATTCAGAGAAACAGTCCAACCTACCTGAAGCGAAGAAAAATAAAGCTAGCTTGAAGGATAGCTCTTCTCCAAAAGGAGGATTGAATGGAGATATAAGCATTCCTGAGCAAACCGAAGAGCAAGGTCAAAGAATCTATCGATCCAAGTCAACAATTTCGAAAGCGTCTAATGAAAGTGAAGAAAGGGACTTTAAGCCTGATAATGCTGAAAGATTTAATGAAGAAGGCTTCATTATACAGTCTCAGAAACCGGAAGAAACGACTCTAAGCCAGCTTGGAGAACAGAAGGTCGAAAATTCAAAGCAATCTGCTGCACCACAAAAGCTCAGACCACAAGGAAAGATGGCAGATATTCAAAATCTGGCAAAACCAGCAACAGATTTCGATCGACAACACCCATCTGGAGATAAGGTCCCTGCTCAGTTAGAAGATAGCATTGAAGATGGACAGTTGCCAGAAGAAGAAGGCTCGAAATTTAACGAAAAACAGCCTGGGGAGGAAGCGCCTAAAGAAGATATAAAGGGAAAAAATCCTAATAAAGCTAGAGCAACAGAAAAATCTCGAGTACCTGGTAAGAAAGGTCCAAAAACGCAATTGGCAAAACTAACTGATAATGGCGCCCATGAAAATGAAGGTCAACCCCTTTATCAAGTCGAAGAAGCAGGAGAAGATCAGCCAAAGCAACTAGATGATCGGGTAAACGAAAGTGGTTCTTTGAGCCAACCAATACCTAAGTCCCAAGGATCTGGTAAGAAAGGTCCAAAGGCGCAATTAACGAAAGTAAACGACAATGGTGCCCAGGATAAGAACGACCAACCCCTTAATCAAGTTAGAGAATCAGGAATTGATCAATCGAGGCAATCAGGTGAAAAGAAAGGTAAAAGGTTAAATGATGGAGGTTCTTTGAACCAAGCAGAGCCTCAATCCCAAGCGTCGGGAAAGAAAGGTCCAAAGACGCAATTGCCAAAACTAACTGATAATGGTGCCCATGAAAAAGAAGACCAACCCCTTCATCAACTGAGAGAGACAGAAGAGGATCAGCTCGAGCAACCACATCAAAAGAACGGTGAAAGGCTGAATGAAGGAGGCTCTTTGAACCAGCCAGTGCCTCAATCCAAAAAAGGAAAATTATCAAAATCGAAACCAGGGAAGGGAACAAAAAATGAGATTTCATCTGGAAACGAACCAAATCCTTCATCTAAAAGTCTTCTTCCTGCAGAGGATGAAAGAGCGCAAATTCGTGAATCAACTGATCCTTTAGCTGATGAAGTCCAGACATCTCCTGACACTGTGAAAGGGCAAGCGGCTGCAAAACGTCACCAACCTCAGCCTGGAAAGGCAAATATTCAGAAACCAAAGAAGACAACACCAGAAAACCCTGAAGAGTTCAAAGCCATGGAGAATGAAATGAAACCTTCCAATGATGAGAAGATAGATAGTGATGATAATAATACTGCTGATGAGCCAAGCGACCGCCGTTTCCACGCTGAGAAACCAGCAAAGGAATTTACTCTTGGCAATTCCGAGACAAATCCCAAGAATAAAGGATCCCCTAAGAAGAATATCAAGCCTCAGCAGCAGAAAGCTTCAAAGCCTATTGGACAAGTGAATATTGTCCCACAAAAGTACGAATTCGCTCCTTTCGAGCAACACCATGACCCTGAGTCCAACAGACAATCTAATCCAACTCACTCTCAACACTCCCCAGTTAAGAACCAAAAAGATCAAAGCTACAGCAGCAATAGCAGCAATGAAGATGTCAAAGCTGAATCAATTGAAGACAACGGATTTCAGCCAAATAAAGCCGAAACTAAGACCCCTGAGAATCTTGGAGAAAAGAGACCATCGCCTAAGGATTCAAAGAAGAGCAAAAAATCTCCTCAAAAGCAGCAGCCGAAGGAGACAGGTGTTACCATAGACCCAAAAAACAAGAGCTCTATCAAAGAAGACCTGGCATTAAAACCTAAAGAGACTTTCGGCAATGAGCCTGAGCGAATCCAAGATGATCTCGTTTATGAACATGATGAAGGCCAGATTCAATCGTTCGACCCTCAGGTCGAAAATCCAGATGGAAAAAGCAACAAATCCGAAAAACAGGATCCACGAACTCTTCAAGCTGAAAACATTACCATGGGACAGCTCGCTCAGAAGAAACCAGAGAAATCGAAACAATCCGCCGCTACGAAAAACTTGCATCCTAATCCCAAAAAAGCTAATATCTTGAATCAACCTTCCCAGAATTCTGAAGAGAAAGCTGATGGGCACAAACCAACTTCGAAGAAAGAATTTGATTCATCCTCAAGTTCTTCAGAATCGAGCAATGGGCAGGAGTCGAAGTCTTTCGACGAAGATGAGGATCTTTCAGATCACGAGCCTTCTGATACTCCAGAAAAACAACAACAGAAGAAGAAGCAGTTAGATGGCGAGCCAGCAGAAAATATTTCGGAGAAAACTGAAGAGCCCAAGCAAACTCTCAGTCCAAAGAAAATTGATTCTCAACCCAAAAAAGGTTCCAAGAAAAAGCCAACGAATGAGACTGACTTACCACATAACACCAAAGCAAGAGTTGATGAAGATACGATACCAAGGTCCCAAAAAAGCCTTCCAAAGGAGGAAAGTCGACGCGATCCATATGAAAATAATTCAGAAAACCTTTCTTCTGGGCGACCTAGTCAGCAAGGAAAAGATGATGTTCTCTCTACAAAGCCTTCCCAGCGAACTGAAGATCAACAATTCGAACCGATGGAAGAATTTAATATCCATCCTAAGAAGGCTGTAGACATGCAGCCTGAGCAAGGAGTGAAAAATGAAGAAAAATCGAAGCAAACGGCCGCTCCAAAAAATAATCGTAAACAACCAAATCAAGGCGCTCTGAAAGGTCAACCAAAAGACCCAAAAGAGGAGTTGGAAACTAAAAAGCCCAAATATTTGCCAGAGAATGAAGAGCATGACGCTGACCCTCACATGAAAAATCACAGCCATGAAAGCTCTAATAGTGATCATGAAAGATCGCGTAGTGAAGAAGGTTTGAGAAGTTCGTCTAGATCTCACGATAGATCTAGCAGGAAGCATCACGACTCTTCGGAAAATGAATCTCATGACGAAATTGACCTTGAACAAGACATTTTCCACGCGAAAAACAGCGGCCAAAGCCCAACGAAACATATAAGCACATTGGAGATAGATCCTGAAACCTCCCCTTTAAAGAAAATGAAATCCCAAAGTGATAAATCAGTGCCAGAAAATCCTCAAAAAAGCTTGAAAGAGATTCTAGAGCAAGAACCTGAAGGAACAGATCATCCTGAATCTCAAAGCATTGATGAGCCTCAACCAGCTAAGCAAGAGGAGATAAAAGAAAAATCCGCAGAACCTCATAAGCTCAAAATAGTTCCTCCAGGAACCAGCAAAAAGGGAGCCAAAAAGCCAGCTCAAGAAGGACAAAATCCCAAGAATACTAAGCCATCAAAAGCTGAGACTGAAGGGGCTAAATCCAAAGATAAACATCAGAGCAACGTTTACAAGCTACCAGATGCGGGTAAATCAAAGCAGCCGAAAGAAAACCACAAGCAAGCCCATCCAACAGAATCTGGTCCTGACTCCGCTGATCTATCCCGTCGTAAAGCCTCTGATGCTTCGAAAGCAAGCGAACCGAAAGGCAAAAAAGGATCAAAAGGAAATGTGCTTCCTAAAGATATTCTCCTCCCAGGACTCGATAACAACCACCCTGAAGAAAAACCTTCACAAGATGGAAGCAATAAAACGCCTCAAGCTAGAGACCGAAAACTAGGGGACCCAAAGATGACTGGAAAAGAGTCCATGGAGTTTGGGTCACCGAAACTTGATAATCCGAAGGAATCAGTGCTGAGCTCGCTGATAACTCCCCAAAAAGCATTAGGAGAGAAGCTCTCGCATTTAACAAGCTCTGAACCCACTCCATTCAAAGAGGACGATCAAAATCCGAAGGGCAAACAGAATTTGAAAAACGTGCCGAAGCTGTACCTTCCACATAATGAAGAAAGCAAAACTCCAAAGAGAGATCAAGGCGGAAAGATTTTTGAGCAAGGTAAGCATCCTAGCACATTAGAAGATGCTGGCAAATCGGACAGATCTCCAGTTGAAGACCAAGGAGTTAAATCTTTCCATATCAGCCAAGGACCAAATACACTTGACTCTCCTCAACAGACGCAAGAATCGCTTTTCAGAGTACCCACAGGCACTCAGGAGACTGTACCAACTGAAGGAGACTATAATTACGTTCTAACTTCTGAGGGTAATGAGAATATTAGAGACGGTAGTCCGTTGTTTGGGAAAAGAAAGGAAAATCAAGGCGATCCTGGAGTGATAAAGAAATTCGGCTTGACATATGAGCCAACGAGCACCATTAAGAAACCTAAGGCTGATCCAAAGCAGAAAAATTCGATCGATAAGAAGGAGGAGTGGTCTCGTTCATATTCCAAAGACGAAAATGAATCATCTCTTCACAAGAGCAGCAGCCAAGAGAGCTCTAGGTCCAGAATCAAAGGTCATTCAAAGAGCTCAATCCCAGATAATCAGAAATATCACCCACACAAGAAACCCAATGAGTTTGGAGTTGATAAGAAAGATAGGAGCAAGAATGGCAAAGAGCCAGCGCAAGAAAAATCCAAAAAGCCTGGAGCAACAGTTTTCTACTTGCCTCACATGGCTACTGAAGGAGCAGAAACTGACCCTACGAGATCAATGGAAGAGTCTAAGACAGGCCTGAAAGAGAGAAAAGATAGCAAAAATCCCAACAATATCGATTCGAAAAAGTCGCTAGATGCTCTCAAGAAAGACAATCAAAGCCCTTCAAAGCCAAAGGATGTCGTCGGTTCAGCGAACAAGGCTGGCACGAAGAATATCACGCTTGAACCACAAGGAAAAGACATCAATCTCTTTGAAAAAGACAAGAAGGATATTTCACCATCTATGAGTGAGCCAACAAATGCCACAGAGGGCAAAAACACGCCTCACGTCCAAGGTCACAGTCGCAATGAGTCTGATGAGTTAAGGCAAACTCAACCAGAAAACAAAAAAGAAACTGAAAATGGCAAAGTAGGAAACTCAAAGCCAAAGTTCCCAAGAAATGCACAAATTGAAGCATTGACTCATGAGCTGCAACTTGGAAATAAGACTCCAACGCTCGATACTCCAAAATTTGTCACGGTTCAAAACGTGAAGAGCGACAAATCTTTGGACCAGCCGAAAGATCAGTCAAAAAGCCATCTTGTCCCTGATAAGATAAACGAAAGTAAAGACAACAAAAGATCTTCGGGGTCTGCAACCCCAAGATACGGACTTGCTCACAGCTCAAGCCGACGAAGCCACAAAGGCGGCGATAGCAACCTCGATGTTTCGTCGTCTGCAGAACGCTCGAAACTGCATGATTCTTTAGGAAATCTCTTGAAACCACAGTCAAAAATTGAAGACGAGATCTCGTCTCCTGAAGAGCAACCTCAAAAGACCAAAGAGGTCGAGGCAAAGAAAGGCAAGAGACCAACACCAGTGAATGGGTCTCGTCAAAATATTCAGAAAAACGATTCGAACGAGCCTAGCAAGCTTGAAAAATCGGGATCAAAGGACTCTAAACTTCGACTAAAACCCAAAAGCAACAAGAGTTTGAACCCTTCGATCAGTAGTGCTCCGGTTGTTGACTCTAAAGGAGAGCTTAGCAGCTCCAAAATCCAAGATGATCTTCAGTCTCGAAAAGATTCAGTTCAAAAGTCAAAGCTTCATCGCGACAAATCCAGTGATGACGCTGAAAATGACTCCCGTCTCTCTGAGGGCTCTTCAAGGCGCTCGTATTCGACTTCGAAAAAGAGTGATCAGGGACCCTCCTCCTCAGATAAATCCTTGACTCTTAAGCATAAAGGTAGTAGAAAAGGAGGGAAGAAGTTATTAACTGACGACGAAAATGACCAGTTAGCAGAAGGAGACCATCAGGGTTCAATTGTAGAGGCTTCTGAAGAAGAAGAGCATACGGGGCGAAGACGAAAGAGCAGGCAGATTATCAAGATCATCGAGCATCCGAAAAAAATTGTTGAAAAAGACGAAGATGATGATGAAAACTTCGAGGATATAAAGAGATTCACTAACTACTTACGAAAGGGCTATTGGGACTATAACAACAGCCCCTTGGTTTACGAAATGCAAAAGCGGCAGGCAGAACGCGATGCTTATAAGCTAGAGCACCAAGGCAAATGGGATCATTACCCTCTCCACGAGCCTTGCATTCCAGAGGAATCTGAGGAAGATGAGCATGAGTCTCATGGCTCTCCGCATAAAAACTACTCCCCAAAGATGTACCTCAACGTCTTCGGTGATATGACAGTCGATCCAAGAGTCGTGACTCAGGTCTCGCCATTCAACTTGTACCCCGAAACCCCAGCATTTGAAGGAGCAAAGGGAATTAAATACGATATTATAGACACTCATCAAGGTCCCCAATCGAAGCATCAGCCAAGAAAACCGAGCTTGATATCAAGAGAGGCAAAGAAAAGAGATTCTGCGAAAACCCCAGAGTCTTTTGACAGGCCAGAATACCAGCTAAACGCCCAGGGGAGTCCTGAGAAGCTATCGTTAAAGGCCAGCTCTACGATAGCCGTACCAAAGCAGAAAAATAGTTACATCTTCGCAAAATAAGCCATTAACACTAAATTGACTACCTATTTGAAATTTTGGAACTCATTCATGTGTTATTCAAATCTTATGAGTATTCCCTTTCAGTTTAACATTCAATTATAAAATAGAGCAAGTATAGCTTCTTTGCCAGTTGGAAATTTATTTTGAATTGAATATTCTGTGGTTTTAATAAAGAAAAAACTGGGAATTTATAAGGGAACAGCTTGTTGTGTTAATTCTAATTGTCAGTAACAAAAAAAACTAGCTTTATCGAGTCAATAAATATGAAGCGAAATAAATTATATAACACCGTAGCTATTTGTTGAAATTAAAATGTGTGAGCTTGGCATTGCTACCGGAGAGCAAACACTCAAAAATATCAATTTAAAAATCTCTTTATTATAAATGTAATTAATGTCTTAGACGTTGTCAGATAGCTCTAGCACTTTATGTCGGAAAGGAGCTTTTTTGGGTTGCTTGCTGTGTTATTGAGATGCTTTGATAGGCTCATTTCATTGTCAAAAAACTCACTGACCCTTCTTGGCGATCCCATGGGTGATGTGTCTATGCTTGTGAAACTATACTTCGGTTTCCCAGCACTGGCCTTCTTTTCTGTTTCATTCACGTTTTGCACAGCATTGCTATCTTGATTGCCGACGTTTCTGAGATTTTTCGGCTGAGGGATCAGAACCTTTGCTTCTATTTCCTTGGGAGTGTGGCTTACGCTCGGAGACGTCAAGCCAGTGTTGAATTGATTGAATAATTCTAAGCTGCTGATGAGATATCTTCTGTTCTCTAAATTCCTCTCTTTCTGAGATTCTGCGCCAAAAGCGGACTCCTTTGCTTGGAGAAACTCACTAGCTAGGAGGCTGATCTCCTTCTTCAGCGCGTTTTCGATCTCCTTTTTCTTTTCCTCAGAAAGCGCCCATTCCTTCTTCGTTTGCTTCAGCTCTGCGTTCAGTCGGTCCAATGCATGTTGCAGTCTATCTTTCTCCTTTTCCATCTTTTCCGATGTCAATTCTGACTGTTTGAGTTTCCCTTCCATTTGCTTATACTTCTCCTCAAACTGCTTCTTCATTTCGTTGATGGTCGCAGTGAGTTCACTCAGTGTAACCTGGCCGACATCAAAATTACCTTCTGAGGCTTCCTCAGTAATTTCGAATTTTTCCTGTTTCTTTGCGATAACTTTAGTTGCAGATCTATCTTCTTTGGACATCGTTTCCAATCTCACAGTAGGTTTTCCGCATATGGAGCGGTTTGTTAGGTTGCTATAGCTTCGATGGTGCATTTTATTAGGCATTTTCTCTGTTTTGCTCTTT